>Ga0307507_10010780_pt1 | contig 11703 bp, 14 predicted proteins | sample 7_EM_MG_FD_207223 | JGI IMG/M metagenome (GOLD analysis project Ga0307507, IMG submission 207223) | Populus trichocarpa ectomycorrhiza microbial communities from riparian zone in the Pacific Northwest, United States - 7_EM | ecosystem: Host-associated > Plants > Roots > Unclassified | place...
CACTGAGAAGGACAGGGCAATTGAACGTGCAGCTAAGTTGCTTGAGGAAGCCGGAGAGTGGGAGGAGAGGGAGACTTGGGCACAGGGAAAAAGAAGGCGCCTGAATAAACAACTAGTATAGGGAGGATTGGTGGGCAGAGGTGTGGTCGGTGTAGGACGCCAAATGCATTTGTTTTTCCTTTGTGTCTTTAACACTTTTTTATTGTTATGCAGCAGACCGTTTACATGCATTCAGTCTGCGTTGTTCCCACTAGCATTGAAGTAAGTATAGCTGAATGTGAACTGCTATCTCTTAGTCTTCTCTTAATGTTTTTCCTTTCCTGCCCCTCCATTTCACTTACAAGAGACAAAAGAACATCTATTGATGGGGTGGGTAGGTCTGCGAGCATTGCATTGAGGAGGGTAAAGGGATGAGAAGGACCGGAAGATAAGGAAGAGTTACTGGGGGGGAGGACATCAGGGATGAAGGGAATATTTAAAATCTCTGAAATGGCCATGTGACAGGAGGGGGGGGAAAGGCGGTCACTATGGAGATTAAGATATCGTATATCTCTACAATCTACTGCTCTTCTTCTAGCTCGATAAAGAGGTTTGTTGTCCTCTTTCCCCACAGGTTTTTCTTGTGACCCCCGGCTTGGGCCTCCCCTAACACACCAGCTTCCTGCGTGTATGGTTTTGCTTATCTATTCGGCCTGATAGAACCCTCAAAATATCCTACTCTTAACAACCTCGAGAAAGAAACTGTATGTTCCTGTACAGTCTAAATATTCTCGTTCTGCGAAATTTGGCTAACAGTTGCGTTCTTATCTCCATAGGTGCTCCTAAAGTATATGTTGTCCTAGGGCTTGGATTCATATACTTGTTTATGATCTTCCTTAACTATGGGGTCAACTCGTGACGAACTTTGCCAGGTTTCTCATTTCCGGTTATTACTCACTTAATGTACTCTTCACCCTCACCATCTCTAAATAAGAAGGGGAGGATACCATAGACATGGGTAGAATTGGTTCCAGAATGGGCATGTGACCAAACATGTTTGTTGCTATTTTATCTATTTACATCTAGGTTTTGAAAACTTCAAGGTCACGGGTGATTTTTGCTGCAAATCGAAGAAAATTCCTGATACTTATAACATGGGACCCGGTGCCGATTTACCAACAGTGGTCTGTGAGACCTTATGGAGTGAAAAGCATGCACCCCTCATGGATGATGCAAAGCTGTGCTGCCTGGATACTGATGGGCAGACAGGATTGGTAATTATCGTCACATTTACAGAAAGTTTCTTCCAAGTTTGAAGCGACCGTTGATCTGTATCAACGCCTTGGACGAGTTCCCTATAAGCCGTGGGTTCAACTATGGAACTCTCTACAGCGCGTTGTTCGGGAGTTCCGGAACACTCGCCTACCCCAAACTGGAAGGCCTCAGATTAGAACTGAGGTGGGGGACCATCTCCTCAATGAAGCTTAAAAAGTCGCAATAGAACCAGACCTTCCGTCACGTTTGCTTACGATATCGGAACGCCTTCCCCAGTGTCGCAGACAAATAGCCTCTTCTAATTTTCAGCCCCAGCTTCTATTCCCCGTCTCATGCGTAGTGTAACATTTCTACTCTGCTACCAGTCCTTTTCCTGCTGTGCTTCATACCTCTCGCCTTTTGTCCTACACCTTTTTGTCAGAATACCGGTATTATTATGGGGAGAGGTTTGCGTTGAATGGAGGGTTTCCTGCTCACGGAGATGTGCCGGTAGATCTCTTAGATTCTGGTATCGTAGTTCTCCGATTATTGAAACCTTCCACAAGCCAATCTTGCTGACAATCACTAAATCCGAAAGCTGATTATGATTTGATAATTCATCTTAGTACACTATTCTCACACCCTTCTATATTATCCGCTGACCTTACACCTCCCAGGCACTGCAGAATCAGCTTCCTTTACTCGATAATGAAATCACGGACCTGGTTACGCAATCTACTACAAATACAGAGTCCCTTGCCCCGATCCACTCTGCGAAAGCAGAGCTAGCTGATCTCTTGGAGAAGTTTGATACTGTTCGCGACAGGGCCAGTAGGACTGAAGATACCATTGTTATCATGACCGCTGATATTAAGAAGCTACATTCGACGAAACAGAACCTAACACTATCTATGACAGCCCTGAAGAGATTGCTGATGCCAAGTAGGTACCTGCGGTGGTATCTAGTTTTAGGAATGGCTTTCAGGGACCCTGGCGTGCTACGGCAACGGCTTATGAGCGTCAACGAGAATTGAATCTAAGGCTTTAGTCAGGGTAAAATGACTGCCAAACGGGTTAACCTAAAACCTCATAAGCAATGGTCAAAGAGCCTCTTCTCTCCAGCCTCCCTAGTATCCTATTTCCTTTGCTCTTGGATAGGACATCCTGGTCACGGCGGACTTGTATTAGTTATAGCGTTTATTTTACCACCTCCAGCTATAGACCTGCAAACAGGTCCTCTATCTTATCCCTCCCCCTCCACCTGATACAAAGAGCTCGCCAAGGGTGCGGCTAGTGGCCAAGGGGCCAGCAGTGGAGACTGGTGTGCCAGATTTGGGAAGTGAAAAGCAGAAGATAGGAAAAGATGAACCTAGGCCGGGGAGTGACAGGCTGGGGGTGGAGACTGAGGAACTGGAGGTTGAGAGTGATTTGCCGGAGGTGCCAAGTGAAGAGCCGGAGGTGGAGAGCGAATGACTGGAGGTGGAAGATGCATTGCTGGAGGTGTTTGACAAAGAACAGGGCATGGTAAGAGATGAGCCGGGGGATCACGGTGAAGAACCGATGGTGGTTGATAGTATTAGTGGAACTATCAACTTGCATGATTTGATGGCAAGGCTCTGGATCTTAAATCGTCAAGGCAAGCTAAGACAGCCCTTAGTTGGTGATCTCAAAACCACCATCTATATTTACAAGGCCAATGAAGGCGAAAACGATATCGAGCAATTCGTTAGGGCTACCCTTCTCCCACCACCTATGAATGAGGCAGAAGTACCAGCAGGCTTTGAGATACATCAGCAAAATGTAAAAACCAGTCCTGGTCCACCAAGGGGGGTTATGGTCCCCCTGGTCCTCCTGGTCCACCCTGATCCACCCTGGTACACATTTTTGTTAAAATTTGAAAAAGGGTGGATCAGAATGGATCGGAGTGGATCACGTGGACCACGGGGACCACCACCCTCCTTGGTGGACCAGGAGCGGTCAGGACCACCTTGGACCACACTCCGACATTTTCCTGATGCTATCACTGGAACCTCCTTTGAGATGTCGTGTTCCTAATAACCACGATCCTAATGATGTGATTTTGTCTAGCTTCAAGAGGTTAGAAACCGTCCCGAACTTGTTCAGCAATGTCAACCCCCTCAAAATTATTGAGTGCCCTGAGAGAGGGAGAGCAGTTTGCCAATGCTCTCTTTGATACTACTGAAAAGATTGAGATTGCCAGAGCCTTGGACAATTTCGGTGTTGATTATGTATCATCTACTACTTTAGAACCCAATTGGCTTTTCTGTACTGCAATCTATTTCCGCAATCAGCTGTGGTCAATGCTGAACCTGCATCGTTATATATGCGAGAATAAGTTTCCTCACGGATTTGACTTTCGGCTTCTAAGCTAGCTAAGCATTTTATGAACACAGATTGAATTGACCAGTCCTACCACTTCAGATCTATTTAAACTTCACTGTGAGGGTATTTGCAAGCTTGGGTTGAAGGCCAAGGTTCATCTAATATAACGGGGTTTGCATTGAAAAGGCTCTCATTTATTCAAAATACAGATCATGATGCATATCCATTGTCAGATAGATGATGCCCGGATGGCGGTTCAAACAGGTGTTGATGGAGCATATGTTTCCCGGCTTTTTCTAATACTCCAAGTGCTTGCTAATTACCTCTTGTGATACAGAGACATCATCATCAGAACCCCATCCTTCCTCCTTCCTCTGCGAGCATGCTCATGGCAAAGATCTAGTTTACATGATTACACTCATAAGACTGCCATTGAGGTTATCGAGTTTGTCAAATCACACAATATTATGATCCGTTTCTCGAAGTCTCTGATCTGTCCCCACTTGTCGATCTTCTAAGCATCTACAGTACTGTCCACGAGATCGGCATTAATCCTGTGGAATGTTTCACATCTGAGGACATGTCTTCCAATGAACAGTAATGACTCATAAGGCACTGGTGCCATGAGGGTATTGCCGCTACCGTTGGCTGTGCTTCGCCCAGACAAGTCTACGATCTCATCGCACACTTAGAGCTGTTGTCTCTTGTGAAATCAAAACCCATTTCCACAATGACACTGGCTGTGCCATTGCCAACTTCTACTATGCACTCCATGCTGGTACTACCTATATTAACACTAGTCTTCTTAGTAGTAGAGAGAGAAATGCCCTCACTCTTTTAGGAGTACTTATGGCTAGAATGATCGTTGCTAATCGCAAGTAAGTGACCAGCAAATACAACCTTCATACTGTAGCCTCTTATGCAATATTTGTGCCACGAGGGTTTATCTAACGCACCCACGTCAATAGCTCCGTGACCTCGAAAGCCTTGTTGCACAGGCCATTGAGGTCAATATTCCGTCCAACAACCACATCACCGGTTTCTGCGCATTCACCCACAAGGCTGGAATCGATCCCAAAGCCATCTTGGCTAACCCAAGCACCTATGAGACCCTCAATCCGGCCAGTTTCGGAATTACTAGATACGTCCATTTCCCGTTAAGGCTGACAGGATGGAATGCTATTAAAAGCCATGTAGAGCAACTAGATTTGGTCATGACGGACGCTCAATCCATGGAGTGCACTGCTAAGATTAAGAAGTTGGCTGATGTTCGCTCATTGAACCTTGATGACATATATGGATTCCTCTTCCTTCCTTCTTGCTTTCATTGTGCTTATATTTTGATCGCAAATATAGTGATAGTATCATCTGTCGATACCACTTCATTATCCAGATCAGTAATGATCAATTCTCCTCACGAGTATTGACCATTCTGCGCCAGGAACCCAAGGAGCAGCAGGCACCTGTGAGCCCGCTGCAAAATCTTTTCTTGAGGACCGAGTTAGGCTAGGCAGCCAAGTGCCACTATGCCTCCCTTCGTTGAGATCAGGTAAAATTAATCCAGTGCAGAATCTTTTGTTCTTCTATACTATGAAGAATAGCCTCCCCTATATAAACAATTCTGAAAAACAGTACAAGTTGTGCTAGATGTTCACTCTATATGTAGATCTATCTTATCCTTTCCTTTTCTTATTGTTTTATCAATTTTATTAAATGGGGAAACAAAGTGTTGTCTTTAAACCTTTTTTTAAAATTTCTTTTTCTCACAAGCTACTTGAGCAAATATGATGCAACAGATTTTTCGATCATTCCAATGCCGATGCCTGTGATCTTGTAGTGTTAAACTCTTGTGAGTGGGTTTTAGTGACTATGGAAATTGGCCAGCCCTATTCCCACAAGTTATTAGTTCAATATTCTCCGATATCACGCAAATGGGGCCAGACAGAATGGCTACTCTTTGGCATATGATGTAATTTATTATTTTATTACAAGAACATCATAGATGGAAGCTAAGACAGCCCTTAGTTGGTGATCCTGGAGCGACAGTCTATATTTGCGAGGCCAATGAAGACGGAAACCACATTGAGGAGTCCTTTAGGGCTACTCTTCTCCCACCACCGATGAATAAGGCAGAAGCACAAACCGGCTTTGGGATATAACTTGAAGATCTTTGGAGAGGTCTTATTCCAATTAATCAGGATGTCTTAGAGAAAGAAGAAGGACAGTCAAGATGCGGAAGGAGTTTGAATTGAATTACCCTGTATGCTTCGCCATTCTCACTCTTTTGATGATCTCGTACTAGTACTGACTGAGCAGCCGCCATAGCCGATAATGAATGACATTCATAAGGAATCGTTTGAAGTATACAACAACGTGTTCACGTTCTTATTGCAGATCCGACAAGCAAAGCACATGCTCGAACGACTTACACTACTAAAAGAGGATTTCAGAACTCTGCCTGAGAGTGGGGAGGGTGCTGTAAACTACTCTTTATAGCATAGGCTCTCGTGGTTTGCGAACATAGTTTACTCCTATCCTACCGATCTGGTTCCTAATCACCATTTCCCCAGAAGGGTACCTTAGCTAATATTAATAGCAGGTTATAACCCCACAAAAAACCCATATGAGGCAAGAAATGGCAAGAGCAGTGCACGTAGACGGCATGATACAAGTGCATAACACCTACATCCAAAAGATCAAAGAACAATGTCATATAGAAGCGAAGGTACCAACCCTTTTCCCACCCTTCCCACCACCACCTCCTCCACCTATCCATTCTAACAATAAAACAGGCAGCACAAATCCACCAAGCAATAACCTCAATCCTCCACATCTCAATCCATTTCTCAGACGCCCACCCAGCACACAGCACTAAGCTCTAAACCCTCAACACCCCTAACACTTCCATTCACGACACCTCAGTCTTCATCTCATCCCATAACCCCCGTCGTCGCCCCTACCGTCGCCAGCATCAAACAGGAGAACCCGACGACAACAACCCCAACTCAAACTCAAACTCCGACTCCGAAGATTACGAAGAAGACAACTTTGAGGGTATGAACTCATATATATCTTTCGTGAATGAGGCGTACGCACGGCAGATCGGGCATATGAGTGAGAGGTTTAATACCCTGCTTGAGTTTGTGCGCGCTGGCTTGAGAGGTGTCGGGAAGGCAGGTGTGACGCCGCATTTGGAGGTTTTTGCGGAGGACCTGGAGGGGCCGGGGAAGGGTGGTGGCGCTAGGAGTAATTAATCAGTTAACTAGTTAATACAATGCATCAAGTGCTTTTCTTTGCCTTGCGGTTTGCGGTAGTCTGGGTGGCCGAGGTTTTACCTATGATGTTCTTGTAATAAAATAATAAATTACATCACATGCCGAAGAGTAGCCATTCTGTCCTGCCCCATTTGCATGATATCAGAGAATATTGAACTAATAACTCGCGGGAATAGGGCTGGCCAATTTCAATAGTCACTAGAACCCACACGCGGGAGTTCAATACCACAAGATCACAGGCATCGGCATTGGAATGATTGAAAAATCTGTGGCATCATATTTGCTCAAGTAGCTTGTGAGAAAAACATATTTTAAAAACAGTTTTAAAGAAAACAGCCTTTTTCCCCATTTAAAAAAATTGATAAAACAATGAGAAAAAGAAAGGATAAAATAGATCTCAATATAAAGTGAATATCTAGCACAACTTGCCCTGATTTTGACAACCTGTTTATACAGGGGAGGTCATTCATCATAGCATAGAAGAATAAAAGTCTCTAAACTGGGCTAATTTTACTTGGTCTTGACGAAGGAAAGCTTAGCAGCACTTGGCTGCATCGTGCTCCAACTGGGCCCTCGATTTCTTTGCAGCGGGCTCACCGGTGCCCGGTACTCCTTGGGTTCCTGGGGGAGAATGGTCGATACCCTTGAGGAGAGGTTGATAATTGCTAGTCTGGATATTGAAGCGGTATCGACGGACAATACTATCACTATATTTGCGATCAAAATATAAGCAAGAAGGAAGGAAGCCGAATCCATACACATCATCAACGTTTAATGAGCGAATATCAGCCAACTTCTTAATCTTCGCAGTGCACTCCTTGTGCTGAGAGTCCGTCATGTTTAAATCTAGTTGCTTCACATGACTTTTAGTAGCATTCCATCCTCTCAGCCTTGAGGCAAAATGGACGTATCTGGTGATTCCAAAATCATCCGGATTGATGACCCATTGGCAGTTTTATGAATGTAATCCATATTTTTACCATGAGTGCTGGCGGAGGAAGGGGGAGGTTCCGATAACGATGTCTATGTATCACAAGAGGTAAATAGCAAGCACTTGGGCTATTGGAAAAAGCTGGGAAAGCTACTCTACGTGAACATCTATTGAAGGCCAATCCGGGCATCATTCATATGACAACGGATGTGCCTCATGATCTGTATTTCGGATAAATGGGAGACTTTTCAACGCAAACCCTGCTACACCAGACAAACAAGAGTTGAAATGGCTAGGGAAGTCCGAGACGGTTACTAAGATCTTGAAGCTAAACAAAATCACATCCTTGGGATCGTGGTTATTAGGAACACGACCTCCCAAAAGATCTTCAAGTGATATCTCAAAGCCGGTTGGTGCTTCTGCCTCATTCATCAGTGGTGGGAGACCGGTTGCCCCAAAGGAATTCTTGATATCTTTTTCGTCTTCATTGGCCTTGTAAATATAGACTTTGGCTCGGAGATCACCAAGTAAGGGCTATCTTAGCTTGCCTTGACGATTCAAGTCCTAGAGCCTCACGGCCAAATCATGAAAGTTGGTAGTTCCACCCATGCTATCAACTACCATCTGTTGTTCACCGTGATTCCCCAGCTCATACCTCCCCATGCCCTGTTCTTTGTCAAACCCCTCCAGCAATGGATCTTCCAGCTTCAGTCATTCGCTCTCCACCTCCGGCTCCTTACTTAGCACCACTAGCATATCACTCTCAACCTCCAGCTCCTCAGTCTCCACTCTCTGCCGGTTGCTCTCCATCCTGGGCTTATCTTTTCCTACCTCCTGGTAGCAAGCCTATCTTAAATAGATACGATGAAAGTTTAACGCTCATGAAAGTTCGTGGTGGATGTTTTGGATCGCGCGAAAGTGCGAATAGGATTGATATTTATTCCTTTATCTGCATACTAGCTAAGGATAGCTCTAAATGCAGGAAGTGACGCATGACTTAGCGCAAAGCGGTTTGCCTTATCACCTGTATCTACTAGAATAGTTGTGCTGTTAGACTCCTTATGGAAGAGTAGGCAAGGATATCCTAACAGCATGAAAATAACCTCCCGCATGGCTTGGAGCTCTGATATGAGTGACATATTATCGACTATATCAAACTTGTTGCGTCAGCAGATTTTTCCCCATCATTCAGACCAACCGTAGAACGTGCAAGGTAGAGTGACAGTTGGTGACAGAGGATGCAATACCTCCGCAGGATGCAAGAGAAACATCCACCTCTCATTTAATGGGCAAGACCTTCTCGCTCCAGTATTGCTCTTTTTTCAATGACTGAAGTCCCTTTTTATCTTCCCGGACTGTATATCCCTCAACTCCTGAAATGTTATGAGCGGTTTCTCCATCTCTGGTGCTTGGTGTCTTGTTCCGCCTATCTTTAGCCTGGTTCTTCAGGCGCTCAACAAACTCATCTCGTGACCTTAGCCTAGTATCACCATTGTCAGATCATTCGTCGCTACTCTTGGCTCCAAAGTCTATGTGCTTCCATATCTCTCCCCCCATCGGGTGATCGGCAATAATATTCTCCCAGGTGAGCTCTTTAAGAGAATCAGGTTTCACGAGAAGTCCTAAGTCAGAGATCTCTAAGTTTTGGAGGGGCCTATCAGACAAAGAAAAGAAAATTGAAAGGATTTCAGGATTGAAGCCGGATGTCGAGAAGGGTAGCTTGGCGATCCTAGAGTGCAAAGGATCAACCGGATCATCCCGGTTGTAGACACGAAATTTCTCTTCACTTCCATTTATCATTAATCTTGTTAGAAAAGATTGATCAATGAAGCTGACTTGCTACCCATCAAGCTTCGACGTTAGAGAGTTTGCACAAGGAGACCTAGGTGGGAGGAAAATAGGTTATTTTCTGTCAACCTAAAAGTCTTGGACACCTAGGTGGATGGCGAGACCTGGGAGAAGTGTAAAATAGGGCTTTTCAGACCTGAAGAAATTCAATTGCCGCAGAACAATGAATCAGCAGCGACACAACACACTTTGACCATTTAAATGTCTTCTAATATTGTTACAGAACCGAGGGAGGTATTTACTTCTTCAGCGGGGTACTATCATAACATGGCCCAAGATCCGGGTTTGGGCAGGGAACAAATTTGAGGGCGATGTGATATTAGCCCCCTCAGTTTACTGTCACCCAGCCTCCAAGCCACCTACACCTGCTGCGCAAACTCATTCTTGGACCTAGGTCTATTTTCTGCTAACCGCTACCTAGGTCTCCATGCGCAAACTCTCTAGTATCTTGGAAAGACATGAAAGAAGAGTGTCCGAAAAAAACTGAGAAAACGACTCGTGAGTGGGTGTGGCGGCGCATTTCATAATAAACCTTCTGTTCAAGAAATTGTATTCCTGGTGGATCTCATCATTTGCTATAACCTTCGGATGTAGACTCTCCCACCTGCCCACGTCTTCTGGGGAAACCCCAGCCCAGTTTAGTCGTCCTTCATGCTCCTCTTAGTGCGTCAGTATCACTTCAGCTGTTAGCGTACTCGGCAGGAATGGCTCCTTTGCCGAATTAATGGAATACGTTGGGTATAGTTCGGGCGGTAAATACTTCTCCGTGGAAATAGAAGTGGGAGTGAGTGCTTATTTCTTCAAAGCCTGGAAGTGGAGTAACTTAGAGAGTTGGAAATTTCTTGAGATCTCAGGGTCGTTTGTTTTTAGTTTAGGCCCTGTTTGGCGCATCACAATAAAAATATATCACAATAAAAGTTGTAAATGGCATATATTCTAAAATAAATTTATAGCATATTTCAGAAATATAGGCATTTGGTTGTGCAACCACAAAATAAATATATTGAGAGAAAAAAAGCTGGTACCCTATCACCCTTGCTCCAACTCTAGGGTTATAGAGCTCAAAATGAAGTCACATTAGAGGTTCTTAAAAGAATTTAGGTCCAGGCTTCTCTGATTCCTGTTAAATTCTGTATAGGAATCAAATTTTTACCCAATCTTAATTAAGTGTTGCATTTATTATTTATAATATATAGATAGTCAATCATATAGTTATTCAAATTTACATTGTAAAGGTTCTCAAACTCTAGCCCTTAACCTATATACTTTGTTCTTAGATATATGCTATAAAAACATATTGTGAAAATAAAAATATATCATGATATTTTTGTACACACCAAACACACCCTTCTATAAAAGGTTTAAGTTTCCATTATTTATGCTATAAGAGTCACTTTTATGCTATAAAAATGGTGCTCCAAACAGAGTCTTATAGCAGAATCGAGAACGATAAGTTGGCTTGGCAGATTATCTCACCAGAAAGAGTTATTGCGGCTTAAAATCCCAAATATTGTGCTCATCTCAACAAATCCTGTCTTTCTTGCCATTTCTTTCATGCTATTTTCATTCTTCTTAGTTTAGATGTCTACCACTCCAGCAAAAGTCAAAAGCCTAGTCAATGAGCTCATCCAGTCTGTCACAGGGCTAACTCCACAGGTTTGTGTCCAATATTATCTATCTCGGCGGTTCTATCATGAGCTCGGATGGAACCTGCCATAAGAGAACCTAGAGAATTTCAACCTCTGTCGGGTAAGTCCCCACAGCATTCTTATTTTCAATATGACGCGGGAATGATGGTGGAAACAGGATTTTGCTCTGCGCAATTTCCGCGGATAGGTTTAGCCGAACAAATCAATTTGATGTAACGTCGAAGTTTGATAGGTAGCAAGTCCGGTTCATTGATCGATCTGTTCTAACAAATGATCTATAGACTTCAAGAGATATTTTGTAACCGGTACAGGTTTATGTTTGGTTTCGAGTATCGTTTGATACTCAGTATGTTTTATGATTGAGTTTGATACTCATGATGTTTTATGTTTGGTTTCGAGTATCGTTTGATACTCAGTATGTTTT
>Ga0307507_10010781_pt1 | contig 11702 bp, 8 predicted proteins | sample 7_EM_MG_FD_207223 | JGI IMG/M metagenome (GOLD analysis project Ga0307507, IMG submission 207223) | Populus trichocarpa ectomycorrhiza microbial communities from riparian zone in the Pacific Northwest, United States - 7_EM | ecosystem: Host-associated > Plants > Roots > Unclassified | place...
GTAGATAAGGTCAAACATTCCCATACCGGCGGAAAGTTTTTCCGGATCCAACTTGGGCATTCCAAACGCCCCCCCCCCCCCAGCCACCGTTCGCGCTGTTATTGTATGACTTGATGGGGGTTCTCGGGTTGCAGCTTGGGGTGCTTTCTGTGCTATGGATCTTCAGGTATCGGGTCGGCGGTAAGTCTGCAGTATGGGCTTGGCCCGGAAAAAAAAGGAAACCAACATGAGGATTCACTGGGCGGTGCTGTGCTAAGAGTGTACAGCTAGTGAAGAGTCTGGCAAAGTGTAAGTACAATGTGATAATCTGGGGGTTTTCGTGATATGTGACTCGCAGCCGAGGTTTCGCCGAGGTTTCTGCCACTGTGCTGTAGTGCTATGCACAGTGCAGTGCAGTTTCGTCCTGTGCTTGTACCATAGCATGGTGATTTATAGTAATTCTAGTACTCACCTACTCACACCGGCGGGACCAGAAACATAGGGTGTCGTGAGATCCTGTACTGCGGTGTATTTTTTTCCCCTTCCTACTACTTTTTATAATATTGCTTGTGGTTATTTAGTTCGTTCCAACTTATCTTCGTTTACCATATGGTTTTTTCCCAGTGCAGTATGGTTGGAATGTATATAAGGCGGTTAAAGAAGGGCAATGCAGGCGCCTACAATAAGGTACATTGTGAGTGTAAATTTCCTATTTATTTCTTGATGGTGCTCGTTTGTCTTCACGCTAGATGTGATGTGATAAGCCTAGCATAAATAGTGAATTTGAGTGGTATAATACTCTAGTCTAGGTGTATGAGAGGAAATCATCACCGCCCTCATTGTGGCACCCCAGGCATAACACAGCCACAGCCACCCATTCTCCTGTGTTCCAGAACTAGTGGGCTACCGGTAGACTAGTTCAACTGACCCTTGGCAGTATTAGCAGCGGCGGAGCCACCGCCCAACCCGTTATACAGGAATAATCTTTCCTGCGCATCGCCGACGACCCAGTCAAGGCCTTCCGAGATATTTTTCCCGGTGATTGCGCTACAGGAGAAGATAGCCCATTTATGCGTTTTTATATCTTTGAGGTTGAGTCCCTGTGATGTGCCGTAGGCGTAATATGGATCAATGTGTTGAGCATGAAGGAGGTTGGAAGAGTGAGGCAGAGGGGAGAAGGACAATGGAGTGCGTACCTGGGTGATTTCGGATTCCGTCATACAGCCGCTTATATCGGTTTTGTTGGCGAACACCAGCAGTGAGGCGCCGAGGAGCCTCTATTGTTTGCTCTACTTGTTAGTAAAACTCGTATGAGATAAAGAGGAGAGGGGACTAGCCTCCTCCTGGAGAAGTCCATGAAGTTCTGTCCTGCAATCGTTGAGTCTGAACCGGTCGGTTGCGTCAACGACCCAGATGAGAGAGTCAGTCTTTTCAAAGTAGTTTCTCCAGTAACTGCGAAGTGTTTTTTGGCCGCCCACGTCCCCTATTCCATTAACACCTTCTCGTCAGCCGGATGTTCGGCAGGGCAAGGGGCAGGAAGGAAAGCAAAAGGAGGGTGGAAGGAACGAAAGGTGTTCGCGTCTCGAACGTTTTTTTCTTTTCTTTCTTTTTTTTACTTACAAATGTTCAGCTTAAAACTACAGAGCCGCAAAAGTAGATTAGCAAATTGTGTAACTTTTGTAGAGGTGCCTTTCTCCCTTGTGATCCCCTTAGTTCTCTTCCTCCACTTCTACTAGCTGAGAAGTATGTACGTAAATTATGTGCTCCTGCGAAATTCAAGGCAATAAAAGGTAGGAAGAGGATGGGTGTTTAACGAGCGACATGCCACCCTATACGCACCCTTTGTAATCGATTGTCTTGATAATGAAACCCAACGTGGGACTCACAGTCCTCACGTCCTCGCCCATGACGTGCTTGACGATAGTAGTTTTCCCGGCATTGTCAAGTCCCAGCATTAACACACGCATCTCCTGATCCTTCAGCCGCGATTTCCGTAATATTGCGAGCATTTTTATTTTATTTTATTTTTTTATTTTCTTATTTTTTTTTGATGGTATTATTTTCTCCTTCCGTTTTTTAGAGTTTTTTCTTGTTTGCCGCGGTCGTGGTGCTGGTTGTGCTTTTCTTCAGCTGAACGAGTAACCCATTTATCGCATAGTATCATACTACAAGTGTGAGGTGCGGGAATGGAGGTGGGCGGAGGCGAGAACTTATCAGGGTTGGGGAGGAGAAGTACCGGCAGAGAGAGCAAGAGAGAGGATCGAGGATGGTGGGATAAGATTGGTGGTGGGTGTGGTCGGGAAGCTTTAGCGCAAGATGCCGATCGTCTATGTCTCACAATAGATGGAGGAAGATCGAGAAAGAGGGAGCGAAATTGAGGAGATCTGGCTTGTTTGCTTGTTTCCCTGCTTGCTGGTTTGTGGTAAGTATCATACGGTACTCGAGTAGATGAAATTGGGCGGCTATCGCCGGGTGAGGGTTAACTGCAAAATGTGATAAAAGAAAAAACCTGCCTCACCCTATCGTATCATATCCATAAGAGGAGAAGGACGCATCAAAGGAGTGGGTAAGAGGGTGAGGTTCAGAATGAGGAGGGAAAAGATGGTGGGGTGGGATGAGCGGAGCGGGAAAGGTGGGATGGAAGTTTTTGGCTATGTCTTGTCCGGCCCTTACCCGTGATATGATACCGTGCTGTGTGTAATAGCTTAAATTCAGCCGCATCTTGTGAGCCTCGTGGTGGCGGGGCGGGGATCGACATGAGGCTCCAACGGCCCCCAAGGCTTGCCAACCTCGGTAACAACTGGGTTACCCGTTACCTGAGGTTTTGTGTCTATGACTGGGGAACCATGAGAGCATTCAGAATTAAAAGGATGATTTTCAATAACGAATAAATACGGCAAGTTGTATTGCGTTACTTTATAGTGTTAACTGATAGTATCCTCATGTTTTGCGTAATATTTGAACGTACTAGGGCCCTAAAGTAAAGTATAGAGGTTAAGGTACATAGGTTAGATTTTATAGAATAAAAAAAGAAAAAAGAAAAAAGAAAGAAAAAAAAACCCGTGCCCACTAACAAAAGTTCAAAGTTAAGGGACCTTTGGCAGTGAAAATGGATAACTACCTTCAAAGTGTATTATAACATTTTGCTACCCTTTTTTTATTCATATTTTTCTCCCTCTTCATTTGTAGTTCTAAGCTTTGATAGGTTTCGTAGAACCTGGTTTTGTGGCCACAACAAACTTCTCACCAACCATCCAAATAGGAAAGGAAGAGTATTGTATCGTACTGTATGGTAAGGTGAATTAATGGCAAGTTAACCGTTTCCGTGCACCGGGCTTACATGAAACAGCAAAGTAAACTCAGCCTTTTCCAACTTTCTTAACGTTGAATACCCCGATGGGAGAGGGCTGGTTCAAGTTGGCAAATATTCCGACCACCACCAGTGCCTCTACCTATCATACAGTATCATACCCGAGGTATAATACTCACTTATTTCAGGGCCGCCACCAGTACTAGCCAATTTCCTATGACAGTAATTTTTTCCTTAGTCCTTACATCTTTTTAGAACTCTCCCTTTAAGAGAGAGACAAATGTGTAATGTGTTCCAATGACTATGATGGAAGATTGTAAACCACATCACATTAAATTTTATCCCTATTTTACTTATTTATTTTTCTCCCGAAACTCCTGCTGGAGTAACCGTCATGACAAAAAAAAAGCCTAACCTAATGAAAGTCGGAGAAGCTTTCTAAATTGAGACATCACCCCCCCTCTGTTCTTTGCCCAGTTGCTTATGGCACCTACTCGGCGGGACGTGGAGGCGTTTTCGGGAGGGAGGGAAGCCTCACGAATCATGATTCAAAACAACTATTTGCACTTTTTTTCTCCCAGGAGGGGCCTGGTTGTTTTAGTGGCTAATTGATAATTCACTCGGCTTTCGTCCCGTCTACAAATTCCCATAAGCCTTGAGAAAGCTAGTAAAAGATATCTAGCTCTGGTACGAACTGTAGTGTGAGTCAAGATTATTGTATAACCCTTAACACCGTTATGAGGATAGCATCGTGGGAGCTAGCGTAAATGTGACCCTGTCCACCGGCTTCCTTTAGATTCTCTTAGAGTTGTGTACACAAAGCTTGGCGAAAGTTTGTTAGGGCAAGGAGATCATTGACTCTTTCAAGCATAGGCCCCACGCAAATATATATAATACGATGAACAGAGTAACATATAGTTCTAGATTATGAGATAAATTAAACAGACCACAGCATAAAAAGATACAAAAACCTTCTAATTAGTTATTAGGCCAACCTACGCACTTTAAAAGAGAAGATATTAGAGGAGAAAATATGGAAAATATTAGAAGAAAAAATATGGAAAATAAGGGAAGGAAAGAAATAAAAGCAAAAATTAAACGAAGGAAGGAAAAGAAACTCTGGGTATAATGAAATGAATTAAATCCCTCCAAACTCTAGACTTTATAATCGCTCTTTTTTCTCCGGGTTATCTTCGCGCGGGTTCATTCATATATGGCTGTCTTATTGTCTATACGTCCGTCGGTCGATCGTATCATTGATTCCCGGCCCCTCGTGCCCCAGGCAGGTTCCTATCTCCTTGCCGGCTCGCACTACCCTGGTTGTTGCGATAACTTCTTAATGACGCCCTCCGCCCCTGCGTCGACACTGTACCATCATCCCTCCCACCTGCCCCTAGTCGCTCCCGGATCCTTCGTGATCTCCGACGGGGTGCTGCCGGTGCCTGTTGCTCAGCTTCTGTCCCCCTCGTCGCGTGAGTTTCAGGAATTGTCCTTTGTTGAGTAGCACTTGAAGGAGGCTGGTTTGCTGACGTGCATGTTTAGTTACGAGACTTTCCCGTTTTTTGAGAGGGCTTTGTTCATCGGTGGCCGGAATATTGATATAATGAAGGGAGTTGAAAAACGGAACGAAACAGGAAAAAAAACAAAACAGCAAGAAACCGAAACGAAATAAGGAGAATAGGAAAGAAAGAAGTGATAAAAAGAGAATAAAGGGTAGAGGGGTGAAAAAAGTAATGAAAAAGTATTAAAAAAAAGACTAGACTAGACTAAATACCGGCAAGTAGATGCTGGATGGACCTCCATTGCCACATTCCAGCGCTGGCCCACTCATTACTGTAATCTAATAAACCCGCTCCAGCAGCCAGTTGGTAGTGATCGCTGATGTTTTGGTCAAGCACTGATTGGCTGCTGTTTTGGTCAAGCACTGATTGCTTGAAGGTTGAATAATCTTGTGTTGTGACATGCACACTAGCACCGATGAGGCTCTGGTAGTACTCCCCCAGCTGCCTTAACGTCCAGGTGTCACCGGCGATTCTGATTGCATCAGGGAGACTGCTCGGCCTTCGAGAAGCGACAGATGCGATGGTCATGGCGACATCCCTCACAGAAGTGAAGGTGACTCTAGGTTCTGGCCTGCCAGCCGGGACAACGGCTGTGACTCTTCGGCTTGGCAGATCAATCCCCAGATGTGTCCCAGAGGGGATAGCATGCTCCATGAAGATCCCACAAAATATTTGTACGGATTTGATGCCATGTTCCCTTGCATGGTCTGATTGGACCTGCTTCTCTGCAAATGGCGCCTCGTAATTGAAGCATCTGTGGTCCGGGCCACTTCATTAATGACATTATTGTCAGTTACACCTTTTTTAAACCTCTTTAGAATGAAGTGACAATGCATGTAGATGATGTTGCGGGGCGGTTTGACTCTCTTTCGTTGGTTAGGCTGATAGTCTACTTACAATTCGGAGGGAATGTATAGTTTGGCCCCAATTCGGCGAGCGGCTTCGCCAAGTTGAATCCAGGATGTCGGGTACACTTCAAATAGCACAATGTCATGTCAGCCTCCACTGTAAGAACGCATTGACATTCACCATCGCCTGAATAAAAATATAAATGCAAAACAAAATGCGCTAGCGTGGCAAAGTAAACGACTAGAAGGCAAGAGAATAGGGCAGAAAGAACGAAAATGACAACTGGTAGAAGAGAAAGAGGAAAAGAAGAAAAATGGAAGGAAGAGAGACACTCACTTCCAAGTAGGTTTATCACAACATCAACGTTTTCCAATGCCGCATCAAGTACCTCTGGGTCGTCATAGTCCGCATAGAGGTATTGAGCCTGTATTCTCGGGTAAGATCACATCTAGAGTTAACTTTATCTTGTACCATTCGTAGTCGACTTAATCACCACATCCCATTCCCACGAAGGGAAGGCATGCAATGTCTGTAGTGTGCCAAAATTGTCTGGAAAGAGAGTTTCGCCATACCCTATCTGCAGAGTAGACATCCCCATCAAGATTAGATAGATTTCTTGTCAAAACTCTTATAGGCAACTGAAAATAGTTGATGAATTGAGGAGAAAGAAGAGCTGCAAGAGTCTGCTGGCCCAGAGATCCATTGAGACCGGCGACAGCCACTATTGGTCTATACAACGAAGACATCGATATATCTCTTGTAAAATTAGTAGAGGGAAAAAATGAAAATGAAAAAATGGGGGGAAATGAGGGCAGGCTTGATATAAGAAAGATATTGGATTTCGTCTTGTACACTTGGTCTAAAGAGAGGATATATAGAAGAATATAAGTTAGTCGATAGCTTGTCTTCCTGAAGCAGGTGATTATAACAAAATGGGTCCAATTCGGGGGATGGAGATTAAATATTACGACTCTCCTGTGTCTAAACTATGCGAAATACTCCTCTTGGTACCGGTAGTCCGGGGGATAGACTTAGCGAGAAGGCTCAGATGGATTGTCTCATAATTCTCATTGCTGGGGATGGCACTCACGAGGCACGTTTTGGACCTGGGATACCAAAGCTCAGGGCACTTCCCGCTGCTGCCTTCCTCCGGCCCTCCTCAGCCTCTCGGCTCCAGTTATGTTATGGGGAAGAGGAGGTGGGGGGGGGTTCCTCATCGAGTTTGCTAGCCCGCAGTGTCGGCTATCAAAATCGGGCGAATGGGGCTCCCTCTGCCCTGATCGACATTTGGAGCGAAAGTCAAGCATCCCCGCCGAGGGCGTGAGGTAGGTATAGCTCTATGGGATGTAAAAGGGGTGGGTGTGTGTACGGGCATTTGGAGAGATCCCTTAGTGATGGCAAATGAGATGACTATTTCGTCTCCGGGCTCTAGAAGGTGATGCGGTTTGGTTGTTTTGGAGGGCTGAGCTTGGCTGGGTACGTACTAACTTAACTTTGGAAAAGAGGGGTGTTAGTCACCAATGCCGAAGCTTGGGGTTATGCCATTACAAATGGCTCCGTGTCGGCTTGGTTCATGAAGTAAGCCTTCGGAACAACTCATGCTAGCCCGATAAGCTCTCCTTCGAATCGGAATAATACCAAGAGTACGAATTCCCACGTCCACAACATTTCTATTAATTAACGATACTGCTGCTTCATGATCCTATTAGCCAGTCAAGATGAACTAATATATCTTGAGAGCCTCTAAGAGGTACAGTACAGATTTAGGCAAGGCGATCTATGGCATGGGTAAACCCCTCGAGGGTTCTAAGAACGGAGTAATATAATTTACTACCGCAGTTGGATACGCACTGGTGCTTCTTACTTTGCGTAATACATGATATATAAGTAGACCCAAAGGAGGAACGTTACTATTACTGCTGCAGCAATGGTAGCAGCCCTTGTTGGATCCCCAGTCACCGGGTCGCAGCGATCTAATAGCTATAGCAATCTCTCACTGGATAGTCTTAGAGTTAGGCGGAAATGTGGAAATAGTGAACGCAGACAAAAGAAGGGTGGGGGAAGAATTATATTAAAAATGGAACATAAAGTGTCAGTATACACTCAATAGGCAAGACTCCTGCAATAAAGGTCAAGTTGTAACTAATTATTAGCTATTCCCGTTGAAAACTTCTTGGAGGACCACTTGATTTGGAGGGAAACGAGAGGTAAAAGCTGCCAAGTATAGAGGTGGCGCCTATGCCCCCCCTGTCATGCGAGAGATAATAAGTTTGTAGGAGGGGCATTTTGGTTCATCATTTCCCAAGTGGCTCACGCAGGAAGCGGCTGTAAAACGTCCGAAAGCGGTCCGGACGGGCGCCGAGAAAGCAGAGAATCAGAGCCTGGGCCAGGATCTATCGACAAGGGAACCCATCAAGCAATCCACCCCTTTCGTCCCTAGTAGAAAGGGAAAGAAAGAAGAAAGAAGAAAGAAGAAAGGTAGTGATTTATCCGCCTTACCAGAGGCTGGCATTGGTTACAGGGATCGTTGAGTTTTGGGTACTTGTACCGGTAAAGAAGCTAGCCAAAAGAGAGGATCCAGTGGAACCAAGAGGCAGGCCTCGCTGGTGAGTAAAAAGGAGCCTCATCACCTGACCCTTGAAGAGTCCTATCGGTATATCGTTAATATGTGGCGCGAAAGGCGAACTACTCGGCTATGTCCTAGGGTTGCAGTATTACTCAGAAAGTACTTTTATCGGTGTGAAGCGTAGCTCTTTCTCGCTTTTCGCTAAACACTCAAGCGAAATGAGAAGTGCTGGCGCCCCTGCGCTACAAATTTGAGAAGCTCTACATAAAAATCTTCTGCTCTAATCCCAGCTCCGGAAGGTGAGGTGAAGTCAAGTCTGCCTATGATCTACCATTGTTATAATCCCGGCTGTGCACCTTTATGTCTCTTAATTTCATATCGCTTTATTTTCGTGGGCCGAGCAAGCCAATCAATAACAGGAGGTGGAAGGTCAGTGAAGAAATCTATTCCGTTCTTCATGTAAAGCAGATACCCGTACCCTCAGAGCCGGAAAGCGCCCTACTATCACTGCTTAGATTAGCGAGTACGCCCTCCGGTGAGCTAAACTTATCGCGATATCGTTGTCCACGCTCACGATAGTCAGACAAAAGGCGGCTCCCCCCAAGTTAACCAATTGAGAGTTCCGGGAGGTATGTATCAAAACGAGGGGGCGAAGAACATAGAGCACCCGTTTTTAGGCACGAGTGATTCTTGATGATCCTGTTGGATCCATCGTAGATTACTTAGGACTAGGGGGAGAGCAATTCGCTCATCGTACTTGCGCATTTATTTCTAAGGTCATTCATTCTCAGCACGCGAAATAAGCTAATAACACTGAGGAGAAATTTGATCGGAAAGCGAGAATGCCTAACGGGATCGACCGAACTCCACAATTTCAAAAAGTCAATATTAACGAGGTCAAGCGCTATCTAGTGTGCACCCGTTCTGATCATCTCGGAAATTTACGGTTTTTCATTTTTCATTTTTGTTTAGTCAAAAGAGCCGCGATGCACTTTATGTGACACCGGGCCGGTATTGCCGAGATGAAGTCACCAGCAAAAAAGCATAGCAGGTCAAGGTGCAGCACGGCGGTCGAGATACGATACTAGACAAGACACTAAAATGTGCAAGTGCTTCGAAGTGTTGATGCCTAAAGCCCTATCTTATTCTCCCGAGCGGAATTCAAATCTAGTGCTCCGCAACTAGGGACACCTTTCGGCAATAGCTTAAGATTCCGAAATACACGGGGAACTGGTACCGGCATTCAGCTGAAAGTTTGGTTTTTCGTCTATAGCAAAACCTGAAACTCACATGACATTGTTTGACGCCAGAGATTTTTTCCCAGTGTGAAAAAAAAATTCCTTGCTTTCCCTTTCTTTCCTTTTTCTCTCGAAGTCCGATACATAGTGATAAAGCACCAGTGTGTTCGCCTGAAGAAAGTGCAAGGAAGTGAACATAATCAACCCGCTCATATGGCGATTGCGGTTAACACACTCAGGTAATCTCTGCAACAATGCACTTAAAACCTAATACACAACACAGTGACCCGACCCATGAGTTGATCGGCTGCGGCTCAAACCTCGGCTCACCAGGGCGGGATTGCTTGGAAGCAATGTCGGGGACACCGCGCTCGGGCGGGTATAGTGTGGCTGTGGCTTAGATAGATTTCCTTCTAACGTTTGATGGAAATTTCTAAATACACTGAGTAGATTATATTATTGGGCTTTGTGATCATGTTGGGTAGCTAGATGTCTAGGTTTTGTGACAGGCTCAGCTTTAAGAAAAGAGAACTAACTAATTGACCCTCTAATATTCAACATCTATCCAGTGGAGGCGAAGTGGTTCAAGGCAGACTAAAAAGTGCTAGAAGAGTACTACATAGAGATATGGTACGACGAGGTGCTCTGTGCTATGGCACTTTGGTCTATGATTGTACGAGTTCACGTGTTTAGCCAATACTTGTGGGGTAGATGATAGGATGACTTCGGGGATATCGCTGACTGGGCCCAACAGAAGACTCAAAACCGTGCGCAAAATATCACGAAGGTAGCTGCCCTCACCGTAATACATACCATTCACAATGACCTGCGCTTGGTTTTTCAAAAAAATTTCCCCCTATCAAACCCTATGTCGAACACGGTTTCCACGCACGGTAGTTAGAACAAAGCCCTTGGGTTATGGTATGCGAAGGCTTTTTTAGAGCACCAGGGGGGGAGTAATGCCACCCAACAATGCTTCTGCCGACAAGAGGGGTGGCGAGTCAATGGACGGCGGCTCTTGGAAACATGACAGTGGGCAGTGTGGTTGATATTTTATTCTCTTTTTTCTTTCCATGCTTCCTTTCTTACCTCTTCTCACTCTCAGCCTCTCTCAAATCATGTGCTTAGAGGCTTTTGCCCGTTTTAACCAGTTTCACGATCAACCATTATCGCGGGGTCCATCGCGGGGGCTCTTTTTCCCATCCAAGATCCATCCCCCCTTATTGGCCACAATCACACAAGCCCCAAGCGGGTATGGCAGGGGGTGAGATATATTTCTTTCGCTCATTAGACGCTGTTGTGTGCCGGGTATCTCTCCCTCTCTGCGGGCTGAACTGGTTATATCTATCTGCCCCGCCTGCAAGTGCAGGCGCACCCTAGCTTGATAACTCTCGTACTCCCAAAAAAACGACAAGTTACCACCGCTTGAACCATCTTCAACTTCTCTTTGGTCGGTATGTTTTCCACACTTTCCCGGGACACGCGCAACACACTTGACACTGGCCTATGTCGTCACGACTTTTTTTTCCTCCTCGTTTTGTCAGAACACCTCCTATTGTGGCACGAAAACAATGCAACTTTAGCGAGTTAGTTGCCGTTTGTTATCGATTAGGGATTGATTTTGAGAGTGTGGTGGAAATCTTGTTAGGGGGATGTCATTTCGGGGGGTTGAATCGGAAAAAGGTACCATAAGTTGTGAAATCAATTCGATTCGTGACGGTGGTGGTGGTGGTTATGAAAATATGGCCATCGTTGTACAACCACCCAGCCAACGAAAAAAGCCCTGTGTCATTTTCAGATACCGGTACTTTATGCCAGATACTCGTCCCAAGCAAGAAGTGCTCGAGTACAGTATTCGAAAACAGGGATTAAAAAACTATATGGTAAAGACCCTGCGATTGTCCGAGCGCCCATACAAACCCCAAAACTCGTATTTTCGAATACTTCTTGCCTAGGACGAGTACAAGTGGTCACTGTTAGCTTCAGCCGCCTTAACAATTTACAATACCAGTATGGAACGGGGGTGGTCCTGTGTTGCGAAATGATGCACTATGATGGCTTTCCAAGAGCATTGGTATTTAGAAGGAAAAGTGAGCACAGGTATACTCGGGTATGGACGTGGGTGACCGGACAGACAGGGATTAGAAATTGTATGTATCAGCATAGATTTCCTAATCCCTATCTGTCCGGTCACCCAC
>Ga0307507_10010782_pt1 | contig 11699 bp, 4 predicted proteins | sample 7_EM_MG_FD_207223 | JGI IMG/M metagenome (GOLD analysis project Ga0307507, IMG submission 207223) | Populus trichocarpa ectomycorrhiza microbial communities from riparian zone in the Pacific Northwest, United States - 7_EM | ecosystem: Host-associated > Plants > Roots > Unclassified | place...
ACCCCAAAAATTGTCAATATTCAATAACTTTCAGTATTGAACATATCGTATTGATATTGCATATTGAGCGTCAATATTCAATATTCAATAATCGTTAATCAATACTGAATATGGATAAAAGCACTGCTTATAACTGTATTTGTATATATAGGTAAGTAATAGCGGCTTGCCGTAGACGATCTTGTACGGAGTTTTCCATCTTAGTTACTTATTTAGTATTTAATTAAATACATAGCTAGCAGCAAGGAAAGCTTCTAGTCCTAAAAATGGGGGTAAGGACGCTTTTAGCTATATAGACCTTAATTGTTCTATAAGGGTTCTTCTAGATTATTTAGCTCTGCCATTTTGTTCCTTAGTATATAGTGCTTAGCATTTAAAGGTAACGCCTTTATCTGCATACCATGTCTCTAGGATATCTCCTATCTGTCTAAAGGCTTAATTATTATCGCTTTAGAAGAAGATAACGTCTTAGTGGAATTATATTTTAATTAATTAGTAAGTCTTTTAGATGGTAAGTAGGATAGTAGCTTTGTCCTTATTCCTAAAGGTAAACACAAAATTAAATTTAGAATATATGCAATGGAAATATATAACGTATCTATTACCGTTATATCCAGGTACTCTAATGTCAATAATATTAAATTTGGTTAGCTCTGCGCCAATAACATACTTAGAAAGCTGCGTAATAGCATTAGGTCTTATATAGCTAAGAATTTTATGCCATCTTGTAGCTATAGCTCCAATTAGTTTATAGGCCATTCAGCTTGGCTAAAATCTTCCTATTAAGAAGATTAATTAAGTTGTCAAATCTAGGGTATTTATAGGCTCTCTGTATATCAGTGCCCAGTAGCCCCCTAGTCGTTTCGCATAGCATACTATTTCGCCAGTTGCTAGACGGTATAGTACATTTCGTCCTAAGTTGAAATGGATATTGTTTTCAGTAGCTCTTAAAAGTGCTACAGTATTTATAAAGAAGGTAGGTGCTAGTGCTATATAGGATAGCTTTATTTTTAACTTCCTAGTAGGTATATTAATAGTAATGGTTACTATTCCATAGGCTTAAATTTTCTTAAATTTTCCGCTAGTAATTAGGTAGTCGTCTTTTGCTGCTAGGTAGGAGAAGGTAAAATCTTCTTTGTTATTGCAGACGTGGGTATCTATACTAGGGTTAAGTATCTAGGTGTTCTAAAGTTCAAAAGGAACTTAACTAGTACTAAACGCGGCAGCATAGCTAGTCGGTGTGGTAGAAGCTGGGGTTTTAGAATTAAAATTAATTATAGATTCTGTATTCTTCTAATTATTCTCCTTTACTTCCTATTTTCTTTTTTAGATATGGCTGACGATACGTTTAATCTAAGGCGTAGATAAGATAGTTTTATCTACCTTCTTCTAGACGTCTGCCCTTAGTCTCTATCCTTAAGGGCACTTATACTTAGTAATGTAATAGCAATTATTAAACTAATATATAATGCCGTATATACATTCCTTGTTCTATCTTAAATTTAAATTTAAATTACTATTGGAATTGGAATTGCCGTTAGAGTCTAAATTGGTATTTAAGTTGCCTTAAAGAGTTGTAAATGCAGAGTTATTAATAGTTAAGGTAGACGATGCTTATTATATATGGTAGTATTCCTTAAATTCTTTAATAAGATTAATAATGGATAGGGCCTCTTTGTCCTTCCATTTTTTTTAAAATAAGATCTACTTCTAGTACTCCTACGATGTAATAGAACCTTATAGTAGGAACTACAGTGGGTCCTATTATTAGGCTGGGTATGTAGGTAAAAACAAATCAACAACGTAATAACAACTGGTGGAGTAGTTGCCTAATAGATTAACTCCAATTGTATTCTAAGATTCACTACAAGGAGAGAACTATCTACAGTAGGGACTAAGGTCCTTTAAATACACAACCATACTCCTAAGAAATCCTCTTTTGTACGTGAGGTACGTGTTATACGTGTTATACATAGACGTATACTGCGTATACTCTGTACACTATATATAATATTATGTGACTCGCTTACTATTCCTTATTATATAGTTCCACTGGATCTATCCTAGACTATGCCTATATTAACCAACTAGCTTCCGCCGACTCTTCTCTAAGTAGTTATAATATCGTACTTAAGCTATCCGTAATACTATCTCCCTCCTCTTTATCTTCGTCCTTGAAGATTTCTAATATCTCCAAGTTGTCTACTAAAGGTGTAATGTCTATTTAATTAATCTAGTTAATATCCTTGCTTATTATGCCTAAAGCCTCTTTTTCTTTATAAGCGCAGCGCTGTGCTCGCACTGTGGCTGCCATACTATTGCTTAGTGAGATAATATCGTCTCCATATTCTCATTGTACAAAAGCGGGGTTAGTATATATTGTGATAGCGAGTCCTTTATCTTAACAACCCTTGTTTTACTCGGAGTGTACTAAAGCAAACATTCGGTTGTTCTATGACGTTTACTCTGTTTCTAACGCTAAATATACGCGTCCTATAACTCTTAACAGTCTTTAAGTTCCCTAAGTAACTTATTATAGGGTCTTATATTTAATCTACCACTACAAAGCTAGAGTCCGAGTTGGCTACTACGTGCGCCAAACTCTACTGTTCTGCTAAAGAGACTGCTTAGGCCCTTAAGGCTTAGCGTCGCTTCTTTAAGTCTTAGTAGGTTGCGTTCACTCGGTTAACCCGTCTTAAGAAGGTTTATAAGAAGGTTTATTCTAAGGAGTAAAAACTGGTTTAATAGGGTCTTAACAAGTTAGGTAATAAAAGAACTGGCTCTCCTCCTATAAGAAAAACAACTCTAAGTAGCTCAGCAATTGCTCCTCTTAGGTCCCCCTTAGGTAACTTGTTTTTTAGCAATCCTTTTTTGTTAATATTACCTAACCTACTTTCTTCTAATACTCCTGTACCTTTCCTATAGCGTTCTCTAGGTTGCTTAATGGTTCCTAGGTAGTCTTACTATAGCCTATCTACCTTACTTTATACTACGTTTTGTTATCTACGTCTTTATAACTGATAATCTTTAAAACTTGCTATTTATCTTCTTCTTGTCCTCTATACGTATCTGCCTTATAAACTGGTGGCTTAATATCTCTATGTGCTAGTTCTAGCATCGCAATATGCTGTATAGGGTAGATCTTCATTTTGGCTAATAGGTTTAACTTATATATAACTAATAAAATTCTTTACTTAACTTTAAAAGGTCCTAGTCTAACGTAGTCTAATTTCTTACTTAGTTATTAACTCTTGAAATTTTTATATAATAGCTATACTTTATCTCCCTTCTTAAGATCTGGTCCCTTAGATCTCTTAGTATTATAGTACCTTTTTATTTGTTTTTGTACTAGTTTAGCTATTTCTATAAGGTTTATGTGAAGATTTATTAACATCTCCATTTTTTATTTAGCTGTGCTACTCGTCTTTTTTGCTTGATGTGGTGATAATAATATTTTTAGTTTATACCCGTAATTTGCCTTAAATGGTAATGTCCCCATTCCTTTTTATAGTGTTATATTGTATGCAAACTATATAACTGGTAATAACAATACCTAATTATTCTATGCGTAATTAATATAATGCCTTAGATACTGTTCTAGTGTCTAGTTTAGTCTTTCCGTTTATCCATCCGTCTGCGGATAATACGCTGTAGATATTGCTACGCGAACCCCTTGTTCTGCTAGAAATACTTCCTAAAATACTGCTATAAATCTTAGATCTCTATTCAATATAATCTTGTCTAGTACTCTATATCTTATAAATACTTCCTTTATATAGATTCTAGCGATATCTTCTACTAATATCTCTTTAGTATATGCTATAAAGTATCCCTACTTTATTAGCTTGTCCACTATTACTAAAATCGCATTATAATCTTATCCTATAATAGGATCTCTTAACTTTGGTAACTTAATAATAAAGTCCTATAATATAACTTCCCATAGTCTTCCTGGTATCTTAACAGGTTATAGCCCTCTATATAGCTTATATCTTATTAGTTTGTTCTTTTAGCAATTTAAACACTCTTTTATAACTTACCTTGCTAGTCCCTAGATTTCTTAAATAACGTACTCCTCCTAAAGTCTTAACACTAAGCCTATAGCTCCGTTGTGTCCTTATATTATTCCCTTGTGGAATTCCTTAACAAACTCTTCTATAATAGACTTAGGTATATACGTTACTTTTCTGTTTTTATATTGCTCTAAGTCTAGATCCTCTGCCTGTGCTTTTTAGATCTTCTATGTTTAATTACTCTCTAGTAACTTATGGATCTGACTTTCTTCAATTACTATAATCTTTGGATAGTTGCACCTAATTAATCCATCTTAATCCTTTTATAATAAAGCTCCTGATAGCTTTTTATTACTTTATAGTTTAGCCTTTCTGCTTAGAGTATCTGCTCGTGTATTATCTGTATCCTTGGTATACTAAATTTTAAAATAGTATTCTATAAGTATTTCCGCCTATCTGACCTATCTTTAGTTGAGTTTCTTTGTTATTAGGAATCCTATAAGGTTCTTATAGTCCATTTTAACTATAAATGGTTTCTCTGTGCCTTATAAGAATGCTCTTTATTCTTTAAGTGCTATAACTATACCTAACAACTCTTTGTTGTAGATGTTATAGTTTAACTCTAGTGGTGTTATTTTCTAACTGTAGTACGCTACTAGATGCTATATGTCCTGGTGCTTCTATAGTAAATATACTCCTAGTGCGAAGTCTAATACGTCTGTCTTAACAACCGTTTCTAACTTTGGTTAATAGATCTTAAGGACTAGCTCTTAGGTAAACAACTCCTTAAGTTCCTAGAACAGCTTCTTCTATTTACTATCCCAAATCTATAGTTCCTCTTTCTTTGTTAGCCTTGTAAACGGCTTAATGCTTTTTAACCATTGTGCTATAAACCTTCTATAGTAGTTATAAAACCCTAGAAATAACCTTAACTGCGTAACGTTCTCTAGTTCTTACTAACTTATTATAGCTTTAACTTTCTTTAGGTCCATACTGATCTTTCCTAGTTTAATAATAAATCCTATAAAATTAGTTTTTTTTGTAAAGAACTCGCATTTTTTAATTGCTACTAGCATCTGTTTTTCCTATAGTCTCTTTAAGACCTATTTAACGTGTTCTCTATATTCTTTCTTACTTTTTAAGTAAATAATAATGTTATTAAGGTATACCATAATAAATTCATCTAGGTGTTTTTCTAATATACTATTGATTTGCTTCTAAAATATTACTAGTGCGTTTATAAGCCCAAATTGTATAACTAATAGTTTATATAGTCCTTCCTTTAACCTAAAGGCTGCCTTCTATTTATTGCCTTCCTTGATTTTGATCTGATGGTACGCCCATCTTAGATCTATCTTTATAAAGATCTTTACGTTGCCTATTCTATCTTAGATTTCGCTAAATTAAGGGTAAAGAATACCTATCCTTTCTAGTAATACTGTTTAACTATCTGTAGTCTATATATATCCTAAGTTTTCTGTTTTTCTTTAGGATAAATAGTACTAGATATCCTGCTGACGACTATAATAGTCTAATATATCCCTTGTGTAAGTTCTCCTAGATAAACTCTTTAAGCGCTACTAACTCTGTTTTAGTAAGCTTATAGATTGGAAAGAACTTTAGACTTATTCCCTCTTCTAACTCTATCTTATGGTCCCATACTGCATACTTTAACAGTTTTTTACTTTCTGGTGACCATAACTTTTTGCCATACTTGTGGTATCTCCTTAGTATATAACTTAAGCCTCGCTTAGTCTCTTTATATATCGCTCTAACTTGGTATTATACCAACTTGGTTTACTGTCGCATTTTACACTATTAAGTATTCTTAATATCAACCTAACCTGTAACCCAATTAATCTTTAGATTGTACTTTTATAACTAAGGCATTCCTAGTATTACCTTATCCTATCCTAATAGTAGGATATTAAAAGACATTCTAACTGGTCTTCCTTTAATAGTTAACTAAATAGGTCCTATTTTGAGATTAATAATACCTCCTCTATAGGCTATTTAATCTCCTAAAATTATTATAAGTGGATATAGGTGTTTCTTTTATCTATATGGTAACCCTATCCTTTTTACTACTTTTGGTGATATGTGGTTCCTAATTACTCTACTATCTACTAACGCTTTAAACTACTAATCTTGCTATTTAGCTTGTAAATTTAGGTGTCGCCTTTAAATTCCTTTAAGGGTCTAAGGCTCTAATACTAGTTCCCTCTAGTCCTATACACCTCCCCTTTTCCTAACTGTTAGCTGCTAGATCCTGCCTATACTTAATCCTTCTTAGGCTAATACTTAGTTCGTTTTTTTTCCTCTATATACTATAGACAAGTATTCTCTAGGCACTTCTACCACTATTATCCGTCTAGGTATTCTTCCGTAAGGAATCTTCCTAGTTAAAGTATTAAGTCCCCTTAACCTTATACTTCTACTGGGTGCTATCTATATATATACTTAGTATTCCTAAACCGCTTTTCCTCTGGTGCCTAATATATTTTTATTAGGTACTTCCGGTTCTTGTCTTTTAATGCTCTATATATATTGCACGTGTTATCCACATAAGCTATCTACAATAGTGTATAATACGCTATATGTTTTAGGTTAACTTTTAGTTTATCTTTGTTTTTAAGTTTAAACCTATACCTAGTTAACCTAACCACTGGTATTTCTGCTGCGGGTACTAAGATTTGTTATTTGCTTCTCTAGTCCTTAAATCCTTCTTCTAGGTTTCTTAACATTATAATTAATACTCCCTTAATATAACTCATGCGTTTCTCCATAATGGGTTAGTCTTAGACAACTTTTTTGTCTAGCTATATATAAAAGTCTTCCTATTTATCATTGTGTTATTGCCTATACCACTTTCTATACAACTGGTTTAGTGTGTATGGTTTATCTATTAGAAAGTACCTTGTCATTACTGCATTATAATATCCTTTAGTATGTCTTTCTTTAAACTTAGTTAGAATATCTAAATCTTCTTCCTATTCTAGTTTGTCTAACCACTTTGCCCTAGGTGTCTCTACACTTGGCCTATTAGTAACTCTTTATACGGGTGCTCTGTCCCTTATATAACCTAGCATAGCTAACCTCTTATCTAGCTTTTACTCTTACTATATAATAATTCTTATTTTAAACTTATCTATAGTTTCTTGTTTTCTGTGTTTTGTAGCTAAATCTTTATAGTCGTTTTGCTTTTTAATCCTGGTATTAACTATTTAATCTTTAGGCTAAATACTACGTTTACCTGGGATTGCTAACGTTCTTATTTATTCCCCAAACTTGTAGTTCTTAAACTTGCGTCCTATATTTATTCGTTTGTCTATAAACTAAGTCACTACTCTTTCCTATTGGTTTTTGTTTGTTATGGGTTCTTAGGTATATCTTATCTTATCTTAAAAATCTTAAGCTTCTTTTATCTCTTCTTAAGAATCTTAAGCCTATGGCCTTTTGCCTTTATTAAGTAATAAGCTAGCACTAGTAGTTGTTTACTTGCTTGGTTTCTTCTAAACATTACTCCTATTATCTTATAAAGCGATAGAAATCGTATCTAATAGTGTTATAATACCTGTTACTGAACCTTATTCTATAATGGTCTTAGTCTCTACTTCTGTTTTAACTTCTTTAAGGTTTATATACTTCTAGTAAGCTGCCTTCGTTACCTTATTATTGGTAAATGCTTCGCCTGTGTTAAACTTATTGTCTTTAATGTCTAATCTATAAGCTAGTTTGTTAGTTCCTCTAAACTTAGATAACAATAGCTCCTATAGCGAATAGCTTACGCCATACTTGGCGTCCTTATAAATTTAGCATATATTGTTATAACAATACACAAAACTATTAATTAAACATTCTTTTGTTCCTTATAGTGCACCATTGTCCCTTTATATATACGTGTCTCCTACTGGCCTGGTTCCCTTTACCGTGTAGTTACTCTAACCACCTCTATAGTCTCTAGCAAAATAACCTTGTTTTCTACAATTTATATAAGCCCCGTCTTTAAACTATTTTTCTTACTATAGAGTTCGCCTAAATGTCTTCTACTGCTAAGATCCCTGGTTTAGCCTCTGCTCCTAGGTCCTATAATCACTTAATCCTTAACCTCTAGGTTTTTATAGTTTCTTTCCCCACCTTTAGGTCTCTTTAGTACCGCTTAAGTCTATTAGCTCTACGCCATTCCATAGTTTTTAACTCTATATCTATTATTACGTACTCTACGCCTTATACAATTATAGAACTCTGTCTTGCCCTTTCTTAGCTTGTTCCCTTTAATAGATCCTATTATTAATCTTTATTAACTAGTCTATTAACTCCCTTAGAGTATCCGTATCTTCTATTAGAATAATTACGTCCTGGACTTTAGCCTTAAGTCCCTCTATACTATAAGCGCCCTATTATTCCACTCAACCTATATAGCTAGTGTTTAAAACTGTGTTATATACTTAATTACTAAAGTGCGTTATACTAAGTTCTAAAGCTTTTATTCTGCTGTAGTTATAGCCTCCGGGTCTCTAAATATCTGCGTTAGTTGTTCTACAAACCCGTTCCAACTAGTAAATATATACCGTACGTCCTAGTTAGTAGTTATTATGCCATTAGCCTATATCTCCGTAAGATATAGTTTAAACCACTTAAGTGCCCTCCCTATTAGGAATAATCCTGTATAGGCTACTTAATCCAACAATGTTGCTAACTTCGCTCCTTTCTATATTACCTTAAAGTGTATCTGCGTAAGAAACCCCTTAAGCTTTAACTTCTCTCCTAAGAACCGTTTAATTAAAGGTAGTTTAATTTTCGCTACTCTAATTCCATTAATGCGCTCTTTAAGTATCCTATTATTATTTTATAAGTGATTAACCATTTCTTATAACTAACCTTGCGTAACTACTTAAGAATCTGTATCTGCTATACTAGTGTCTCCTAGTCCTAAGGTTATAGCTGCCGTCGACGCCGTTATAACTAATGCTTTGGGTGGCATATTATTTGATCTTGTTTAATACCATAACCTTAGTAGTAAATGTATAACGGAACCTTGTAGCAGGAACTACGGTGGGTCCTATTATTAGGCTAGGTATATAGGTAAGAACAAATCAACAACATAATAATAACTGGTGGAGTGGTTACCTAACAGATTAACTCCAATTATATTCTAAGATTCACTACAAGGAGAGAACTATCTATGGTAGGGACTAAGGTCCTTTAAATACACAACTATACTCCTAAAAAATCCTCTCTTATACGTAAGGTACGTGTTATACGTATTATACATAGACGTACACTGCGTATACTCTATACACTATGTATAATATTATATGACTCGCTTACCATTCCTCGTCACATGGTTCCACCGGATCCATCCTAGACCGTGCCTATGTCAACCAACTAGCTTCCGCCGACTCTTCTCTAAGTAGTCATAATATCGTACTTAAGCTGTCCGTAACATGCGAAGCTAGAAGAGGTAGGTTTAATTACTTATACAAAATTATAGTGTGGCCTAAAACCTTGTACGTCTAGAAGCTCCAATTATTCTATAAGCTTATAGACGTTCCTCTAGTTATTTAACCATTTTTTAATGCTCTGCTTTTTATTATAGGCTTTAAAAGCTGTATATTAATTAAGGACATTATGCTTTTAACCTAACGTAGTAGGGGCTAGTGCTTTCTTAAGTGCCTAAAGCCGTTTATATACCGTGTTAAGGCTGTTAATAAGAGGGAGGTAGGATATTAATATTATGCAAACGACGTAATTGCTAATATTGCTTATGGCCTGCTCTTTCTTCTAGTATATACGCAGGTTGTCCTTATACTCTGCGTAGATTTAGTTATATATAGTAAGCTGAGTTTGGTCTAGCTGTGCTATTAATATAGCTGCAGGAAGTATATCCGCAGGTATAAGTTGCTTTAGTAGTTCTAGGCTCGGAAGCTCGTTTTTCATCTTAAATAGGTTAATATACTACTATACCTTGTTTGTTTTAGTAGTATCTTAAATAACAAAGAACCATTGCATCTAATTAGATGGCTTATTAAGAATAAGGTTAATTTTAGATAAAGATTTGCTCGTATTAGTTGTTATTTTTAGAATTCTAACAGTTTAGACAGGGTCTAGGTTAGCGTCTAGGCGAAACCTTATTTTAATGTTTTGATTTATTAGGTCGTTCTAATACGTTTATTAGTCAGGTTTAATTGTCCGTTTATTTAGTAGGTAAAGAAGCTTAAGACACTGCAAAGGTAGTAGAAGTAGTGACTTCTTAAATAAGATAATAGATTGATTGGTTAGCAGGTAGTGTAAGCTAGGGTTATAACTATTAAGATAAGGTTATAGGGCTAAAACTCTATATATTGCTTATTTTCTATATAGGTGGTTGAAGAGATTTCAAGGAACTTTAACCAGCGGTCGAAGTTCTCTAATTAGTCAGATTCCTGCCAAGAGGTTCTCCTAAGTCTTATCACATAATATCGTTGCGGGCTTGTTTTCCAACACCCTCCCTCAAGCTCAGTCAACAATACCACTATATACACTGTATATAGGGGTATAGGATTGCTTAATAAGGGTTGCTAAAGCTCCTCCAAGGTAGAATAAGTATTTAATAAGGAGTTACGCCCTCCCTAACGTCTAGAGACAGCGCCTGCTTAGTAAAACGTCTCTTGAAATTTTTGGCAGCACCTCCCTATAGGTGTTCTACATTGCCTATAGAGCTCTAGAGGCCCTATAGCCTCACCCTATATCTCTCCTAAAGTGTGTCCATCCTTCCTACCAGTATAAGCCCTCTCTAATGTCATGGCCGTTAGATTCGGGTGGTAGATTTAAGTAGTAGGTTAGTAGATCAAGGTTAAGCTCTATAGCTTATTTTAAGGCCTTAAGGCATTATTTAGCGCACTCTCCAAAGATCTACCAATCGTGTACTAATTTCCTATTAAGGCCTAGTATAGTTAATCAAGTCTCTGCACCATCCGAAGGTGTTTAAGAAAGGCATAGAACTAAGAACCTACAAGAGGTTTAGTAAGGCCGTCGGCTGCTATATTAATTAAAGCAACGTATACAAGGTCAATCCTATTACTATTTATCTTATCTCTCACATAGTGAAACTGGATGTTAATGTGCTTTATTTAATTATATTAAACTAGATTTTCAGCTAACACTTTTGCAGCTTAGTTATTGGTTTTAATTAAGATCCTAGCAAACTGCTTACTCTGGTCTAGTACACCTAGTTTAGTAAGTAAAAGTTAAAGCTATATAGCCTCTTTTACTGCAGCCATTAGAGCTGTATACTCTAATTAACATATTAATAGTAAAACGGTAGCTTATAGCTTTAATTTCCATAAGATTGGTCCTCCATTTAATATAAATATAAAGCCCAATATAGAGCGTCTTATAGTTTTGTTTTGTCCCTAGTTAGCGTTATATCGGCAAAATATAGTACCCTACCAATGGCCTCAATGGTTGGTGGTTAACGCAATTGGCGCGCAGTTAAGGGTATTTGGCAACTCGACCGACTAGCCTATATCGTGTTTTTTTAACACGTAGCCTGCGCGCAGCCTACAAGCAATCTGCGTATTTGGCAACCATAATTATATTTACCTCTTTTATACTAATAGCATATTTTAAATAAATAAAAGCTACTTTAAGGCTATTTATAAGGCTAGCAAAATAAATATTATTATTTTAGATAATTTAATATAA
>Ga0307507_10010783_pt1 | contig 11699 bp, 2 predicted proteins | sample 7_EM_MG_FD_207223 | JGI IMG/M metagenome (GOLD analysis project Ga0307507, IMG submission 207223) | Populus trichocarpa ectomycorrhiza microbial communities from riparian zone in the Pacific Northwest, United States - 7_EM | ecosystem: Host-associated > Plants > Roots > Unclassified | place...
TCTGTCAGAACTTGGCAGAAGTCGATCAAGCTGGCAGAATTTGGCAGAATTTGGTCAAAGCGTCGGACTTTATCTGTCGAGTGTTTTACCGAGACATTCCTACTGTAACTGGGCTAGTCCCGTTACAGAGACACTAGTATAGCAGATATAAATTCTTAAGTGGTTACGCAAGGTTAGTTATAGGAAATAGTTAATTGCTTATAGGATAATAGCAGGCTACTTAAAGAACGCATTAATGGAATTGGAGCAGTAAAGGTTAAGTTATCTTTAATTAAATGGTTCTTAGGGGAGAAGTTAAAGCTTAAAGGGTTTCTTACGCAGATGTATTTTAAGGTTATGTAGGAAGGAGTAAAGTTAGCAACACCTACGGACTAGGTAGCGTACGTAGGACTATTCTTATTAGGAAGAGCTTTAGAGTGGTTTAAGCCTTACCTCACAGAGATATAAGTAAATGGTGTGACGACTACTAACCTAAACGTACGGTATGTGTTTATAAGTTGGAATGGATTCGTAGAACGGTTAACACAAATATTTAGAGACCCCAAAGCAACTATAATAGCGGAACAGAAACTTTAGAACTTAGTATAATACACTTTAGCAATTAAGTATACAACGCAGTTTTAAATACTAGCTATATAGGTTAAGTGGAATAATAGGGCGCTTATGGCATAGTATAAGCAAGGACTTAAGGCTAAAGTCTAGGATATAATTATCCTAATGGAAGATGTGGATACTTTAAGAGAGTTAATAGACCAGTTAATAAAGATTAATAATAGGATCTATTAAAGGGAACAAGCTAAGAAAGGGCAAGATAGAGTTCCATAGTTATATAAGGCGCAGAGTACGCAATAATAGACATAGAGTTAAAAACCATAGAATAGTGCAGAGCTAATGGACCTAAGTAGTACCAAAGAAACCTAAAGGTGGGAAAAGAAACTATAAAAACCTAGAGGTTAAGGATCTAGTGATTAAAGGACCTAGGAGTAGAGGCTAAACTAAAGATCTTAGTAGCAGAAGATATTTAGGCGGACTCCATAATAAGAAAAATAGTTTAAAGATAGGGCTTATATAAATTGCGGAAAATAAGGTTATTTTGCTAGAGACTATAGAGGTAGTTAGAGTAATTACGTAGTAAAAGAAACCAGGCCAGTAGACGGCACGTATATATAGAGGGATAATGGTGTACTACGAGGAATAAAAGAATGTTTAATTAATAGTTTCGCGTTTTGTTATAATAATGCATACTAAATTTATAAGGACGCTAAGTATGGCGTAAGCTATTAGCTATAGGAGCTAGTGTTATCTAAGTTTAGAGGAACTAACAAACCAGCTTATAGATTGGATATTAAAGACGATAAGTTTGATATAGGCGAAGTATTTACTAATAATAGGGCAATAAAGGCAGTTTACTGGGAGTATATAGACCTTAGAGAAGTTAAAACAGAAGCAGAAACTAAGACTATTATAGAATAGGGTTTAGTAACGGATATTATAACACTATTAGATATAATTTCCATCGCTTTATAAGACAATAGGAGTAATATTTAGAAGAAACTAAGTAAGTAGATAACTGCTAGTGCTAGCTCATTACTTAATAAAGGTAAAAGGCCATAGGCTTAAGATTCTTAAGAAGAGATATAAGAAGCTTAAGATTCTTAAGATAAGATATAAGAAGCTTAAGATTCTTAAGATAAGATAAAATATACCTAAGGACCCACAATAGATGAAAACCGATAGGAAAGGGCAGCTACTTAGTTTATAGATAAATGAATAAGTATAGGACGCAAGATTAAGAACTACAAGTTTAAAAAACAAGTAAGAACGTTAGCAATCCTAGGTAAGCGTAGTGTTTAGCCTAAAGATTAAATAGTTGATACCAGGATTAAGAAGTAAGATAACTATAAAGATCTAGCTGCAAGACGTAGAAAATAAGAAACTATAGATAAATTTAGAATAAGAATTATTATATAGTAAGAGTAAAAGCTAGACAAGAGGTTAGCTATACTAGGTTATATAAGGGATAGAGCACCTATATAAAGAATTACTAATAGGCCGAGTGCAGGGACACCTAGGGCGAAGTAGTTAGATAAACTAGAATAAAAGGAGGATCTAGATATCCTAACTAGATTTAAAGAAAGATATACTAAAGGATGTCACGATATAGTAATAATAAGGTACTTTTTAATAGATAGACCATACACACTAAACCAGTTGTATAGAAAGTGGTATAGGCAATAACATAATAATAAATGGGAAGACTTTTATATATAGCTAGATAAAAAAGTTGTCTAAGACTAACCTATTACAGAAAAATGTATAAGTTATATTAAAGGGGTATTAATTGTAATATTAAGGAACCTAGAAGAAGGATCTAGGGACTAGAGAAGTAAGTAATAAATCTTAGTACCCGCAATAGAGATACCAGTAGTTAGGTTAACTAGGTATAGGTTTAAACTTAAGGATAAAGATAAACTAAAAGTTAACCTAAGTTACCTAGCGTATTATACACTATCGTGGATAGCTTGTGTGGATAATACTTATAATATACATAGAGTACCAAAAGATAAAAACCGGAAGTACCTAATTAGGATGTATTAGGCACCCAAGAAAAGGCGGTTTAGAAATGCTAAGTATATATATAGATGGCACCTAGTAGAAGTACAAGGTTAAGGAGACTTAATACTTTAACTAGGAAGATTCCTTATGGAAGAATGCCTAGATAGATAATAGTGGTGGGAGTGCCTAAAAAACACTTGTCTATAGCATATAAAGGAAAAGAAATAAACTAAATATTGTGTTACAGACGCTTTAAGTACAATGTTACAACTACTTGGGGAAGAGTCGCAGGAAGCTAGTTAGTTAATATAGGCATAGTCTAGAATAGATCCGGTGGAACTATATAATGAGGAATGGTAAGCGAGTTACATAATATTATACGCAGTGTACAAAGTATACGTAGTGTACGCCCGCGTACAATACGTATAACACATACATTACGTACAAGAGAGGATTTCTTAGGAGTATAGTTGTGTATTTAAAGGACCTCAGTCCCTACCGTAGATAGTTCTCTCCTTGTAGTAAATCTTAAAATACAATTAGAGTTAATCTATTAGGCAACCACTCCACTAGTTATTATTATATTGTTGATTTGTTCTTACCTATATACCTAGCCTAATAATAGGACCTACCGTAGTTCCTATTACAAGGTTCTGTTATACATTTACTATTAAGGTTACGGTATTAAACAAGATCAAATAATATGCTACCTAAAGCACCAGTTACAACGGCGTCAACGGCAGCCATAACCTTAGGGCTAGGTGATACTAGTATAGACAATAGGGACTCTTAAGTGGTTACGCAAGGTTAGTTATAGGAAATGGTTAATTACTTATAAGATAATAATAGGATACTTAAAGAACACATTAATAGAATTAGAGTAGCAAAAATTAAACTACCTTCAATTAAACGGTTCTTAGGAGAAAAGTTAAAGCTTAAGGGATTTCTTACGTAGATGCACTTCAAGGTAATGCAGGAAGGAGTGAAGTTAGCAATATTATTAGATTAAGTAGCCTATGCAGGATTGTTCCTAACAGGAAGGGCACTTAAGTGGTTTAAACCATATCTCACGGAAATATAGGCTAATAGCATAACAACTACTAACTAGGACGTGCGGTATATATTTACTAGTTAGAATGGGTTCGTAGAGCAACTAACGCAGATATTTGGAGATCTGGAGGCTATAACCATAGCAAAACAAAAGCTTTAGAACTTAGTACAACGCACTTTAGTAATTAAGTATACAACGCAGTTTTAAACACTAGCTATATAGGTTAAGTGGAATAATAGGGCGCTTATAGCACAGTATAAATAAGGACTTAAGGTTAAAGTCTAGGACGCAATTATCCTAATAGAAGATGCGGATACTCTAAGAGAGTTAATAGATTAGTTAATAAAGATTAATAATAGAATCTATCAAAGGGAACAAGCTAAGAAAGGGTAAGACAGAGTTCTGTAGTTATATAAGGCGCAGAGTACGCAATAATAGATATAGAGTTAAAAACTATAGAATAGCGCAGAGCTAATGGACCTAAGCGGTACTAAAGAAACCTAAAGATAGGAAAAGAAACTATAGAAACCTAGAGGTTGAGGATTAAGTAATTAAAGGACCCAGGAGCAGAGGCTAAACTAGGGATTTTAGTAGCAGAAGATATTTAGGCGGACTCCACAGCAAGAAAAATAGTTTAAAGATAGGGCTTATATAAATTATAGAAAACAAGGTTATTTTGCTAGAGACTATAGAGGTAGTTAGAGTAACTACGCGGTAAAGGGAACTAGGCTAGCAGATGGCACATATATATAGAGGGACGATAGTGCACTACAAGGAATAAAAGAATGTTTAATTAATAGTTTTGCGTATTGTTATAACAACATATACCGAATTTATAAGGACGCTAAGTACGGCGCAAGCTATTGGCTATAGGAGCTATTGTTATCTAAGTTTAAAGGAACTAATAAACTAGCTTATAGATTGGACATTAAAGATAATAAATTAGATATAGGCGAAGTATTTACCAACAATAAGGCAATAAAGGCAGCTTACTAGAAGTATACAAACCTTAGAGAAGTTAAAACAGAAGTAGAGACTAAGACTATTACAGAATAAGGTTTAGTAACGGGTATTATAACACCATTAGATATAATTTCCATTGCTTTATAAGATAATAGGAGTAACGTTTAAAAGAAACTAAGTAAGTAGATAACTGCTAGTGCTAGCTCATTACTTAATAAAGGCAAAAGGCCACAGGCTTAAGATTCTTAAGAAGAGATAAGAGAAGCTTAAGATTTTTAAGATAAGATAAGATATACCTAAGGACCCATAACAGACGAAACCCAATGGGAAAGGGCAGCGACTTAGTTTAATAACAAACAAATAAGTATAGGACGCAAGTTTAAGAACTATAAGTTTAGGGAACGAATAAGAATGTTAACAATCCTAGGTAAACGCAGTGTTTAGCCTAAAGATTGAATAGTTAATACTAGGATTAAAAAGCAAGATGACTATAAAGATCTAGCTGCAAGATACAGAAAACAAGAAACTATAGATAAGTTTAGAATAAGAATTATTATATAGTAAGAGCAAAAGCTAAATAAGAGGTTAGCTATGCTAGGTTATATAAGGGACAGAGTACCTATATAAAGAGTTATTAATAGGCTAAGTGCAGGGACACCTAGGGTAAAATAGTTAGATAAACTAGAATAAGAAGAGAATCTAAATATCCTAACTAGGTTTAAAGAAAGATATACTAAAGGATGTCATAATATAGCGATAATAAGGTACTTTCTAATAGATAGACTATATACACTAAACCAGTTATATGGAAAGTGGTATATGCAACGACATAATAACAAATAGGAAGATTTCTACATATGGCTAAATAAAAAAGTTATTTAAGACCAACCTATTACGGAAAAACGTATAAGTTATATTAAAGGAGCGTTAATTATAATGTTAAGGAACCTAGAAGAAGGATCTAGGGATTAGAGAAGTAAACAATAAATCTTAATACCCACAGCAGAGATACCAGTGGTTAGGTTAACTAGGTATAGGTTTAAACTTAAGGACGAAGATAAATTAAGAGTTAACCTAAAACATGCAGCGTATTATACACTATCGTGGATAGCTTGTGTGGATAATATATACAATATACATAGAGCACCTAAAGATAAGAACCGGAAGTACCTAGTAAGGATATATTAGGCACTAGAGGAAAAGCGGTTTAGGAACGCTAAGTATATACATAGATGGCACCTAGTAGAAGTACAAGGTTAAGGAGACTTAATACTTTAACTAGGAAGATTCCTTACAGAAGAATACCTAGACGGATAACAGTGGTGGGAGTGCCTAAAGAACACTTATCTATAGCATATAGAGGAAAAGAAACAAACTAAATATTGGCCTAAGTTGGACCAAGTATAGGCAGGATCTAGCAGCCAACAGTTAGGAAAAGGGGAGGCGCATAGAACCAGAGGGAACCAGTATTAGGGCCTTAGACCCTTAAAGGAATTTAAGGTTAACACCTAAATTTACGAGCTAAGTGGCAAGATCAATAGTTTAAAGCGTTGGTAGACAGTAGAGTAACTAGAAACCACATATCACCAAAGGTAGTGGAAAGGATAGGGTTACTACACAGATAGAAGGAACACCCGTATCCACTTATAATAATTTTAGGAGATTAGATAGCCTATAGAGGAGGTATTATTAATCTTAAAATAGGACCTATTTAGTTAACTATTAAAGGAAGACTAGTTAGAATGTCTTTTAATATCCTACTATTAGAATAGGACGAGGTAATACTAGAAATGCCTTAGTTACAGGAGTACAATCTAAAGATTAATTGGGTTATAGGTTAGGTTAATATTAAGAATACTTGACGGCGCAAAGTGCGACAGCAAACCAAGTTAGTATAGTACCAAGTCGGAGCAATATATGAAGAGACTAAGCGAAGCTTAAGTTATATACCAAAGAGATACTATAAGTATGGTAAAAAGTTATGGTTACTAGAAAGTAAAAAGCTGTTAGAGCATGCAGCATAGGACCATAAAATAGAATTGGAAGAGGGAATAAGTCTAAAGTTCTTTCCAATCTATAAGCTTACTAAAACAGAGTTAGTAGCGCTTAAGGAGTTTATCTAGGAGAACTTACGCAAGGGATATATTAGACCATTATAGTTATTAGCAGGATATCCAGTACTATTCATCCTAAAGAAAAACAGAAAACTTAGGATGTATATAGACTATAGATAGTTGAACAGCATTACTAGGAAGGATAGGTATCTTTTACCCTTAATTAGTAAAATCTAAGATAGGATAGGTAACGCAAAGATCTTTATAAAGATAGATCTGAGATAGGCGTACCATTAGATTAGGATCAAGGAAGGCAACAAATAGAAGGCAGCCTTTAGGTCAAAGGAAGGACTATATAAACCATTAGTTATACAATTCGGGCTTATAAACGCACTAGTAACGTTCTAGAAGCGAATTAATAGTATATTAGGAGAATACCTAGACGAGTTTATTAGGGTATACCTTAACAACATTATCATCTACTTAGAAAACAAGGAAGAACATAGAGAACACGTTAAATGGGTCTTAAAGAGACTATAGGAAGAACAGATACTAGTAGCAATTAAAAAATGCGAGTTCTTTATAGTGAAGACCGATTTTATAGGATTTATTATTAAACTAGGAAAAATTAGTATGGACCTAAAGAAAGTCGAAGCTATAGTAAGTTAGCAAGAACTAGAGAACGTTATACAGTTAAGGTCGTTTCTAGGGTTTTGTAACTACTATAGGAGGTTTATAGCACAGTGGTTAAAAAGTATTAAGCCATTTACAAGACTAATAAAGAGAGAGGAACTGTGGGTTTAGGGTAGTAAATAGAAGGGGCTGTTCCAGAAGCTTAAAGAGTTGTTTACCTAAGAACTAATCCTTAAGATCTATCAACCAAAGTTAGAAATAGTTGTTAAGATAGATGTATTAGACTTTATACTAGGAGCATATTTGCTATAGAAGCATTAGGACGCATAGCATCCAGTAATATACTATAGTTGGAAAATAACACCACCAGAGTTAAACTATAACATCTACAACAAGGAGTTGTTAGGTATAGTTACAGCACTTAAAAAATAAAGAGTATTCTTATAAGGCACAAAGAAACCATTTATGGTTAAGACGGACTATAAGAACCTTATAGGATTCCTAATAATAAAGGAACTCAACCAAAGATAGGTTAGATGGGCGGAAATGCTTACAGAATACCATTTCGAGATTTAGTATACTAAGGGTATAGACAATGCACGAGCAGACGCTTTAAGCAGAAAAGCTAAACTATAAAGTAACGAAAAGCTATTAGGAGCTTTATTGTAAAAGGATTAAGATAGATTAATTAGGTATAATTATCTGAAGATTATAGTAACCGAAGAAAGTTAGATCTATAAATTACTAGAGAGTAATTGGACATAAAAGATCTAAGAAGCATAGATAGAGGATCTAGACTTAGAGCAATATAAAAACAGAGAGGTAATGTATATACCTAAGTCTATTATAGAAGAATTTATTAAGGAATTCCACAAGGGAATGACATAAGGACATAACGGAGCTATAGGCTTAGTATTAAAACTTTAGGAGAAGTATATTATTTAAGGAATCTAGGGACTAGTAAGATAAGTTATAAAGGAATATTTAGATTGCTAAAGGAACAAACTAATAAGGCATAAGCCGTATAGAGGGCTATAACCTATTAAAGTACCAGGAAGACCATGGGAGGTTATATTATAGGACTTTATTATTAAGTTACTAAAGTTAAGAGATCCTATTACAGGACAAGATCATAACGTGATTTTAGTAATAGTAGATAAGCTAACAAAGTAGGGATACTTTATAGTATACACTAAAGAGATATTAGTAGAAGATATCGCTAGAATCTATATAAAGGAAGTATTTGCAAGATATAGAGCACTAGATAAGATTATATTAGACAGAGATCTAAGATTTATAGCAGCATTTTAGGAAGTATTTCTGGTAGAATAAGGAGTTTGCGCAGTAATATCCACAGCGTATTATCCGCAGACGGATGGATAAACAGAAAGACTAAACTAGACACTAGAACAGTATCTAAGGCATTATATTAATTACGCATAGAACAATTAGGTATTGTTATTACCAGTTATATAGTTTATATATAATATAACACCACAAGAAGGAATGGGGATATTACTATTTAAGGCGAATTACGGATACAAACTAAGAACATTATTATCGCCACATTAAGTAAAAAAGACGAGTAGCACAGCTAAACAAAGAATGGAGATGTTAATGAACCTTTATATAGACCTTATAGAAACAGCTAAACTAGTACAAGAATAAATAAAAAGGTACTATAATGCTAAGAGATCTAAGGGACCAGATCTTAAGGAGGGAGATAAAGTGTAGCTACTATATAAAAGTTTTAAGAGTTAACAACTAAGTAAGAAGTTGGACTATGTTAGACTAGGACCTTTTAAAATTGCGTAAAGAATTTTATTGGTTATATATAAGTTAAACCTACCAGCCAAAATAAAGATCTACCCTATATAATATATCGCAATGCTAGAGCCAGTATATGGGAATGTTAAGCTACTAGTCTATAAGGCAGACACGTATAGAGGATAAAAAGAAGATAAATAGCAAGTTTTGAAGATTATTAGTTACGAGGACGTAGATAACGAAACGTAGTATAAAGTAAAGTGGATAGGCTATAGTGAGACTACTTAGGAGCTATTAAGCAACCTAGAGAACGCTATAGGAAAGGTAAAGAAGTATTAGAAGAGAGCAGGTTAGGAAGCGTTAAAAAAGGATTGCCAAAGAATGAGTTACCTAAGGGGGACCTAAGAGGAGTAATTGCTGAGCTACTTAGAGTTGTTTCCCTTGCAGGAGGAGAGCTAGTCCTTTTATTACCTAGCTTATTAAGACCTTATTAAATAAGTTTCTACTTCTTAGAATAAACCTTCTTACAAACCTTCTTAAGATGGGTTAACCGAGCAAACGCAACCTACTAAGACTTAAAGGAGCGACGTTAAGCCTTAAGGGCCCAAGCGGTCTCTTTAGCAGAATAGTGGAGTTTGGCGCGCGCGGCGGCCAACTTAGACTTAAGCTTTATAGCGGCAGATTGAATATAAGACCCTATAATAAGTTACTTAGGGAACTCGAAGACTGTTAAGAGTTATAGGACGTATATACTTAGCGTTAGAAACAAAGCAAATATTATAGGACAATTAAACATTTGTTTTAGTGCACTTAGAGTAAAACAAGGATTGTTAAGATAAAGGACTTGCTATTGTAATATACACTAACCCTACTTTCGCATAATGAGAACACGGAGACGACATTATCTCACTAAGTAATAGTATGGCAGCCATAGTGCGAGCATAACATTACGCTTATAAAGAAGAAGAAGCTTTAGGTATAATAAGCAAGGATATTAACCAGACTAATTAAACGGACATTACACCTCTAGTAGACGACTTGGAGATGTTAGGAATCTTTAAGGACGAAGATAAAAAGAAGGGAGATGGTGTTACGGACGCTTTAAGTACAATATTATAACTACTTAGGGAAGAGTTGCAGGAAGCTAGTTGGTTAATACAGGCACGGTCTAGGATAGATCCAGTAGAACCATATAATGAGGAATAGTAAGTAAGTCACATAATGTTATACGCAGTGTACGAAGTGTACGTAGCGTACGCCTATATATAATATGTATAACACGTACATTACGTATAAGAGAGGATTTCTTAGGAGTATGGTTGTGTATTTAAAGGACCTCAGTCCCTACCGTAGATAGTTCTCTTCTTATAGTAAATCTTAGAATATAATTAGAGTTAATCTATTAGGCAACTACTCCACTAATTGTTATTACGCTGTTAATTTGTTCTTACCTATATACCTAGCTTAATAATAGGACCTACCGCAGTTCCTGCTATAAGGTTCTGTTATATATTGGCCTAGGTTAGACTAAGTACAAATAGGATCTAGCAGCTAATAGTTAAAAAAAGGGGAGGCGTATAAAACTAGAGGGAACTAGTATTAGAGCCTTAGGCCCTTAAAGGAATTTAAGGTTAATACCTAAATTTATAAGTTAAATGGCAAGATCAGCAGTTTAAAGTATTGGTAGATAGTAAAGTAATTAGGAACCACATATTACTAAGGGCAGTGGAAAGGATAGGGTTACTATATAGACAGAAAAAATACCCGTATCTACTTATAACGATTTTAGGAGATTAGATAGCCTATAGAGGAGGTATTATTAATCTTAAAATAGGACCTATTTAGTTAACTATTAAAGGGAGACTAGTTAGAATGTCTTTTAATATCCTACCGTTAGGACAGGATAAGGCGATATTAGGAATGCCTTAGTTATAGGAGTATAATCTAAAGATTAATTGGGTTATAGGTTAGGTTGATATTAAGGATACTTAATAATATAAGATATAATAGCAAACCAAGTTAGTATGGTACTAAGTTGGAGCGATATACAAAGAGACTAAGCAAGGCTTAAGTTATATACCAAAGAGATACCACAAGTATGGTAAAAAGTTATAGTTACCAGAAAGTGAAAAGCTGTTAAAACATGTAGTATAGGACTATAAGATAGAACTAGAAGAGGGAATAAGTCTAAAGTTCTTTCTAATCTATAAGCTTACTAAAACCAAGTTAGTGGCACTTAAGGAGTTTATCTAGGAGAACTTACGCAAGGGATATATTACATCGGGAAAATATTCGCAGGATGAGATTCAAGTAGACTTTGGTTTTCGCGTTTCGCGTAATTGACATGCAATTTGACTAACTCGACACGCAATTGACCAACTTGACACGCAATTGACCAACTTGACACGTAATTTGACTAACTCGACACGCAATTAACTAACTTGACACGCAATTTAACTAACTTAACACGCAATTGACTAACTTAATATGTAATTTAACTAACTTAACACGCAATTGACCAACTTAACACATTTAAAAGTTAAATAATATGCAGTTGACCTACTTGACAACTTTAAAAGCTAACTGTATATTCCTTGACACGCAGTTAACCTACTTAGCAACTTTAAAAGGTAACTGTATATTTCTTAACATGCAATTATATATTTAACTAGTAT
>Ga0307507_10010784_pt1 | contig 11698 bp, 7 predicted proteins | sample 7_EM_MG_FD_207223 | JGI IMG/M metagenome (GOLD analysis project Ga0307507, IMG submission 207223) | Populus trichocarpa ectomycorrhiza microbial communities from riparian zone in the Pacific Northwest, United States - 7_EM | ecosystem: Host-associated > Plants > Roots > Unclassified | place...
CGGATCCATAAGAATTCTAACAGAGAACTTATATTTTGTTTGTAAATCTTTTAAACCCAATTAACACTCATTTGTATATTCTTAATTTGAATACTCTTATTTACTTGCATGAACCGGGTGACCTTGCAAAGTCTAATCTTGTAATTCATTTCCCGGCAATTCTATCACGAATGCCATTAGCCGAAGCTAATATTGTAAATCATCTCCCAGCAATCCTATCACGGATACCATTAGCCGAAGCTAATCTTGTATTTATGCTAGACTTTATTTACATTGAACACGACAATTATTGTAATTGCATTAACCAGAAGAATTTTAAATTGTATAAGTGCAAATAGGAGGAAAATCACGCACCTGCTTCGTCTGTCTCGCGACCTCCCCTAACAGAAGATCCAATCCTGATTGCTCCTCCTGAATCATAAGGAAGTTTTTGGTTATGATTCCTTCAAGCTGACATTATAGAGAATTCATATTCATTCACTACTCATATGTTACTTTTTATAATGTTCATTTCCTCATAATAACATACATACATATATCATGAATATTTTCAGAGTTAGTATCTCAATGTGCAAGTGTTCATATGACTCAATTCTTTTATATTCTTATGTATATAGTATTCATGTGAAAGTCTACCGTTACTCTCTAGATATTGAACTGTTACTGTCTAATTTTCAACTGTTACTGTCCAATTTTCAACTGTTACTATCCAACCGTTACTGTCTAGACATTGAACTATTACTGTTTAACTTTCAACTGTTACTGTCTGAACACTCATCAGATTTTTAACTATATCTAAAGTTCTAAAACTCTATTTTAAGTGAGATTGATCTCGTTAGAAAGCTAAGACACGAGGCTACAAGTTCTCTGAAGGGAGGAGAATCTAGTTTTGCCTCCAAAATAGTCAAAAGTGCTCATTAACTAATTAGTCCTACTGCCCTATATAATCAGTCACGACTCAGTCTCAGCTGGTAACACATAACTGGAGTTCTACATCTCCAAATTAAGCAAGACCAATTTCCTTGGTTAGCTAACATTTAAATCTATAATTCTTATGAGGAACCCGATCCTAATTCCCTCATCCTCCACCCGAAATCTCACCAAAAGTCAGGAGACAAGTCTGTCCAGATTTGTCTCCCCCTCCCCTTCACACAATACTTTCATAAACTACATACCACACACATGAATTAACTTAATCTCAACAATAAGTACTTTTTCTCCAATTTATATCTAAGAACCCTAACCTATGGTTCAATATCAAGGCATCAATTCTTTATTGAATTTAAAAATATTTTTTTTTAAGATCATGTTTAGAATACCTTACCCGGTACAAATTAAGATTTTGATCTTCAACCAGTTGAAGATTTTCAACTCCCTCCTTTCTTTTCTTCTTGTTCAATTTCTTGATAATCCTTTGCTCTCAAGTGTTTATCCCATCTATAAGCTCTTAATCTTGGATGGGTTCTTGAAATTTTAGTGTTTCTCTCTTGATTTCTCAACAATGGGTATAAATCTCCCTATCTTCTCTCCTTATGGTTCCTACAGATTTTTAGTGAGGAGAGAGTATTTACACTCTATATTTTTCCTTATTTGCATTTAGGCCCCCCTTTTTCTTTAAGTGTATTTTTATTTTCAATTAAATCCAACCCTCAATAGTACCGGGTTTATTATAATGTCTCAAATTATTTTGCCTGGAAATTTATATTAAAAAATTTCTGAATTTCTGTTTTTATTTAACCATATGCATGGATTTCTTCACTTTTATTTATTATATATTTTTTTATTTTTTACCCGAGGTTTACATTTACATTCTCCCCTCTTAGTAGAAATTTTATCTTTGAAATTTAGGTTATATACCTGTGTTAATGAATAGATACGAGTATTTCTCCTTGAACAATCTACCATTAAAGTTGAATGGCTTATCATTATGGCCGATCTACTCATTTGTAATGTAATACTCTCTTTTTAGCTCTCATCCTCGTATTATTATCTACTAGAAACTTACTAATATCTCTATCTATGTTATAAGTTTCAACCATTATAGCCAAATAATTTATCTTTATAGTTGAACAATCCACATTAAAGTTGAATAGCTTATCATCATGGCCGATCTACTCATCTTCTATACACATGACATTCCACGTGTATAAAAGGTTTAAACAGTAACACGTAATTTATTAATGACTAAAAAAACTAAATATTTATTGTCAAATTTTGTTGTTGTATTTAATATTCAAGGTTGTTTTGAAAATAAATGTACATTAAGTTATTCTTAATGCACAAGTTAAGAAAATACATTTTTCTATATTAAATTTTAGACATTAATCTTATAGGGTAAATAATAAAATAATTTTTATATTTATTTTCTTATTAATATTAGATAAGAACTTAATTTTTCATTTTAATTTGGTGTTGTAAAAGTATATAAAAATAACTAAAGTAAATCTAAAAATATCAAAGTCGAATTATAATAAACAACTTACAATCCAAATTGAAGCACCAAATATTAGAAAAGCTAATACCTCAAAGAGCAAAATGTTTAAAAGCTATTAAAGAGAAAAGAAAACAGAGTTGAAGCATGTATTAATTTATAGCATTTAGTATAAGTACTAGCATTATATTCATGCTATCTTATGGGTAAGGTTTAAAATTAATTTTTTATGTAAAAGATAAAAGTGCTTCTATTATGAATGTGTCTTTGGGTATCATATTTATTTTTAATTAGAAAACATAAGAATGTTTTTTTATACTTAATAAAATAAATTAAAATAAATAAAAAACATGGTGTTAACGCTAATTAAATAATAAAGCAAGAAGCTAAAACCTTAAACCCTAAAATTAATTTATAACATAAGAGAAAGAAATAAATGTGTTATTAGTGCGTTATCATATATCATAATGTTTTTTATTGAGAAATAAAAAGATATTTATGCTTTATATATTGGCACTGCTAATAAAAAAATATTTCCATTTCTATAAATATATTATACAAATTTATGTAAAATATATATAAAAAAAAATCAAAGACAAATAAAACTAATCTTTTTGAAGCATTATAAAACTAAAAACATATTAAAAAAAAATCATTGCTTTAAAAGAAAAGTTAAACTAAATAGTTTAAAAATTAGAAAAGATGTAATTAATTAGTATTTAAATAGAAAACATTAAATGAAATAAAAAAATAAAAAAAAGATATCAACCGTTAATGGGTCTATTATGTCAAACCCATGTATGCGGTCTCTAATCCAAAAGCTCAGGGCTTTTGTGCCTAAAAGCCTAAGTCTGCACTGGACTTTTTTCCTTCGTAGAGGACAATGAGTCATCCATTTCATTTTTTGTTATAATTAAACGATAAGTCACTTGCAGTGGTAAGCAACATGTCTTCACCTAGTTAGTTTTTTGCCACCTTCGGTTAATGGAAATTGAATTTTAAGTTTGTGAACCCTTAAAATCTATTTTATAACTTATTTTCACTTAAAAACACCTTAAAACACAATAACAATTTTGATAAACCAATTATCAAAAAAAAAAAAACACTCTAAAAAAATGAAAATCAAATGAATAAAATAAAACCAAATGGACCTCGATCTATATTTCCAACATCTTTGGAAGAAAACACCACCTCAATTGAGCTACTACTAAGAAGAGAACTCATTCACATAAAGATTGGTCGTTTCGGTGGCCAGAATATAATCATCTGATTATTTTTTTTTAATTTTATTTGTGATTTTCTCACTTTTTTTTTCAATGTTGATTGATTAAAACATAGAAAAAATAAAATTTAAAATTAAAATATGCAGTACTAAAATAAAAAGGACCAAACATTTGGTATGCTAAAAACTATAGGGATCAAATTATCCAAATAAAATCTTTTTTTTTTGTTAATTTCGATCTCTTTTCTTTTAATTTTAACTTTTATCCATAAATCAAGTTTCATTCCAAGAAATCAGGTCTCATTACACCACTGGAATATACCTCAAAATTAACATGGAAACCTCATTCTGTTACTACTCTAGCTTTTTCAATTGAATAATTATAATGACAATAATGCCACTGAAACAATGATACAATTTTTATAGAATTTTCAACTCTTGAGGATATAATATTGCTATTAAAATATAATAGTTTGACTGGGTAATTGTTTTTTGTTTTTTTTTTTATTTTATAATTTTTTTTTAGTTTAATATGGGTGTCCGGGCCAGCTTGCGTGTACCTCGACTAATCCCACGGGCCCTGAAGTTAACGACCATGTAAGCCTCCAGTAGCCATTATATGAGCAATCACAGAGCTCGAATCTGAGATCAGAGAGAACAAACTTTTTATTTTCAAATTCTTACAAATAATTTTTAAAGTATTCGTAACATTAAAAAAAATTATGATAACAATAATGACAAACAACAACAAAAAGATGAAGTTAATGGGATAACTAAAGTACAGTTATAGAAAGAGGGCAAAGTGATTGAGTCAAACTGTCAAGCCAACAGCGCTGCAGTAAAAACAATCCTTTCTTTATAACTCTCTCTCTGTTTTCTTCAATCCACCTTCCAAACCAAACCTCTTTCGTCTCTGCGCTGGTCGTCTTTCCTACCGCTTGGTATTTTACAGGTAAACGATGTTATCCACAAAGTCTTTATCATATGATCTATTTGGTTTCAAACAATTTTGTCATAAATGTAATTCTAGCTGTTATGATTTGCATGGGGTTGATCTTTTTTTCATCTTTTGATTTACTGGGAAGTGGAAGAGCTTGATTTTAGTGAATGATGGTTAGATAAAGTTTTCAACTTTTCTGGGCTGGATCTTTTTACTCGAAATTTTTTTGTTGGATTTGGGTCAAATTTTATGTATATGTAATCTGGGTAGTTTTAGCTGTTAGTGGATACGGGGTTGGCTCAAATGAAATTTGTGTTCATTTATGTTACTGGGTTTGTGCTAAATCTGATGATAATATGATTGTTGACTTAATTGCAGGGCACCTCTAACTGGGGGTAGCTTGTTTGCTGATTTTGATGGTTTGAAGAGAGGCATGAGGACGTCTTTCTTGACTTTGGATACTTAGTTGAAGAATCGTGTTGGTATTTGTTGGGTACCCTTGACGTTGTTGTCTACTAATTTCTTGTGTTTTGTTTGGAGCTTGCCCACTTGGTTGAGGAATATACGAAGATTATCTTTTCCCAAATTGCTTTTCTTTAGATGCTTGAAAATTCTGAGTTTGGACTGCCTTCTGTGTGGTCAAAACCAGATGCTTGTTAAAGATGAAACTAGTTGGAGAAAGAAATAGATAGTTTGTGTCTCTTTTTTTTTTGGGAAGCTCAAAAGAATTTATTCAAGATAAGGACTTTTTTAGACTAGTTTTTGGTAGGTATCATTTAAATGAGTCCAATGCACAATACTGTCCATTACTGCTGCGTAGCAAAGGGTAATCGCACCTTGTATGTGTATAGTGGGGCAGACATTGAGATTGAGAATGTGGCAGCGCTGTGCTTGGAAAGGCCTCCCTCATATCACAAGTGGTATTTTGAGACGATTGCTAAAAAAACTTTTGGATTTTTTATAGAAGATGGTTTTGTTTATTTTACGATTGTTGACGAGGGTCTTGGAAACCCAGGTGTACTTCAATTTTTAGAGCATGTAAGAGATGAATTCAAGAAGGTAGCTAGAAAGGGTTCTAGAGGAAGTTTTTCCGGTATGAACTCGATCAATATACAAGAACAACTAGTGCCTGTTATTCATCGCTTGATAACTTCTTTAGAGCATGTCTCTAGCAATGGTTGGGCTGGTGAGAGTTCCTCATCTGATAACTTAGGCCTCTCTCCATCACCTGTTAATGCAAATGGACAAATTGAAGTTGTCAGTTCTACCAAAGCCCCTTTGTTAGGTAAATCAAACAAGCAAGACAAAAGGAAGTCAAAGGATCATGTTATTACAATAAGAGATATTGAGTTAGAAGAGCATAGAAAATCTACCGATAGAGGGGCTAAGCTCGATTCAACTACATTGGATTCCAATAATCAAGCTGGAGTAGGTTCTTCAATATCCCTACAAAAGGATTTGGGTTCAATGAGGATTAGAACAAGCTCTCAAAGTATTCGAAAGAAGTGGTGGCGCCAAGTAAGGATTGTTCTAGCTATTGATGTGGCCATTTGTTTGATTCTATTTGTAATTTGGCTATCAATCTGTGGTGGTTTCGGGTGTACTCATTGATCTCAAATTTGAAAAAGAAATTCACCTATAGTTAGAAGTAAAAGGACCAGTTTGTTTGGAGTGGTTCACATGGATGAACGCAACACATCAGATATTGTGAGCTGATATTAAATAGTGGAGGTATGTGCTGGAAATTACACCGTGGAATCACGTAAGTTTATTAAATTCTGTGTACAGTATCATACCTGGAATGTATATGCACATGCTTGTCATTTGTCTACTATGGCTTGTGTTATTGTTTTGTTTATAATTATACATTATGGATTATGAGTTGTGATGTAATCTTAAAATCTGTATTCCATCCTTTTTTATGCTCTTTCTTATATATATTCTTAGTTGAATCTCCATATGTGAATGATGATTGCCATAATTTCTCTTTTGTACAGATGATGGTCTTTCCGCATTCTTTCTTTGCTATAAATTAATCTCAAAATCATTCATAAGAGTGCAATTGTGTGGTGTTTTCCTAACCTTTCTTTTAGCAAATTTGCTTGTCAAAAATAGAATTCGAGATTTCCACCAATTGAATTTCACATGGTGAATATGGTATATGGTGTTGGAAGTATGCGTATCCCTTTGGATTTGAAAGTATTTTGAGAACATAGGTTTTGTTAGCAGCAATAATGGACTGCATACAGAGGATAATTTAATTCTAATGGATATCAAAGTGTCTTTTTTTAATTTTGATTAGAACATTTTCTCTAGCCATTCCTTGTTACTTTTGGGTGGCTTGTCACTGTAGCATCAAGTAAAATGTCCTCATTAAAGTGGCTCTAACATTGGTCAGCCAATCTTTATAGTTCCTCCATCCAAATAGGAAATTTCTGGAGTTGTTGCTGAAACTGCAAGAAATTGTAGCTTTTTTCATAAAAAATTTCTCTGCTGTTTTAATTGGTTGGAGGAGGTGATTGTGTAAGCCGATATCTTACTTTATACACGTGATTATTTTTTTGTGTGTTTACATAATGTCACTAATCACATTCACAAACTTGCTGGTAATATATTTTACGTTTTGGTCAAAAGTACTTGAACCTGCCACTAGCGCTCATCTCTGCCTCAAGGTAGTGGAAATCAAATTTGACCGAGTCTACGATGCATGCTAATTAAGAGTCAATCCAGTCATAATTTGATAATGTTGTTTCACTCCTAGTTGAATTCTGTTGGCAAAGTTGAGGAACAAGGTGGGTTCTGATAAGAAAAAAATACAGCAAAGTTGTGATCAGCCCAGAAGGTTTCTTGCCTGATGGAATTGAACTAGTGATACAAGTGAAATAGTGAGTTGTCGAGCTGGTAGTACTGCGCTGTAGCTGTTTCAGATTTTGGCTGAAGTCATGCAAGAATTCTTTATATAAATGAATTCGAAGAAAGATTCGATATTTTTTTTTTCAAATCAAATGAAACCTTTTCAAGTTTCTCTTGGCTTGACTGTTCATATTCTTGACTTGCGTTGGATAGAAGGATATGGTAGACTTGGAATGCCATTCATGTGCTGATAGGCTAACAGTAATGCAGATTTCATGGCGAGGATCTGTGTTATTCACCAACTCCTCCCCATGGTCAAGACATCCATTTGCTGTTGGATAGGTCGTGTTTAGCCCGCCTCTGCAAAAATGTCTCCTGTGACAGTAATATTTTTGCTTATTGAAAAGATATAATCCACTCTTATAGAGCACGCAAGGGATAAATTTGTTTTTTTTTTTTTATATGAAAAAAGGACAAAATTGTTTTACTTTAGGAATCCTTTTTGCCTTTGAAGCAAGGCGGAACCCATTCTTGATTTTTCGAAATTATTGGTTGCATACCTTGCAAATAATGGACTCTCAACAAATACTATTATCTATAATGCTTTCGTAGCCTGCATTCATTTACATCACAGGAACTCTTATAATCCTGTTTAAAACTACGTAAAGGTTAGCACCTTCGCTCCCTTTTCTAACCCAAAAATTGAAAGATGAAGGCTAATAATTCTGTTTGATCAAACACTCACAAACATCTTATGTTGTTGGCTAGCAGGCAGAGTGCCCGTTTCATAATGATTTCTTTTTGTTTCTGGGGTAGCACCCTCCAATTCTTTAATCCACCACAAATGGTAGCAGAAAAACATGAAATACTTTCTGAAAGCAGCAGCTTTGAATAGAAACTGTATAGTTAACACACGTGAAGTGTTTGAATAAAATGTACATAATCCATGAAGGTCAACGATCTGTGAATCAATCATCAGCACCTTCAAATGAAGCCATAATACATATTGGCTTTGACAACTCAGGAGCACATTTCTGCAGTCCAAAGCTCTGTAAGGAACTTCTGCATTTGCTAAGAGAAAAATCATGCATTCATCTTCTTGGTAAATATCAGGTGCAAAAGTTAATCCTATTCCTTGAAAAAAATGCTCAATTAAATTCTATCATGACCTGGACCAATCTTGTTAACTAACAGTGGTTGGCACTTCAGTTGACATCAGCAGCTCTTGCTGTTTCCAGCTATATCAAGAACTTCTTCAGGCACACAGATTCTGAATACAGCATAATGATGGTTTAAGCTTTTCTCTCCTTGTAGTCTGTGAACACTTCCCAATGCACCAGTAATTGGATTGGGGAAAGCATAAAATATTCGTCTAATTCTTTGATGAACAAGTGCCATTGCACACCTTAAAGGTAAAAATGGTCGATAATTAGTCGAAGGAATATTGAAAAAACCTATAAGACCGAAAACAGATAGAAACAAAAAAAAAAAAGAAAAAGAAAAAAAAGAAAAAAAGAAAAGAAAAGAAAGCCAAGCCAGTTACTGCACTCAATTCTTTACTGACAGCATAATCATTGAAGTTGGAAAAGGCTATTTTTGAAAAATTACAGTAATATAAAGAGGGAAATCAGGGAGAAACTAATAAAAGAAAAAGGACTGTTGGCATGACAAACTTACATTATACATGGCTCCCACACAAGATAGATGTCATAACCAGTGCACAGATAAGGTCTCTCTGGTACAGAATTTGAAGGCATGTCAGGAGGATCCGCTTCCTTCTTCTCGACCTGAAATAGAATAACATGAAGCTGAGATCCATTTCAACCAATCACCTTGAGAAAATGTAGTCACTAAACAAGGGGAAGTCGTTATTATTTTTAGCATTGGCTAAGAATAAGATGCTGCCCACCAACCATTCCCATCAACTCAAATAATTAGGTAAAAGGTACCTGTCAAAAGCACTATTTTATAAGATTGTCCAAAAACAGGGCACAGAAACAACTCACATTTGCAACACTCGTCTTTTGTCTTTTCACTGGGGAACCAACATAAGATGATTGTGAAGTTTCAAAGGATTTCTCTTCAGCATCTCCTAAACCAGGGAACAGGCGTCTGTCCCTGTCAGCAGAAGATTCAATGGCAACAACAGCAGCATGTCGTAAAGGATGCCAATAACAAGAATTAGCTGTATCTGATCGCTGTTCAGACCACTTCCAAGGGTTTAAACAAGACACCACATAAGACAAACTTTCAGGTTCACCAGGCGAAGCATTTGGAAGCACTTCTGTTATAAGACTTGCTGCTCCATTAGACTGATGAGAAATAAGGGTCGTGGACTGTTCAATGCAGTCATTTCTGATGCAAGTCTTGTTCGTGGGAGCATGCCACGAGAAGATTTCATCACGTCCATTTGTAATGATCTGCTGAACTGAAGGATCCACTATAACTGCAGCATTGACAATCTGCAGAAACAAGAACAAGAGGCAAGTTCAGACACGATATACAAAGATTCAGCATAAATGTATGTTTTATTATAAATGCAATTGCTATGTTCTGAATCAGGTGTGAGCGAACAACACTCTAGTATCTCTGAGAGCAAATGAAGTCAAAAGTTACAGCATTCAGATTAAATGGCAACTAGTTTAGTTTATGTCACAAATTGCAAGTTCACAGCGTAGTTGAGACTTGAAAACAACAAGTACCAGACAAGAAAAAATGCCAATTAAAAATTTACAGCACCCAAGTAGAAGCTTTGTAAGGTAAGTAGACTACCCTATCATTGCATCCCTTTACAGAAATAAGTTTAGTTTATAGAAGAAATTACATAATTACCAAACCATCACCAGATTTTGCCAACTCAATAGCAACTTTCATGAAGCTGAAAACTGACAATGAATCCTCTGCACTGAATCCAGTAATCCCATCAATATTGCTGAAATTAGAAGAACAGAACACAGCAAATTCAAGTTAGGAATTTAGATAAAGAGTACAGCTAAAGAAAAGGGCACTTTTTTTAATTGAAAAAATAACTTTTGAACCTCTTTTTTTGGTAAGGGATAGTTGTTATGCAATAGTTTGGAGGGAGTTTATGTGTTTTTGCTTCTTTCTCAATAAAACTTTCTTTAACTAGAGACTGGTTAGTGTGGTGCTGCAGATATCTACCATGGAGTTCAAAATTCATATTCCTTTCTCCCTTGATCATAGCCCTCGGCTCTTTTCTTCACAAATATTGAATTTATCATCAACAGTGAGAAAACAAAGTACAAACAATTATGTCAACCTTTTCATTAGCTCTAAAGTATAATATAACATCGCTCTTGTGGATTTTTCACAATGTCAATAACTGACGAACTATGAGACATGAGTATAACAATAAGCTCCTCAAGACATAGCAAAAATATGATTGATGCATAAATAAAGTGTTGATAGCTCAAACTCAGGGATTTTGTTTCAATTACACAGTTTTCTAACATTTTTAGTTCATGCCTCCAAAATATGGAATCCTAAACTTTTGACATGCTAAATATACCTGCTCGTATTAACTCAAACTCTTGAGTGAATGCACAACAGCTCAGCAAGGTTGTGAAAGTCAGGATCCTACTTACGATCAATGAGTATTGAACTGGAGGATAACTATAGGACAACCTCTAAGATTTATGTATACAAATTGACATGAGGTGAATTCAGAAATAGACAAGACAAATGATAGATGCATGCATAAAACAGAAGTAATCAAGCTTGAAAATCAAAAGGTGTATTGAAGGAAAGAAACTTAACATAAAGTGTATAATAAGTAGATGATTTTTTTTTAATAGAGAGTAATTAGTTCTATAAACAAAAGAATAATGAATAATAATCAGAGAAAAACAGATAAAGTTAAAGGGGCTAAGCTTTTACTAGGAGTTTGAGCCATTTGTCAAACTAATATTCTGCGTTTTAAATGTAGATAAAATTTCTCAAAAAAAAGTTCTTTTAGATACAAAGTTAATGAAGAGAATAAGAGAATCTGGTGGAGGTAAAAATTAAGAAAGAAAAATTTCAGTGCAGGATTTTCTACTAGAATGACTTACCAGCTGATATAGCACATTATACATGAACCCATCTAAACTGTCTACACATAGAAGTCGTCAAGGATCATATTATGACAACCCTGATTGCAACAACAATGCCTCTAGGTGGCACCAGCCACAGCAATGGGTGCTCAACTCTTCAGTCAAAGAAGCAAAGCAGTTGTTGGGATTCCTAAGTTTTG
>Ga0307507_10010785_pt1 | contig 11696 bp, 3 predicted proteins | sample 7_EM_MG_FD_207223 | JGI IMG/M metagenome (GOLD analysis project Ga0307507, IMG submission 207223) | Populus trichocarpa ectomycorrhiza microbial communities from riparian zone in the Pacific Northwest, United States - 7_EM | ecosystem: Host-associated > Plants > Roots > Unclassified | place...
AGATTTGTTCCTCATTATTTTAATAAACTTGAAAAAAATAAAACATTAATAAGTTATTTTCCAGCTCATTTTCCATGACATAACCAAACATTGGAAAGTGTTTTCCAATTTATTTTCCATTACACTACCAAACATCGGAAAATAATTCACTTTCTTGGAATTCACTTTTCAAAATAAAATTACTTTCCAGCAAACAAACAAGACCTAAAAAAAGATCCACTTTGAACTTAAAGCCCTCACAAGAGTTAAAGTGGGGTAACTCTTATACCATTGAAGCACCATAAGTTTTATCAATCAAAAGTGCTAGTTGGAGTTATCTTTGGGGTAAATGCATCTTATATCGAGAATCTTATTTATTTACAACTAATATAGGATTGAAACTTGACAACGATAAAATTTTAAAAATTATATGCCATGGATAATATTGTTGTTGCTTATTTGATTTTATTGTAAATAATTTTACATGAAAGTAAAAACTAAAAACAATGTACTAAATTTAATAATTTTTTATTGTTCAGTATATTAAAATGTCAGGTTAATTTTATTTACACATGCAAGAAAATTTATGTTATTATATGACATCAATGTCACTTGTATTCACCTTCTCTTATCGCGAATAATTCTCATATGATAGGATCATTCGTAGAATATCGAATTTTAATTGTGATGTGAACCCCGTGAGCACTTGGTCACATAACCCACACGTAAATGATACAACTCCTGAAAAGTTATGAAATTATATTTGGAATGTGACACATAAATTACCTTAAACCCAAGCACTAACATTACTAGAATTTGAAACCCTCATCTAACGAATAACGATTCATAAAACGAGAAGTATAGGATGACACTATAAAGACATTTGTTTTTTTATAAGTCGATCTAGTTTGTTAGAGAACCATAGTAAAAGAGAAAACCCACCCTCACACACTCATGAAAAGGGATGTGGCAATCTAAATTGTTATTAAACAAAAACGTGAAACTAATACTTAGGTTACATAGATGTTTTTATAACTGTAATACCTAAGTTAAACCATAGAATACTCAAGATGTGGACTTGTGTAAGGCCCACAAACAATCAGACTCAAACCTTTAATTAAACAAGTCTAAATACTGATAATCAAGCCAAAAATATGAAAATTAAAATTAAAATAAAGGTCTAAAGCATGCTATCCTAAATAACAAAGAAAATAACATAAAAAATCTCTATTTCCTAACCTAAATAGTCCTCTTGGTTGAATAATCCTTCCTTATAGCTTTAGGATCAACTGTCGACTTTAGGAATTCCAAATAAATTAGGAGACTCAATTTTGACTTGGAGATCTTTGTTGTCGCCTCTAGATTTTTCTTGTATAGCTTGGTTTCCTTGCTTTACTTGGACAAGAATAATGATTATTTTCTCCTTAGTTGCCGACTTTATTAGTTTTCTTCCTAGACTAGGAGAATCATTAAATAATCCTTCCTATCTTAGAAAACATATTTGTCACCCCTTAGTTTTTATGGTGGATTAGGAAACCTTTTCTTTTGAATGTTAAGAATCCTCTCTCATTAAAGATCTAATTTGGCTGAATTTACCTTGCATAAAAAAAAATTTGTTGACTTTTAATCCCTGTAATATTGAGAAATCTTGCCCAAACAAGGTTGTTATAAGGCTAGACATATCATGTCCATGTTGCATATGGATTGAGCTTTTCTTACACTTGAATTGGATGAATTTAAGGTTGTTTTATAAGCTCCACTCGAAATGAGATGACCTTTATATTAGTAAAAAGTGTTAATTGGAGTTGCCTTTTAAGTAATTGGATCTTACATGTACATTGAAAATTATATTAATTTACAATTGATTCATGCTAGTAATATTAAAATTTAAATAATTACATGATATATAGATAAGTTTTTTTTTATTATTAATGTGGGTGTTTAGGCTAGCTTGTGCGCACTTCGATTAATCCCACGGACACTGAAGTTAACGACCATGTAGTTTTAAGTGGGCTTGAGGTTTGTGGGATTCGAATTGGTGACCTCTAAAGAGCAAACTCAGGGCCTAACCAGTTGAATTACACCTCTCAGAGTTGATATATAAATAATATTGTTATTGCTTATCCGTATTTATAATAAATAATTATATACATAAGTAAAAAACCAAACACTATATACTAGTTGCAAATAATTTCTATAGAATAGAATTAATCCTGCATTTTTGTTGCATGTAAAAGCTAGAAAAATAGGGAGTCAAAAGGGCTGAAATTAGATGACTTTTATACCATTATAACATCACATGTTCATCAATCAAAGTTCTGGTTGGAGTTATATTTTGAGTAATTAAACCTTACACATATTAAGAATTTTATTGATTTATAACTAATGTATGATCAAAACACAAAATTAATAAAATTTAAATAATTACATGACATATAATATTATTGTTGTTTATTAGCTTTCATGATAAATAATTGTATACTCGAGTAAAGAAAAACACTATATATGAAATCCGATAGCTTTTCCTAGATCGTTAAACACAACAAACTATTTTTATTTTACACATATAAGGAATTTTATGTTTTACATGAAATGAACGTCTTTCATATTATTTTTTTTTGGGAATTTTAATTTTTTTTATTTTAAATTTTTTTTTTATTTTCATATTGTGTTGATATACTAATATTAAAAATAATTTTTTTAAAATAAAAATATATTATTTTAATATATTTTTTAATATATTTTTAAATAAAAAAAATTTAAACTACAATTTATCATATTCTTGAACCAAACTGCTATTAGTTGCCAACCTTTTTATATATATATATATATATATATATATATATATATATGATGGGTATTGCATTTTAATTGAAAAGCAAGAGGTCAAGGACACGGCTATATGTTTCAAACGGCTATTCATGCTTAGGATTTACTTTTTTGAGCATTCCAGCCTCGCACGTGACACGTACAAAAAAAAAAGATTATTCACTTCACAACATGCGTCTGATTGAAATACAATTACAGATAATAATGATAATTACGGAAGTAAAAACCGAATAGCATTTTAAAAAACCTTTGAACAGGTTGACCACGTCAGACTAATCTTATTTACACGTGTAATTAATTTATCTTGAGACCTTGGATTTGAAAGCATTTTTTAGATTTAGCATATATTAAGATTCAACTACTCGCGCAGATAACACATCATTGTTCTTCACCTGCTCGTTGCCAAAAACTATATAATAAATGCATTGCGTCTAAGTATGCATGAGTGATTTAACTTTAGTGTAAGAGATTTTACACCGAGGTGCCTTTCATGGATATAAACGAGAAGCTTTTATATTGAAGGGTCCAAAGTATACAATATCAAAACTCCAAGGACCATTTAATAATTAAAAACAAAAATAAAATAAACAGTCAATTAAGATAATTTAAGGTGGTCTTACGTATCTCTCTCGCCCCTATTGTCTCTCTCCTCTTCCTCCTCTCTAATCCTCTGTTACTTTCAAAACAAACCCTAATTTTTCTTTCATATTTCAGATATAAATCCAAATAAAAAAAAAATAACATGCGTATTTGTTGATGCTATTGAAATCTAAAGATACCCAAAAAGAGAGTGCCTAGTGCCTTTGATTTTTTATATCTCAATCATTATGGCAAACGGTACGGATGCCAAGGATGCGGCAGTGGCAAAGGTCCGACCAGGTCACAAACGAGAGTTTGAGTTTGCTTTCAGGGCCCATTCTGAGATCTGTGGGTCTCTGGGCCGAACCCGGTCCTCTCGGGTCTCCTCTTCTCCAGGCAACAATGGAAGTAACGGTAACAACAGTAAGAAGTTGAAGTCTTCTGCCAGGAAAAAAGGTGGTCTGTTAGAAAAGGGTGAGGGGGTTGCTGTTATTGATTTGGATGAGGCAAGGGTTGAATCCTTGGCTCCCTTATTGAACAACAATGGTGATGGGGAGATTGTGGAAGTGAAGGAATTTGAAGAAGCAAAGGAAAAGGAAGTTGAATGTGAAGAAAAGAATAATGGGCTGGTGCCGGTTTTGATGGATGGGGTCATGGCAGAAAGTGGGGTTATAGAAAACAAGGGTGGTGGTGAAGTAAAGGAGGGTGATAAGGTTCATGCATGTGAGGAAGGGTCTAGTGGGTTAGTTTTGATTGATGAAGATTCAAAGGCGACGGTGAATAGGGTCTTAGAGAGCAATAGTGGTTGTGAATTGAAGAAGGATGATGCATGCGAGGAAGGGACTAGTGGGTTGTCCTCGGTTTCGGTTAAAAATGACGAGGGAGGATATGTTAATGCGTCATTCCAGCCAGTTGTAGTTAATGGTGATAGTAAATGTAAGGTGGAAGAAGAAAAACCTTTTAGGAGGTTTACCAGGTCAGCATTGAAGCCGAAGATAGAGCCTTTGGATATATCCTCCTCTGACGGGGTTAAAGTTGATGACACAGGCAGTTCATCTGTTGCTGCTATTACGACCACACCTACGAAGATGTTTGCCATTGATGGATTGAAGAAGTTCCCAACAAAGTTGAAGGATCTTCTTGATTCAGGCATACTCGAGGGACAAAAGGTGAAGTATTTGCGAGGTCCCAAGGTATGGCTTAGCATGCCAATAAAATTTAGATGAACACCGGAGTTGTTTCTATTGTCTCAGCCTTTAGTTATGTTAAATGTTAATTGTAGGTAAGAGGTCCTGGAGAGAAGGGGTTGCATGGGGTGGTCAAGGAATCGGGAATTTTGTGTTTCTGCGATGATTGCAAAGGAAAGGAAGTGAGTATTTTGTGTACTTTTGAAATGTCAACTATCTTTTTTGTTCAATTTTTTAGTCCGATCTTGGTTATTAGCTTGAATTATTGAGCGCTTTTTGTTTTTAATTGTCAATATAGGTTGTTACTCCTACTATTTTTGAGCTGCATGCGGGCAGTGCAAATAAACGCCCACCAGAGTATATTTTCCTGGAGAATGGAAATACACTCCGAGATGTAATGAATGCATGCAAGAATTCTTCGTTGGATATATTGGATGAAGCTATTCGGCTTTCTATTGGCTTTACACCTTCCAAGAAATCTAATTTCTGTCTGAGCTGCAGAGGTTCCCTTCTCATCATATTGGATATCATTTAATTTTGTTCTGTATAAATATTCTTGACTGTTTTGGTTTGGACATTTTTGATGGATTACAGGGTCAATTACAGGGGCTGGCACCAGGAAATCAAAGGTATTGTGCAGTCAGTGCTTGGAATTGAAAGATTCACAAGCTATCTTAGCACCAGAAACAGATACAAAAGAAAGGTATGTTTTTCAGTAAATGATGTTAATATGATATTTAGAACATCTTTTGTTTTAATAAATGGTCTGCTTGTTTTATTGTCACCATCTATTTATCTAGGTCCAATACCTGTTGTTTGTTTACATGTTTTTTCCAGCATGGATAGTGTGGAGCAGGCGATTAATGAAATGTGATGTGCCTCATAAACCTTGCTGTTTCTATTGGATAAATTATTTTTCTGGTTATCAAATATCAATAATGATTGTGTGCTTTAGACTGTTGTGTTTGGTAGTGACATTTTACAAGCTGTGAAACCATTGAATTTTTTTGCAACACATTATTCATATAACTTTGGTACTTCTTGTGCTGTGGAACTTGTCCTGCCATCAAAGATAAAGATGAATTCACCCTTCATTAAATTAATTAACAGCAAATGTTTTTGTGGATTCTTGTTATTGGTAGATAGTAGATCATAAAGGTTTCAAATTTGTTTTGATTTTCCATTTTAGGACACTGATCTTTTGCAAAGTTTAGCTGCATGTGCAATCTGTAATTTGATATCATTCAAATTACACACGTGCATGTTAGATACCTGTATTGCGTGGACATCCAACTACTGATATTTCAAAAACTATTATTTTTGGTTGATGATGAAATAGATTGCAGGCTCCTTTACTGTGCCCATCCTCTTCTCATTAGTTGTTCAAGTTTTGATGTTTTTACTTGGTGTATTTCAGAACACCAAGACCATCTCCAGTTCCAGAGTCATCTAGCGCTTTGTTGAAGTCTAGCCCATCACGGAGCAATAGTCAAGGGAGACTTACAAAAAAGTTAGCAATCTACTTGTGTTTCATTTTTTTTTTTGCTCCTTTCTTTTTAGGTTTCTAAGTTCAGTATTTTAATTTGTTTGAGTTGTTTCTTATTTTTCATGTACTCTTTTAATTTTAATAGAGATATTCGAATGCATAAGCTAGTTTTTGAAGAAGAGGTCCTGCCAGATGGAACTGAAGTTGGATATTACTCTCAAGGAAAGGTGGTGCTACTATGATGACATGCCATAATTTGATAGATTTGATTTGTGTGTTGTTTTCTAAGTATAAATGTGTTGAGCAGAAATTGCTGGTAGGCTACAAGAAGGGATTTGGGATTTTCTGTTCATGCTGCAATACTGAGGTAACTTTTCTTCTGCTGATTTTTTGTTAGCCTGAGTATTTATTCGGTCAGAGATCTAATTTTTTTGACATTTAATGAGTAGGTTAGCCCTTCTCAATTTGAAGCTCATGCTGGTTGGGCATCACGTCGAAAACCGTGAGTATTTATATGTTCAAACTTGGGTGGCCTTGAGCCTCTTGGCTCTGTATTATTGCTTGCAATGATGAGTAATATAAAAGTCCAAATGTTAAGCTTTTTATTCCACATGACATGATTTTATTGCTTTTGCAATGTTGATTAATGATAAAAGTTCAAAATTTAATTATTTTATTCCACATGGCATGGTTTTAATTAGGGGTGTTCATGGGTCGGGTCGGGTTGATACCTATAATTGTATGCAACCCAACTTCTGATATTTTACAAATTGTAGACCGTTACCCATTCAAAAAATCTTTGGACCCGAGCGTGTTGGATATATCTGGTTGAGCTAAATTTTGTGGATGTTATAGATATATGCGGGTTGAGCATATAAATTCCTTATTCATTGATGATTCTAAAAAAAATACACTTTCAAAAGCATATAATTATTTGTCTTTAATCACAATTGATATTGCAATGTGTTTTACAGTAACTGAAACATATAGTTAGCACTAAACATAAAAAAATGATATATTGAAACATGAGATGAAAAAATAATATATATAAAAAAATGAAGAGAGAAAAGGACAATATATATATATATATAGATATATATTGAGTTTTAGGGTTACTCACTAACTAAATAGGTTATGCGGGTTGGGTGGCTTTTAAAAATCTCAACCCGCATCCGACTTGTAATATCCATTTATTCGGTTTTTTGACCCACTATTATTTGTAATATCCACATCAACCAACTTTGACGGGTTGAGTCGGGTCAGATAATGCAAACATTACAGATGACTCGGTTTTTTTGTAACACCCTAGTTTTAATATCTGATTGCTGGTAGGAGGTTTTGGGAAATTTAGACAAATAACAAATTATTTCTTTATCTCCTTTTTCATTTCATTATTTCCTCTTGACTGAACTTTTGTTTGGACAGTTACCTACACATTTACACATCCAATGGCGTGTCTCTTCATGAATTAGCAATATCTCTATCAAAATGTCGGAGGCACTCTACCAAGGAGAATGATGACCTGTGCCAGATCTGTAGAGATGGTGGGAAACTATTGTGTTGTGATGTATGCCCAAGAGCTTTTCACCAAGGTGAACTTTTACTTAGAATATTGCTCTTATCGTTGATGTAATTAATTAAGATGAACTGCACTATTTTGCTCTGGAACTGGTATCTCCGGAATAAGATAGGTGCAATGAGATTGGATTCTTAGAAAAGAGAAGTTACATCCTGAGAAAATAGACAAGGTAGAGCAGATACGGGACAGATGTAATTATCATGAAATAATGTAAACCTGGAAGTATTTGCTGAGGAGAGTGTCAAAACTTTTCATAGGTAAGCAGGGTGTCTAGCTTACACTCCGGATTGCATAAAATCATATAACAGTGCATTTATAGGTTAGATGTATGCTTTATTCTGTTGGCTCTTTATTGAGAAGCAGTTAGATGGATTTGGCTTCAATTTTTTGTTCGTTATATACTCCCAGATGGCTGCAATGTATCAGTTAAAAGCATTATGGTGATACTGAGTTATTTAATATACTGAGAAATAAAAAGAGATAAGTGCTTTACTAACTCTTGAGTTGTCAAGGATACCTGTGTCTTTGTTTCTGAAACATTATAGATCATAATACTAATTGGATCTGGATACTGATCTCTGGTATGCAGTTTTAGTAGGCTGTCTTGGTCCTGTAACCACCTCATCCCCCTACTGATTATCCAATGCACTGCTTCTTATAATCCTTTATATTAAGCTCCACACTGTGGAAGTTTGTCACTGTTAATGTTGTTTAATCAAAATGAAGATGAATCAATATATGTCTATTGCAGACTTATCCGTTATGGATGCCATTAGATTAGAGTCAACCTGTATATTTTTTTATATCAGCATCTTTCAAATACCAACATAATTGTTTCTTATGAAAACTTGCCCCTTAATTCTGGCCAATCAACATAACAAATGATTTCATGTATTTACATCGTCACAATTCCATCATAGATATTGGTAGACCTGCTATAACGCCCCTCACCTGATGAGTATGACTAATGTTGGCATTGGTCAACTACCATCACTTTCTACTATCACTCGATGTCAACTACCATCATTTTCTACTATCACTACATAAAGAAAGAGATTCTATACTCTTTCAGCACCTGTGATTTTGGAGATTTGTTTGTTAAGTATGAAGTTGGAGTGGCTTAGGTGGTATTTGCAGAGACTATGGTACCATGGGCCCAGAGTTGGTTAGAAGATTGGGAATCGGAAAAGACAAGGTGTCAGGAACTCATTGTTATGAGTAAAAAGCGAGAGCTTCTAGCCCTGGAAATTTGATGTTATTGTAAGCAAGAAAAGAGACAGAATATATGCCAAAATGTCACACTCTCACTTTTGCATGAAATATATTTTTGAAAGGCACTTGCTTCTAAACAAAGTGTGGGAGTAGTCTTTCTCATTTGCACTGTATCATTATACCTACTTTCGTGCATAAATATATACACAATTTTGTGTGTTTGCATGTTCAGGCAAGCATGTACGCATGTATGTTTTCATCTAGCATCAATCTCAAACTAATCTGCTGGTTCAGGCTGTATCTTGGAATGCGAATGAAAAACTAGAATTGTAAATATGGATTTCAGCTTTCTTTATTTGGTCAGCATGTGCAATCTACTTATAATTTGATGGATTACCACTCTTTGTTTGTGTATAATATTTAATTATGCCATGCAGAATGCCTTTCTCTACCTTCAATTCCTAAGGGTAAATGGTACTGCAAATATTGCCTGAATACTTTTGAGAAAGAAAAATTTGTGGAGCGGAATGCCAATGCAATAGCGGCAGGAAGGGTTGCAGGAACTGATCCAATAGAACAAATAACCAGGCGATGCATTCGTATTGTCAAAACTTTTGAGGCTGAAGTTGGTGGATGTGTTTTCTGCAGGTTGAGTTAATTGGTCCTACTATCTAGAATATGATTGAACTTTTTGTCTGTTTGTCTTGTTCTGTAAGAGTATGGGTGTTTGGTTGCTATGTTTAGCACTGATCTGTGCAGTTCTCTCTCACTTTTTCCTGTTGTAATTTTTTAACATATTTTTAACCTTTGCAGAGGTCATGATTTTGAAAGAACTTTTGGTCCTCGCACTGTGATTATCTGTGATCAGGTATGTTCTGCAAATCAAATTGTACATGTAGTTTAAAAACAATTGTCCTCTACTTCTGTATTTTGTTATTTGTGTTTTTTATTTCAGGCTTGCACTAATATGTGCTTGATTTCTGCAGTGTGAGAAGGAGTTCCATGTTGGCTGTTTAAAGGAACATCAGATGCAAGATCTGAAGGCAATATGTGTTCTTATCACTCAAAATCAAGTTTTTATTCAATGAAAAAAATGCTGACTTGAATTGTTCGACAGGAGTTGCCTACAGGAAAGTGGTTCTGTTGCACTGGATGTGAAAGAATTCATTCTGCTTTGCAGAAATTGGTTATCCGTGGGGAAGAGAAGCTTCCTGATTCTTCCCTGAATTTTATAAAGAAGAAGCACGAGGAAAGTGCCTCGGAGAGTGGTGGTGGGGATGATATAAGATGGAGGCTTCTTAGTAAGAAAACAGATCCTTCTGATGTTACTGAATCCCTACTGTCTGAGGCTGTTGCCATTTTCCATGTGAGTCCTGTGTTGAGAATAATCCTGGATGTTCATAATTGTGCCAGAAACATTTTGCTCTTCACTGTGTTAACTTTCACACAACACTTTCCCTTATTTTTGTGGAATGCTGCTTAAGAAGGTCTACAACTGCAGTTGCAGTTTTAGTTCTGTTCAATTTAAAATACTCTTCTGTCCATTCCTTGTAATGAACAAGGAGGAAGCTTCGTTGCTACTAAGCACTAACTTTTATTTCTTATTTTTTCCTGGACTTCAGGAGCGCTTTGCTCCAATAACTGTGGATAAGTCCAAACGTAAACGTGATGACCATGACTTCATTCCGTCCATGGTTAAAGGGTAAGCAGTTCTACTTTGTGGGTGCAAAAAGTACATGTATATATATATATATATATTGTACTCTTTTTTTGTTATTATGTAAAAATGTTAGAACTCTATAGTGTCTTTCTGCATGGTTATTTATATTTGTGCCAAATCATTCTCGTGTGACTAAGTTAATTGTTTTGGCAGCGGGGACATGAAAGGGCAGGATCTAGGTGGCATGTACTGTGCTGTATTGCTGGTTAAGTAAGAATTATCGATGAACCTTTCCTACATTATTTTGTAGAACATCTAATTTTACACACTGAGAAATTTTACATGCCATGCAGCCATGAGGTAGTGTCAGCGGCAGTCATGAGAATTTTTGGCCAGGAACTGGCTGAGCTGCCTATAGTTGCAACAAGTAGCAAATCGCAAGGACAGGTAATAGGCACTATCGACACTTTATTTTACCATAGATGTGTTGATGAACTTGTGTTTTTTTTGTACCTGTGCCTAATTAATTTTTATACAAGGAGAAAACTTTTCCGACTGAAAAACATGCATTCTCTCTCTATCTGCAGGGTTATTTTCAGACATTGTTTACTTGTATTGAAAAGCTACTAGGGTTTCTCAATGTGAAGAATCTTGTACTTCCTGCAGCTGAAGAAGTTGAATCTATTTGGACAAACAAATTTGGGTTTAGCACGATAACTCAAGATGAGGTACGGGTGTGTTTATGCTTCATGCATGCATGCATGCCTGCGTGCGCACCCACCTTATGTATTATTGACAAATGCTTGTGTTGTTGTATTGCAGCTGATGGAATACAGGAAAAGTTATCAGATAATGGAGTTTCAAGGGTCGCTAATGCTGCAAAAGCCGGTTCCCAAGTGCCGAGTTGTCGGTAAATCAGAAGGCGGCTGAATGTCAGGGTGCTTTTAGTTGATGACAACAATTTTTTTGACGGCCTTTCCCTTCTGTACAGGATCTTTATTAGGCATCTGTGTACAGTAAAAAATAACTTAAGATATTGTCATAGTTGGAGCAGCACACAGGCTGTTATAATTCTTTTTGTAGAATTAAACAGAAAGGAAAAAAAAGAGGGGGGATTTTAGAAAGTTGATTAGATATACAGAAGTAGGGAGCAGCTTGCGTGTGTGTCCAAAATTTTGAAGTATC
>Ga0307507_10010786_pt1 | contig 11696 bp, 6 predicted proteins | sample 7_EM_MG_FD_207223 | JGI IMG/M metagenome (GOLD analysis project Ga0307507, IMG submission 207223) | Populus trichocarpa ectomycorrhiza microbial communities from riparian zone in the Pacific Northwest, United States - 7_EM | ecosystem: Host-associated > Plants > Roots > Unclassified | place...
ACGTGAAGTAAGCTTACACGTGCAAATCGAATAATCTCTTGATAAAAAGTTTAGATGCAATTGATTGTCTGAGGTTTATGTTACCTGTTTAAATTATATGCGCAAAATAAAGGGGTGAAATTGAAAATGTTGTACGATTATGATCGATCATGCACTTTAAAATGCATGTCTTGGCATAGTTCATAATATGAATTTGATCATAACTTTTTTTGTTTTTATTGAGAAGCTGGACATGATTTTGAATCTGTTGGAAATGTTCACCAAAATCGTTCCTGTTTTATCTACTATTATGAATAAGTCAACTGGCCATAGTGCATCAGCAAAAGAGGTTTAGATTCGATCGGGAAGATTTGTTAGAGGGGTTGCAGATGTTGTGTACTGCCCAGATTTTGTTGCAAGCACATATACTCTCCGAAGCCCCTTCGCACCGAACCCTGAAGCTCTCTCTTGTGGATCAGTTCATTCCAGTATCTTACACTTCACTACTACTTCTCTTTTAGCCAAGGGATTATGGTGATCAGGATCACCTTGTCAAAGCCGCTGAAAGTCCGCTGCTACTTAAGACCTCACTGTCTCAAACCTCAACTCATTTTTATCCGCCCGCAGGCGCAGACTCAAAGGCAATTCTTCCATCGAATGTAATGATCACGGGGCTGAATATGTTGAGGCTCGAATCAAATGCGTCCTCTCTGACGTTTTAAAAATCCTGATACAGAAATGTTGAAACAATTCCTGCCTGCAGCTATAGAATCCAGGCAAGTTTCTTTGATTGTAGTGGCTTGGCAAATGGGGTGTGCCTTTCACACAAGATTGCAGAAGCAGCAACGTTAGCAACATGTATCAAGTGCTGGACCGCAACTGCTCTCAGCTCAAGTGAGGTGGTGAGTCCAGTATTCATGGGCATGGCTTTGTTTTGATTCCTTTTTTCACAGAATTTTGTGTTTTCTTAGCAAAATTCCACTGTAACCCTGTAAAAAAAAACATTTAATATGTTTTGATTTTTTTTATATCATTTAATATGCTGAAATTAAAAATTAAAAATATATTATTTTAATATATTTTTTAAATAAAAAACACTTTAAAAAACAAAAAACCGCTTGAAAATACATCAAAACCTCAAAAAAAAAATTAAATAAGTGGAAGCTAACGAAACTCTTATTTTTTATTCAAAAATATTTTTGCTTCGATAAAGGTAGATATTTTTCCGTTGTTGCCGCTCCGGCAGACAATTCACATACTAATTTAATGAGCTGATATTTTGCATAAAGGATTAGATTTCAAAGTCAAAGCATGTACTTAACTATGTCTGGAAAGCTGGCAAGCGATCCTGACATTTTTTCTTTTGATGCATGGATTATAATTAAAATTAAAAAAAAAAAACCTAAAAATCATTATATTGCACCGGAGAATGTAACAATAAAATAATTATTTTTCCATTTTAAAAAAACCTAATAACATTACTATTAAAAATAATATGATTTTTTTATATATATAATCAATTGGTTATTTCCAAATATATTTCTTATCAAATTTTTTGACATGATTAAATAACTTAATTATTCTTAAAAATAAAAATATATTAAACTTGTTTCAATGTTTTTAACACGATGAGACTACTGAATTATTATTATTAAAATAATAATAATTAAATAAAATAAGATTTTTCATTGTAATAAAGTTCATTTAGAAGTTATCGTAAGTTAGCTGTTCCTTAATATGCTTATTATGATTAATTATTAATTAATGGATAAGCCAGATGGAGATAAGTTTTTTAGCCTTCATCGTCACAGTAGGTATACGTTGTTTTCTTGAGCTGGCCAACCTGATCAGAACCCAGGCTGCACCTCATCCCTTTTTATTTCTCCCTGCCTCCAACGCAGAGTGAGAAAATTAGCACTCCTACTACTTAGTTCTGTTGGGAAACTGTAGGAGAACAAGATGGCTGTCGAGATCATTACGAGAGAAGCCGTAAAACCATCCTCGCCAACCCCTGATCACCTAAGAGAGTTTAACCTTCGCCTTCTGGATCAGCTTGCTCCTGTGGCATACGAACCTCTGGTTCTCTTCTACTCAAACTTCCAGCAGAAATTCACGGTTGCTCACAAATCCGAGCGGCTAAAGAGATCACTGTCTGAAACCTTATCCCGATTCTACCCACTTGCTGGCAGAATCAAAGATGATGCCTCTATTGAATGCAACGATTTTGGAGCTGTTTTTGTTCAAGCACGAGTCATCTGTCTTCTGTCCAAGCTTCTTGAAAAGCCTGATGCTGAGGTGATAAGAAAATTCATTCCTATTGAGATTGAGTCGCCAGAGGAACTCACGGGTAGTCTAGTGCTTGTTCAAGCAAATTTCTTTGCCTGCGGCGGGTTGGCGATTGGAGTTTGCATCTCTCACAAGGTAGCTGATCCGGTTACCTTTAGCACATTCATAAAGGCTTGGGCAGCTGCGGCTTTTCGTTCTGGCGACAGTACCGTTCTTCCTTTATTCAACGCATCATCCGTATTTCCTCCGCAAAATATACCGCTTGCAAGGCCTGCAGCTCTCGAATTTATACGTGACAGATGCGTTACAAAGAGAGTTGTCCTTGATGCCTCCAAGGTTGCTGCTCTTCAGGTTAAAGCTGTCAGTGAAAGCGTGACATGTCCAACAAGAGTTGAAGCTGTAACAGCCCTGATTTGGAAATGCGCAATGAACGCCGCAAGATCGAACTCAGAGCATTTAAGATATTCTATTCTCTCACAATCTGTGAATTTACGCAAGAAAATGGTGCGTCCTTTGCCTGAACACACTATTGGAAACCTCGCGGGTTATTTCGCTTCATGTGCTACAGAATGCGAGGTTGAGTTGCAAAGCCTGGTTCGTCAGCTAAGGAAAGGGTTGCAAGATTTTGGTGAGAACTACTTGAAGAAACTTGGAAAAGATAAGGCTTCCATGGCTATTTGTGAATCATTCCAAGAGGCAGCAAGCATGCTTCCAGAAGGTACTGTAGACTTTTATGTAAGCACCAGTTTCTGCAGACTCCCGTTTTACGGTATCGATTTTGGGTGGGGAAAGCCCACCTGGGTAACCATTCCTACTGGGGCTTACAAGAATGTGGCTTCAATTATGGACGCTAAAGATGGTAAAGGAATCGAGGCTTGGGTGACTTTAACTGAAGACGACATGGCCTTTTTTGAACGTGATCGAGAGCTGCTCGCAGCTGCTTCTTTTGATCCAGTTGCCTCAGACCTCATCATGCCCATGTCTTCTCTATAAATATCTCAAAACAGGCTTTGATTTCTTCTTGTCTATGGTGGTTTTCAGTCTGTGTAATCATGGATACTAATCGTCTCCTCTCTTTTGTGTGTGTATTTGTGTATGATTGGTTGGTTTCTTGGGATGAGACTGGAGAGTAGTTGAAGATTTGTCGTTACAACTACTAGTCATTGGCCAACGAGCATTGTCAACAATCTGTTTAATAATACTAAGAATACTACGAATAATACTAGTTATGACCAGAAGCTGGGGATGAGGAAGGATCTTGCGTTTGAATTGTAGTTTTTTTTTTTTTTTTGTAAAAGAGGAACAGTCCATAATGACAGTAAAGTGATAGGCTGCTTAGTGAAACTCAAATTTTTAGTGATACTTTAGAGCTAAGATTTTTTTTATTATTTATTTTATCCTTTTAATTTCGGGTTGAATAACAATTAAACCTTTTAATTTATTTTAATTTATTTTTTATATTTTTTTAAAGGTTATTAAAGTCCCATGATTTAGGTTATAGATTTTACATATTAACTTAGGTAAATTTAAATTATTTTATTGTATTGATTTTTTAAATTGATTTTTTTTTCAATTTAATCATTCAACAATGAATTTATTGAGAATTGTGTTTTATAATTTGTTTTAATCCACTTTCTATAGATTATTTTAATCTCATGATCTGAATCGCAAGTTTAATAAGTTAACTCATGTTAATCCAAGTCATTTTTTTTGTTAACTTTTTTTAAGGTTTTCCATATCTCATTACTCAGGTTATGAGTTTGTCATGTTAATTCGGGTTAAGTTGGTCTATTTATTATGTTTTTTTTTTTATCATTTAATATTAGATGAAATAGAAATTAGGTTTTATAATTTGTATTGATTTACTTTCTATGGAGTTATTCTAGCCTTATGATTTGGATTTGGGTTGTTGATTTGGCAGGTTGACTCGGTTCATTTGTTCAGGGTCATTGTTTTAATTGATTTTTTTTTAATTTTATCATTTAATATTGAGTTGATTGGGAATTGAAATTTATAATTTATTTTAATTTGCTTTGTATAGAGTTATTATGGTCTCATAACTTAAGTCGATCTAATATATTTTTGTCTCAATATTTTTTTTAAAAAAAGAGGTTGTCTTGAATTTTTGCGAAAACTATATTTTTACTGATAATCTAATTTATCTTTAAATCCATCAAGTAGATCGGGTCACATCAAATTATATTTTTATTTAATTTTTTTTAAAAAATATTAATAATATCTAGATATTTTTTTTTATGTTTTAAAAAAATATCTATTTAATCCGCACCCTATCGCATAAAAGGGATGCAGTGAAAACTAAATTTGAACATGCAAGGACATTGTTGGTATGAGGGTATTTTAGACATAAAAATATATTTTTATAATATTTTTTTTTGGAATACGGAGAAGCTTTCGATCAAATCACCAAAGTTTTGGAATTTTCTATTTCTTGATTGTTTTTTCATAACTTTATAGTTTGTGAATTTCAGAGTGTTTTTTTCTTAATTATTTTAAAATATTTTCACAAAATACAACGGCTAAGAATTTCCAAAACTTTCTGGTTTGAGTGTTTCAAACAACAAAATTATTCCTGAAACGTTTTAAAAATTTAAGTTTCTTGTTCAAAAATCAAGATTTTCTTACAACTTCTTTTTAAAACTAACGGCTATTATTTTTCAAGATATTTTAATTATATTTTTTACTAAAAAATTAATATATGGGTTATTTATAATTTATTTTTATTTCACGGATATTCCTCAGCGTTTTTATGTTTTCTAAAAAACACTGATTTTTAAATCCCTTAAGCATTTTTAAAAATGTTAGTCACTAAGAAATTTTCAATTATTTTTCCTAGATTTTAACCTTTTCTTTCTTAAATATTTTTAGAAATTTTAGTGAATGATTTTTCTGGATTTTTTAATTAATTAAAATTCTATATATTTACTTTTTTCCCCAAAAAACTATTATATTTTCATACGCTAATTTTTTTTGAAACTTTTTATTTCTTAAGAGATTTTGGTTTTTTTTATTTGTTTAATATTTTCGAAACTCTTATTTTGATATTCATCTTACCATTTAATTAAATTCTAACTGGGTTGGGTTGATTAAATTTTGCCAAGCAGAACTTTACAAATCCTTCTCACAAGGGCATTTTTGCAATATTAATCGAAACAAAGGGACTATTCGGGTTTTTCCATTTCCCCCAGTGTTCCGAGATATTTGCTACCGCTCTAGCCTCTACTCTCTAGCCCATCCTGTCCTTCTTAGCCCATCGTGGGCTTTAAATAAGCCCATCTGTGTCCTCGAAGAGCTTGAGAGTGGATCCAAGACTTTCTGAAACATTAATTAGCCCAACAGGACTTATTTGTTAACTTCTTTTAAAAACTTAATAGCAGAGTTATTTAGAAATTATTTTTATTTCATAAATATATTCAAGATTTATTTATAAAAATAATTATTTCTTAATTCCTTAAAAAAATTTAAAAACACCAAAAAATAATTAATTTAAAGTAAAGAAAAAAATAAAAATTTTGAATTTTTTTAAAATATTTTTAAAAAACAAAAACAAACAAACTTTATATCTTCATTTACCCGGTGTTTATTATCTTTAAATAAAATAGAATATAAAATATTATCAATATAGTTTATTTAAAAAGTTAATTGGCATGTGTTAACAAAAATAAAAAAGTACTCTATTAATTAAATTTTATAAGTATAGTTACTTAAATGAAAAACAAAAATCAGTGAAGGGTCTAAAAAAACCACAAAATATAAATACTTTATATATCATTATCTTAAACAAAATAATAACATAGGATAAAATGAAGCATTAAAAAACAAATACTTTATTAAAAGAATTCAGAATAGGTCCTTAATTTAATTTAATAAATAATACTTTATCCGGCCACTATTGCTGATAAGGACTTGATTGCGTGATGAATTAAAATTTAGCCCGCCTTGACCCGCCAGCATGTCTTTCCCAACACTAATTGTCAGGATCCTATCTATGGCCCACCAAATAAAAAAAAAGTTAGCAGCTTTTTGCCCCCATTGATTGAAAAATCCAAAATAAAATTCCAACTAGCACAATTGCTTCGTTCCCGGGACTCTTTGGTTCTGCATGCAGCTGCAATAACAAACGAAGTTTTGAGTGAGTTTCGAATTGCGTTTAGATGTCTTTTAAAAGCATTTATATTTTCAAAAAGCATATATTTTTTAATAATTTTAATTTATTATTATTTTTACAAAGTAATATCTTCTGTTTTTTAAAAGTTTTAAAAATACATTTTACTTTAAAATAATCAATTTAGTGTTTCTCATAATTGTAATGTTTTAATGTTAAAAAAAATTAACAAAATTATTTTAATATATTTTTTAATAAAAAATATTTTTTTAAAATATAACACCGCGCAATACTAAACACACGCAAATTCATGCTAAATGCAAGTTTTTTCATAGCAAAAACAGTGTTTTTAAAAAACTTAAAATATTTTTTTAAATTTAATTTATTTAAAATTTTAAATTATTTTGATATACTAATATTAAAAAAATTAAGAAAATAATATTATTATAATATATTAAAAAAAAGAAACAACTTCTATTACAATACACAGATAATACATGTAAAACAAAACCAAACAAGCGGTCAAGAATGCACAACCAACCAATGAAAAACACAAACTTTTTTTTTTTTGTTTTTCTCAAATGGAGGCAATCAAGTTAACCACCTGCTCTCCTAACCTGAAACTGTATCATGTCAGAAGCTTCTGTCTCTCTGACCCTTCTCATGTCCTCTAGTCTCTCACACGCTTTGAAAATGCATAAATCTTGAATTGAATTCTTCTCTTCTCTTTCTTTCTCACATCATCAATGGCGGCGTGAGCTCCATGAAAATAAAAAAATGAAATACTTGTAAAAACTCTTTCAATCCTTTCCTTGGTGGCCGAAGGGAGTCTCCACCTAAATCCTCTTCTTATCTCTCTCTCTCTCTCTACAGTAGTAAAGATGCCAAACTTGATCGTGAAACTCTACAGTGTCTTCTTCAAATATCAACAAAAACACCTCTTACAAACCCTTTCTCTACCTTCTCTCACTGATCAGAAACCTACCAACTCATTTGGCGTATCGTCCCGACCCCACGAATCCATCGCCGCTAGCAACCCTTCTTTTACTGACGGTGTAGCCACCAAAGACATCCATGTCGACCCCATCTCTTCTCTTTCCCTCCGCATTTTCCTACCTGACACAGCTATCACCTCCCCGTTGCCTTCAACCCATGATTACGGCGGCTATTTGCCTCCCCCGGGTAAATTTCACCGGAAGTTGCCTGTGATGCTGCAGTTTCACGGTGGCGGGTTTGTGAGCGGCAGCAATGAATCGGTAGGAAACGATGCGTTTTGTAGGAGAATCGCCAAACTGTGTGATGTTATTGTTGTGGCTGTTGGGTACAGATTGGCACCAGAGACCAAGTATCCGGGGGCTTTTGAAGATGGGTTCAAGGTTCTTAATTGGTTAGCAAAACAGGCTAATTTGGCTGCTTGTGGAAGATTGGATTCTCAAAGCCATATTTTTGATAGCTTTGGTGCTTCCATGGTCGAGCCTTGGTTAGCTGCTCATGGGGATCCTTCCAGGTATCCACTTGGATTAACTTGCCTGTTCTGTTCATCAAGCATATAATTAACATGAAAAAATCACATTGATTTTGAGTTTTATTTACTCATCAATTTGTTTTTGTTGATTAATTTACTAATTACAAGTTGGTTCTGTTCTAGTAACCTGGTAAAAGATTGTCCAAAAGTTACAAAAATATATATAGCTAATCAATTTGGTGACATTAAGATTTTTCAATAGCTCTCTTCTCCTTCTGTTTTAATGAAGTAGTCTTCCCTGACTTGGTATTGATATCAGAACAGATGTGTATTGCTTGGGGTGAGCTCTGGTGCGAACATAGCAGATTATTTGGCACGAAGGGCTGTAGAGGCTGGAAAGTTATTGGATCCTGTCAAGGTGGTGGCGCAAGTCCTCATGTTTCCTTTCTTCATTGGAAGCACTCCCACACATTCTGAGGTTAAACTGGCAAACTCATACTTCTACGATAAGGCTATGTGCAAGCTGGCATGGAAACTTTTCCTACCCAAGGAACAATTCAGCCTGGATCACCCAGCTGCCAACCCTTTGACTGCCGGAAGACAGCCGCCTCTGAAGTACATGCCACCAACACTAACAATTGTGGCAGAGCATGATTTTATGAGAGACCGGGCCATTTCTTACTCAGAGGAACTGCGAAAAGTTAACGTGGACGCACCTGTTCTTGATTATAAGGATACTGTGCATGAGTTCGCTACACTTGACGTGCTTCTCCATACACCACAGGCTCGGGTATGTGCTGAGGATGTAACTATATGGGTCAAAAAGTATATATCCCTTAAAGGTCATGAGTTTTCTTATTAAATAAATACAAGCCAAAACGATAGAAAAAGAATGGAGAGGTTAGGAGAGGAAAGAGCTGCTTAATATATTCAAGTAGCAGCAAGAGCTTCCAGCTGGTTAGCCTAATTAGTTGATTATTTAGGACCTGGGAGGAAGGGTTTGTTCTTCTTTTCTTGTAAATTATCTGAGTGTTTGTCTGATAGTAGGCTTTTCAAATTTTTCAATGGAATTTTTTCCATTAAATATATCAGGGGCTTTCTTCTGTTCTTGTTTCCATTTTCGATATTCATAATATTGTACATGTAGGATTGAAATGAATGGCATAAATTTTCACCTTAGTTCTGTTTGATCTGTTCGAGGTTCCATGCATGAATCCAGCATAGCCTGCTTCTGGAAACGTGGGAGTGGTGCAATCCTGGTTGCACCGCAGCCGTGCCTACATTGCCCGGCAAGGATGCAGATGCATATATTTCCTTGCTGGTGCCAATGGAGCTTCTTACTGTGTCAACATATTTGAATGATACATGTTAGTTTATACAGCAGAGTTTCCTTGAGCAGTTTAGCAGATGCATTTTATAGCCTATGCCACATACACAGTAACTGTGAATGCAGAGGTGATCTGATTAGCACTGCTTTTACCTATATTTTAATCCATATTGAAGCCAAAGAACAAAGTTATGCTACGACTTTGAAGAATGCCAAATGGAGTCCGCCATTTTTATTCATTGAGCTTGCTTCTACCATGTCGTCTTTAGAAACAGCTTTCAATCATCTATATAGAAATAGATGCATCCACGGGCCAACATTAGGCTCCCATTTCTGAGGATGTAAACGCATAAAATAGGGTTCTGATCTCATAAGATTTTATTGAAATCTCAGTGATTCAGAGATGGAAAGGATCGCAACCAATTGGGGTAAATGAAAGCCCCATGTATTTTGCTTTTAGATCAAGACTCCATCCATGTAAATCTTCTGCCTCTAATATGGAGACTCCACCACCCCTGGGTCCTAGCAATTTTAAATCACTAACAAAACTATGCAGGATCTTCCTTGCTTCATGCTGTAGAGATGCTAAGGAATAGGCTTTTTTCATTCATTATCCTTGAAGAAAACTTCATTGCAGGCCCCTAATTTAGCCAAGATGGGAACATCATGAGATAAAGGATCGGTGGCCTGGCTGTAACGGTCGTGTACTCTTTCCGGTTCAAAATTTTTTCCCCGTGATTCTGCACTAATGTTTTCAAGGATCGGTGGTCAGTGCATGGGTTTAAAATAAAATTTTGAATTATTTTTCTTATATTTTCTCACTCGCCAAAAATAGGATAATTTTTTCTTTTTTAATCATTGTTTTCAAGGATTCTGCACTGGGTTAGTGTATGTTTGATATTGTGATAGCGTTTATAGTTTAAAGTGTTTTTTGTTTAAAAATATATTAAAATAATTTTTTTAAAAAAATTATTTTTGATATCAACACATCAAAATAATATAAAAAAATAAAAAAATAATTTTTAGCAAAAAAAATTTAAAATTTAAGCACCGCGTTTCTAAACAAATCCTTAAAAGGTATTTGAAAATATTATAACAGTTACTTTTCAAAGTTCATAAAAATTAAATAAAATAATTAATTTTTATAAAAATACCGTGATATCTTGAGACGGTACTGCCCTCCAAACTAGTATTTTCACCGATTAAATCAATTAAATTTTTTTTTATTAATATAGATGTTCGGACTAGTTTTTATCCACCTTAACTAATCTTATAAATTCTAAAATTAATAATTATTTAAATTTCGATGATTATAAAAGCAATTTATTTTTCAATGGAAAAAAGCTTGGATATATGGTTATTGAATGGCGCCATATTTCTTGGAATCTTTTTTTTTCCTTGCGTGTTGGTATGATGATCAGCGTGAAATAAGTACAAGAACCATCCACTATACATATATTAATAAAAATATAAATTATTCACATTATTTGTGTTTTGCAAGATCCGGAGAGTAAATAGCAAGCAAACACAATATATATATATATATATATATATATATATATATATATATATATAGGTTCCGAAATCTTTCAATGTTTTTATTTTTATTTTTATAAGAAAATTATTTTTAAAAAATTTCATAAGAAAAGGTTTTTTTAAAAATAAAAGAAATTTTAGAGAGCATATTAAAATTAACAATCTTCCTATGTTGTGATAATAATTGTTATTTAAATTAATTAAAATATAAAAATATTAATTTTTTTAAAATTAAAACAGTGTTGTTTTATATTTAGTTTTTTTAAAGAAATTTTGGAGCGATCCTTCCATCATATAACTTGTTTTAAAATTATAATTATGACTTTTATGAGATGGACTCAATAGATAAATTGAGTAAGATTTAAGGACTGAAAGAAATAAAAACAAACTTTGAAGGACTTTAAATTCATTTGTCCCCTTCTCCCAACAACATCATCATCCTCCTCAACTCCATCTTCATTAATCAACAGCAAAACCAGATCCCGGCGTTCTCCTCTCTCTGTAGAGATGCCAAACTTAATTGTAAAACTCTACAGTGTCATCTTCAAATATCAACAAAAACACCTCCTACAAAGCCTCATCGAAACCCCTGAATCCACCAAACCCAACCCATTTGGCATAACTTCTCGGCCCAGCGAATCCATCGCAGCTAGTAACCCATCATTTTCCGACGGTGTCGCCACCAAAGACATACATGTCGACCCCTACTCTTCTCTATCTCTCCGGATCTTCCTTCCCGATACAGCTGTCACCTCCTCATTGTCTTCTACCTATCAAATTACCAATTACGGTGGGTATTCTCCGGCGGAAGGAAAATCTCACCGGAAGTTGCCGGTGATGTTGCAGTTTCACGGAGGCGGGTTTGTCAGCGGGAGCAATGAGTCGGTAGGAAACGATGCGTTTTGCAGGAGAATAGCCAAATTGTGTGATGTGATTGTCGTGGCTGTTGGGTATCGATTGGCACCAGAGACCAAGTATCC
>Ga0307507_10010787_pt1 | contig 11695 bp, 17 predicted proteins | sample 7_EM_MG_FD_207223 | JGI IMG/M metagenome (GOLD analysis project Ga0307507, IMG submission 207223) | Populus trichocarpa ectomycorrhiza microbial communities from riparian zone in the Pacific Northwest, United States - 7_EM | ecosystem: Host-associated > Plants > Roots > Unclassified | place...
TCTGGTCTGATTTGGCCAGGTATATCGTGCTTAATCGCAATGGCTCCGCCAATGGACTTGAGGTATCATCTCGGAACTTCAATCCTGTTGCAGTTTTCAACGAAATGAAGTACGGATCTGACAGCCTTTTTTTGTCCCTCTTCTGATCATTTAACCATTTAGGTTGCAAAGTAACTTGGCCCACCTCGAGACACGTATCAGGGTTTGTATAGTTCCATTCTGACCATCCAGCAACTCCTCCATGATCAGTATTGTTCAGCTCATCGTTGAACTTGCGGACGTCAGAATCCTTGCCTTTGGTACCTTGGGTAGACCTCGAAGTACTCTTACAGTTAACCCCAATGCCCATATCCTTTTGCACCCTCCGGGAATCGAATCGGACGGTGGTGGGCCTGCTCCAAAAATCACCCATCGTATTGAAGATCATGGAGTCTACCCTATTGGGGCAACATCCATAACATCTCAATGTGGGTTGATATATTTCCAACCATCCTGGCTTTTATAGCTCAATTGGTGGCAGTGTCACATGAGTACCTGACAGCACCTTCGACATATACGCGTATGATGCACCCGCTGCCTGCGTTAGTGCATTCAAAGTACCCTTTTTATACGCTCGGTGGAGGTGACAGGCGTTGGAAGAACTTGGGAGAAGCGGATGGTGAAGGTCTTGAATGGGTAGGCAGCTTAATGTCGGTGGCATCGTATTTTTTTTTTCTGGTTGGCGTTTGACCCTCCATAGGGTTATTGCCCAGATCATTGGAGCTTCGTCTCAGACGGATGGTGCAGCGCCGGTCCGTCAGCAGTATGCTTCCTTTTCGTGGTGCGATCTCTGGGCGATTGCGCCCTGGTTAGAGGAGAGGATCACAAAAAGAATAGATGGAGCTGGCTTGGGTCACTGACTGCCGTTTGTCTATTCTCGCATTCTCGTTTGCTTGCAAACATGTTTACCTCGCTCGCGCTTCTTCCTCCCCTTTCTACTCGCAAGTAGATTCGTACTACTTACCCTTTACCCAATCGTAACCACGTGGGCCAACAAGATCGGTCAGGCACCAAAAATTTCTATCTTTTTTGTCAACTCGATCGTGGTGAGACCAAAGAAGAAACGGGTTGGAAATTCAAAACAATATCTTTATCGAAGCCCCTAACGCCCGTGCGTTGCCTTTGTCGGTCTCGTAACCCTCAAAAGAGGTTTGTGTTTTTGAAAATGCACTTTTATGTCCGAAATAAAGACAATAAAGCTAACAAAGGACGATATTTTCCGCCAGTTTCTTTGTGTCGGGATCAGAAACGAGCATCCTGATACTGATACACGGGATCTTAAAAAGACGCAATATGGTCTGCATTTTTTGCTGTCTTTTTCGCTCCTCCCGTCCACCTCCTCCTTTAACTAACCGTTGTATTTTATCGAACGACGCCGCTGGACAGCGTCTCGGTCTATCTATTTATCTAACGTCGAAACAAAGCTCTGCAATTTTACACAATGAATCAGAAGAAGCCCACCGGCCAAGTAAGGACCCATAGTTCCCTGGCCGTGGTCAGCACTTATATCTCTTTCTCGCAGTTTGTGTGTCCTACTTGCTCCAAGAGGTTTGGGCGAAAGGGAGACCTAGGTCGCCATGAGAAACTGCATACCGGTGCAAGGTCAGTACTTAGTTTAGTCTCATGTTGCAATACGTAAAGTAAACTTCAACATTTCAGGCCGCATGTCTGCTCGGATTGTGGCAAAGCATTCGCCCAATTCTCAGGACTAAAGACACATTTAAACGTACAGTGCGCGATTTATTTAAAATTTCTCTTAAATAGCATTGCTCATAACATGGATCGGCAGCACTCGTGTTCGGCCCTTTGCTTGTAACTCTGAAGGGTGTGGCAAGTGCTTCGGAGATCCCTCTTCTTGTGCACGCCACCGGAAGGAGACTCATGAACGCGTTGGTGCTTTCAAGTGTCCATTTCCGAAATGCAAGTCTAGGTAATCATATTTCAAAGCACCGCGATGACCTTGCTCATTCTTTCTCTTTTTTTTTAAGTATCAAGCGGCGTTCCGCCTTCACGTCTCACTTGAGGAAGCACAACCTTGACCCCCTCACTCTCGACATCGATGATTTCGCCCCTGCTCAATCCCCCATGTCTGTTAAATCCACCAGCCGGAAGTCCATTCGCGGATCAACGGCCGAGTCCCTGCCAGTACAACCTCATAATACGGCAGTCAAGAACCAATTCAGTGAGGAGTCTTATAACCGTATGAGTCTCCATAAATTTCATCCTTCGTCTTTTTTTTCAAATGAACCATGCTCTAGACGTCCCTCCAATTCCCCAATATCCACCTTTTACCCAGCAGCTTCCGTCGCTACAAGCCCATGGGTATCACAGCATATTTTCAAATGATTGGCTACAAACGCCAAGTCAAGACCCCCTGCGGTACGGCATATATACTCTGAACGAGTCGCCGTCCGACTCCGATTATACTCCCAATTTAACCTTCTCTTCTTCGCCTTCTCGATCGCCTTCGCCTCCCGTCGCGGGTGTGGAGCGGCGTACTCCAAGTCCAGAGTTTGGTGTGTACACTCCACAGACGAGCGCTCCAAGAGCGTTTGCACCTTCGCCTCATCTTTCGCCACTCCCGAGAGATTTGCCGTCGTTGTACTTTCCCGAACCAGTCAAGGCAGCTCAAAGCCGTGGGCTTTTTTTCGATTGTATGTCAGGTTATTGACGACACCCTGGAGCGTGTCACGCCTTCATTTTGTATATTGTGTGGATCGTTTGCTCTTCGCTTTCACGACCTTCAACTGTATCGATACGCGCTTCTGTATTATATACCCACCTTAAATAATTTCAGATCTTGTGTTTGAAGCGCCAAATTGTGACAAACAAGCCGGTGAATTCACGAAAAAAAAGTGGCTTGAGGCGCGCTTGGCGAATCAACAATCATTCGAAGTCATTCAACCGCTGTTCCCGTCCTTGCCACTGCTGTCCTCGCCTCTCGACACTCTGTACGTTCCTCCGTATTCGGCTTGTAAATTATCGCAACCACTTTCTCAGGTTCGTTGCTCTGGCTCGCGAAGAATGCTAGCAACACCTCTCCTGCCCGCGCCTACATTCTCTTCCCAGCATGACCCCGACGATTCCATGCGTTATCGACCTTCGAGGGACATAGAGACTTTCAATAGCCTGCTTCCACCTCCTATCGAATTTCTAGAGGGCTCATCTTCAGGAGCACTGGCAGTACCAGAAGGCAAATATGAGCCGATCAACTCTAGGGGCTCTCAACCTCCGTCAAAAACAGATGTACGTTTTCATTCTCGCATATAGCCTATTCCTGCTTTATATCCACTCTAGAGACACGGGCTTTCGCCACCCACTCCTTCAACGTCGAAATCTCTTGTACCACCAGCAAGCGCCAAAACCACTTCCTTATACTCTGATGCTATCGACATGACATGGCCTACAGCTTGCAACTCTGCAGCTGGACTGTTCAACAGCGGAAATACTTGCTTCCTTAACAGTGCCCTTCAGTGTCTCCTGCACACGCCGCCGCTACTCAGAATAATTATTTCACACAACATCAAGACATGTAATATTCAACACTTGTTACCTTTTACTCAAATTAACCTCTTCATCTTAGGCCGTATGGATAAAGGGTTTTGCATGTCGTGCAATCTCCGAGAAGTGATTGTCAAGGCCTATGGATCGAAGGCTCCTTTTGTACCTTCCTCCATAACCAACCGGCTACAAAGTATGCCTCGCCGTCTCTCACCGTGAAAGAATCCTCATGCCTCGGCGCAGCCATTGCCAAGCACATGCGTAAAGGCAGACAAGAGGACACCCATGAATTTTTGCGCTATGCGATTGACGCTCTCCAGAAGTCTTGTCTAGCTGGTCATTCGCCGTTCGTCTCGTTTTTCATCTCGTTCCATATACGCACACTCACTTTTTTTGCAGTAAGATAGACCCCAAAATCGCTGAAACAACTTGGGTACACAAAGTTTTTGGCGGGCGGTTGCGTTCTCGGGTAACCTGTCGCGATTGCGGTCATAACAGCGACACCTTTGACAGCATATTGGATCTCAGTCTAGACATCCACAAGTCTGAATCACTCAGAGAAGCATTGCGAACTTTTGTGGCAATCGATTATCTGAGGGGTGCTGACAAGTACAAGTGTGAAAAGTATGTACATCCAACTCGCCATAATGTTAATATCAACAAGTCTTCAGGTGCAAGAAACACGTTGTAGCGGAGAAACGATTCACTATTCACGAAGCACCCTTGGTTTTAACAGTTCATTTCAAACGATTTTCGCCAATGGGGCGAAAGATCAGTCATCACGTCAAATTTGAAGAACATCTCTCACTCAAGCCTTTTATGAGTGAAGATCAACATGGCCCCTCATATTCGTTATATGGTATTATCTGCCATGCTGGCGGTGGTCCTAATTCAGGGCATTATTATGCTTTCGTGAAGGCGAAAGACGGACAATGGTGGGAGATGAACGATGAAATGCGGTCGCGCGTTGGTAGTGCACCGACCAACAAGAAGACGGCGTACATGCTCTTCTACATCCGAAACAAGGGACAAGGTTTGGATGTTGCTGTCAAAGCGCTGCCTCTTGACCAGACGTCATCTGCGCCCCAAAGAAGCGGTCTTGCAGCTGGGATGAAAAAGCGGAAAGAGAGAGACAGTGAAGTGGGTGGTTCGGAAGACATGGGTGTGAAGGTGTCGAAACCGTTTGGACCCCTAGAGCGACCCTCAACGCCTGTCGTGCCTAACACAGTTAATGCTGACGCAAAACGGCCAGTGAATGGTATCGACCCTCAAGCCGCATTCATCAAATCTAAAATTGAGGCGGCGTCAGCCGAGCAAGCTCGTCGCGCGCTAGCAATTATAGGGAATTACGACTCTGACAGCGATGCAGAGGACAAGGGGAGGGTACAAGAAGAGAAAGGAGAAGATTTGGGGTCACCCACGAAGGAATCTGATAGACCGTCATCTCCAGCTCATGGGCCACCCATGTCCTCGTCGCCTGCCATCCCGACGAGCAGCTTCTATGGCACGAGCAACGCGAGTAAGAAGAGGAAGTCGCCAGACACTACAGCAGACAGAGATCACCTGCAGAGCAAAACACGCACACGGCCAAACGAATCAACAAATCGTGGCACTGTGGGTTATAGAAATCCTTACAATATCACCCCAGTGCCAGCGAAAACGTACTTGCAGAAGAAATCTTTTAATCGGAAGCCCAGGGGGATTTGATAGAGGAAGAGTATATACATCATATCAGCGAGCCTTGTGGACACTGGTGAGAGTCACGCATAGTAATATTAATCTTGCACGCACATAAACTTGTACATTTTGCTGCAAAGCGGCAAAGCACATTCGAGAGCGAGCATTAAGAACGAATGGATTATAGCTTAGATTTGACCTTTTCGGTAACTACCCTGGCCGCGTCTTCCTTTCCATCTTCCCACCAAACCACAGTTACCGTAAGATCGTCGCGATATCGCCTGGAATGTGGAGCGGGGATGCTCAAAAGTTTTCGAAGATACATTTCATCGCCTCCACCAAATGCGTTTCGGATGAGATGGGCACCGACATTCTCGTCAAGGAATGCCCAAGACCCTTCTTGTTGTATGTCCTTCTTGTCTTTGCCTTGCACCCCCATTGAACCTGATGATATGGGAACCAGCGCTTGAAGATTGGGCTTGGAAATGATCCCCTTGAAGCCTGCAAGATGACCTCCAACAAGACTGACGACTTCGTCATTGCTGTTTGCGAATCAAAATATATCTAATACTTTCCCAGAGAAGCCGGCATACCTCAGTCGGTCCCATAAGCCATCTGTTGCAAGAACAAGAAAGCGGATAGGATTGGCAGTGGGTTCATCAGTTGGGAATGAAAGCTTGCGATGGGTCACAACTGGTCGTGCAATCACATAAGGTGGGGTCTTGAAAAGTGCAGGGGCGGTACGCATTGGAGTTCCATTTCCGGCAAGGAAAGCCCGGTTCAAGCTTCACCGTTAAATATGAAAATTAATGCGTAAAATTAGAATTTGTTTGGGAACTCACGTTTCTTGAACTGTACGGGGCCACTTGTACCGCGCGTCACCAAATGCTCGGGAAGGCTCTAGACCTCCGAGGACGCGACCTCTGCGAATAACATCATTTTCCTCATCTTTAGGGTGTTCAGATTGCATTCTGACAAAGGAAATCAAGTAGTGATATTCTCTTTGAAATGAATGACGTACCGAGCAAGCTCAGATGGATTACGACCTGTTTGATCCTCACTCAATACTTCAACACGCCAGCGTCCTTCACCATTAGGTGTAGCTTCCCAAACTCCGGCGACGGCTCTGCTATCGCCGGTGCATGCTACATAAAGATCCCGGTGAGCTGTGTCGAAGACCGCCATTATGGCACAACTACCTGTGAATAGATTAGATATGAAGCAATGTCATTAAAAGCTTCTGACCGGAGATTGCTGGAAGCATGGTTGCCGATGCCAATGGATGCTGGCTGAGATCAGGAATGACATTCTTTTTCCGTGACTCTTCGTCGAGATTGTTTGCAAATATGCGTAGCGGGGCAGCGAGAAGCTCATCATCAAGTTTCGTAAACGCATGTTGAATAGCAAGTGAAACTTTTCGAGGGTCTGCATCGAGGGGAGATGTTACAGTGTGCGACGTGAACGGCCATAACAGAGCTCTAGCACTCCCAAGATAGCTTGGTTTCGCTAACGATGGAGGATTGGTGAGGTAGGATAGTTCAAGTGCGACGGCCTTTATTAAAACACGTGAAAGAAGTCTCGATGTTTCATAGCCACCGTGGCCGTCCATGACCGCGAAGAAAAGGTAATCGCCAGGGTGCGACGGGTCTGTAGGATCTCGTTCTACAATTTGACTAGCATGGGCGTCTTCAATGGGATCATTTGAAGCTAATGCTGCTGTTGCATGTTTCCATACAATTCCTCCAGGACGAGAATGAGATTGAAAAGTGGCATGTTCCCGAATTCTAGCTTCGAGAACCTTAAGGGGGAGAAGGGGGAAAGTCCTGGTGGCCATTTCTGATTTACCGTCAGGACCCTTGACTCTTACTGGGAGTTCAAAGGTCTTATCCTGGACATAGTGACGATAATAAAGGTATGCGGGAGGTGTTCCGACGACAACGACGGCTGCCACTGATTTCCATGCATGTCTCCACATGCGTAGTAAAAGATGAAAAGAGCTAAATCACGTGAACATGAGAAGCTACCTCTTGTTTGCAACGACGTTCGTTTATCCCCTCCGCACTACGACCTGTGCGTCCCCAGGTACTTTGTGGGCATCGCCCATCTCAAATCTGTGTGATCCACGGCTCAAGAGAAAGCGATGGACAAAGCAACGCAAGACGGAACGTTAGCGCCCCAACCAGACCAAAATGTATCCGCCGTCTTCCAAGCACTGGCATCTTCCTTTGAGTCTCATGTGAGTTCATCACTTTTTACTTTATGATCCTTTTGAACATCAGTGTCATAGTCAGCTGAGATTCCAGAGCCATCCTCTTCAGCGACTCCGAAGAGACCCCCAAACACAAAGTCATCACGAATCTCAGAAAAGCCTACAGCTTCCAAACTAGCTGCAATGGGGATTAAAGTCAGAGATTTTGCTTATGAGAGCAAGTTACCCCCCGTCAAGCCCGTCTATCGCCACCAGCGGCAGGTGCAACCAAGCGTCAAGAAGCGCCAACGAACAGAGGATGACGATGAAAACCCTTTTCTCGTGAATAGCGAAACGACTTCGCAAGAATCAAGTGCAAAGAAGTCGAAGCTTGAGCGCAAGTCGACAGAGCCGGTCGTTGCGCCCGCTACTCAACCAGGTCGGGAAAGAGGTTTCACCAACATTCAAGAGTATGAACTCAATATTATCGACTCGCAGCAAGCATACGATGACGCTTCGCGCTCTTACCCGACCCCATCTGCCATTTTTGAGTCGCAAGGCTCAGATCACTTGATCGACACGCCGCTCGTTACTCCCAACGGTTCTCTTCAATGGAAAGTTGCAACTGCTACGTCTGAGCCTGCAGAGTCGCAAGTCATAGCGCCCCTCTTGTTGCCGTGCTCACAGTTAGATTTTTCGAAAAAGATAGAGAAGGCTTCTCGGGCAGAAGCAACAGTACCCGCAGCGAAGGATTCCTTGTCGTCGTTATCTTCGTTATCTTCGTTGTCATCTGACCGAACTAGTTCTTCTGCTCCCGCCTCTCCTCCACGGCCGGCACCACCAGTTCTGCGATCATCAAATTCACGGGTAGAGTTTCAAGCTCTTCTTGTCCCAACCATGTCTTCTCGCTACCACCTGCGTGCTCGCAGCGTATTAATACCGCCCCCCACGAAGACGCCCACTCATACGCGGGCCCATCGCGGTCACATACCGCCGCACCCGACGCTTCGAACCACCGCGATGTCCATACAGTCATCACATGGGCGATCCAAAAGTACCACTTCCACAAACTCCACCACTTCTCGTATCATGCGCAAGCGCACCGCCACAGAGGAACCACGAATATGAAATACCTTTGCGTGAAGCCTCGCTAAAAGCCACGCACGTTGTCTTCGTTGGATACACTGGGGCATACCCGTGCCTGTTCACATGGCGGCCATCTGATTCCCTTCTCTTTCTCCTGTAATAAAGTTTCCTTCCACGATCCTTATTCACCTTTGCCTTCACTTGGATATATACGTTTAGTTCCCCCTCTTGTCTCGTCTCTGATGGCATCATTGTATCACCTGGCTACATTAGATATTGGCTCGATATCCGTTGTTGTACTTGATGATCTCACTTTTTTTTCATTATGGCTTATCAAAGTAACCGGCATAGATAAGAAAGTAAGTCCCGACCGAAAGCGGAATTGAGTGAAATCTAGATTGTAATTTCACGTTGCTTTCTCTCTACCACCCATGCAGGACACGATTTCCCTTCTCCCAGTCTCCCTTTCTCTCGTCCATGTCCCTCGCTCCCGTCTCCCTCATCTCTCACATCAAATTCTTCGCCAGATACTCTACCCTTCTCCCGGCTTTCTCAATATCACTTGTAACGAAATCGAGCTCAGCCTCTTCGCTGAGCACCACCTTCTTAAGGATTTTGAGGAAATAGCCAGAAAGGATTACCAAAAACAACGTTCACGCTCGCGTTTTTCGAAACGCAAGTGTTCAAATGTTTCTGAAGCCATAGAAATTTCCTATGAAAAGTGGAGTGTTTTGCAAATAGACTCACACAGTGATCGAATAGGTGCGCCTATTCAACTCATCATTTGTCGTTAACCTAATAAAATAAATTTTCAGAAAAGTCTGGTGCTCGTGTTCATGAACTATCAGCCCCCTTGGCCGCCGCAGGGATCTCAATTTTGTACCAATCCTCATATATGAGTGACTTTATCTTCGTTCGTCGACTGCCTCGTGCCCCTCCCCCCTCCCCCCTTTTGATACTTGTTCACTAGGTAAAAGAGTGCCGCTTACAAGAGGCCATGAATCACTTTGCGTCGGCTGGGTTTAATCTATACTCGTCCGATCCAAGTCCTTTTACAACTCGTCCGCCATCAACGTCACTTTCGCCTGGAAGTGACGACAGGTCTTCCATTCACGATTTTACACCCGTTCCGTCTCACAGCCCCAAAACAGTCCTCACACGGTCTCGGAGTGGTACTGACACATCGGTACTTTCGCTACCGCGTCAAGATATTTCAAAGGAACCACTTTCACCAGAGTTAACATCACCCCGTAACAAAGCACATTCACCAACCTCAGGTGAGGTTCGCATACTCCACCCCGACCTTGCTTGCGTTGGGTGGTCCGACGAATTAGCTGTAGACAGTTGGGGTCTCAAAATCATAAAACTAGTTGCCTTTCCAGATCTGATACCCCTCTCACCTCAGCGTCCCTCTTCTCCTCTGCCTTTTTGCTCACCGCACTTGGAGCCATTCGCACCTGTAGCTGTAAACCACGACCGACCACGACCTCTCACTCCTTCAAGCTCATCGTCTTCGGCCAGTGAAGACGATGGCTATTTCTCGCACTCCCCTCAAAATGTTTCTGTCACCTCACTCGATTCGTCGGCCTCTCGCTCCTACATTGATCTACCCGGCTTGATATCCCCGTCACCCCTCAAACCCCCATCCCAGCATCCCCTATCGCCTGAGACACCGTTATCTCCCAGAAAAGCAACGCGCTCTCACCCTACTCTGACGCACCCACCGACATCCTCAATTAGGAACGAGGTACTATTTTTTAGCTTTACCAGAACACAGGAGGGATCCTCGCTCACCGCCGACGTTCACGTCCTCGCCACTTTGTTCCCGCCTAACGAAAGACATATGGTTATGTGTAGCGGTGAATTAGATGCGGCAGATGCGTCCACTAATGCTGCGGATTCGTCGGACGGCGATGAGGATTGCGATACACCTTCTCCCCGCAAATGCCTTCAACTTGACCTCCGACGTTTTGGACTCAGTATGCCCAATGATGGCTTATCTCCTCCATTTAGCTAATAAAAATATTATAGACAAGCACGGTCTCGTGAATCACTTCTCGCGAGTTTTAGAGGAAAACGGCATAAACCACATGTATAGCTCCACGTTCAAAACTGCTAATCTACTAGTAAAATTCATTCTTCCACCTAACTGGTACACACTTTTGACTGTCATTCAGGTTGATAAAAAGCACGCGATTCGTGCTCAAAGTATCCTCCGCTTGTGCTGAGGAACAAAAGTTTTCCATATGTACGATATCATCTGATCGTTTTCTTGGTTTCAATTCCGCTCGTTTCGTTTACATCCCGTCCAATTTGCCTAGCGTTGGAGACTTATCATGTTTTGGAAATACACTCTCAGGGTCTGATTTTTCTAGTTACCCCACACTTCATCGCTGCGGCCTTTACATTTGGACATGCCCCACAATCTCTTTTCATGGTTCTCATCAACCCTGTCATTGCATCTTTTACATATATTTATGTATCACTCATCTTTGAACGCTTTACAGCATATATGCACCAGTTCTTTCCAATTCTCTGTAGTCTATTATTTTTCGCATCTTTGATTTTAGGACACAAATGTAACAATCATTCCACAAGTGCGCGGGATAAAGATATTGTTATGGGATACAACTTACAAGTACAGAGAGAAGTGGTATGCAGTTGATTGGTACTATGCAAAATGAGATAATTGTAAGAATGCTAACGCGATGGTAGAATTGATGTTATGTTGCAGGGTATGCGAAGATATATGCTGTAGAAGATGATGAGATGTGGAGGATGATGGTGAAGATGGATATTAAATGTCGGAGGATAAGCGAGATGAAGGGAAGATATCAATTAGTTGATGTTCATAGATTGAGTACGTGCGGCAATATTTTGATACCAATCGTCAAAGGGGGGCAAGCTATCTTCCTCGTCATCGTCGTCGTAAAGGAAAAACTTCGGAGGTTCCACTCGAGTTAGACATTCTGATTCTAGATTGTTTTCGTTGGAATCATCCATGATCTCCTCGGGCCCTTGCATATAGAAGTCGCCGTCCTGATCGCATATTGGGGTCTCAGGGAAAGGGGTGCCGGATGATGAGGAGCTCTCCGATAGATCTACCTCGTTTTCACACCTCGAATCTGAATCTTCGCAAGGTGACTGCGGCAGATTGATGTAGTCAACAAATCCGAATCGTGAAGGAACGACAAGATATCGGCC
>Ga0307507_10010791_pt1 | contig 11691 bp, 10 predicted proteins | sample 7_EM_MG_FD_207223 | JGI IMG/M metagenome (GOLD analysis project Ga0307507, IMG submission 207223) | Populus trichocarpa ectomycorrhiza microbial communities from riparian zone in the Pacific Northwest, United States - 7_EM | ecosystem: Host-associated > Plants > Roots > Unclassified | place...
TGTAGGAAGTACAGATATACAAAGCACTACATGTAGTGCAAGAGGAAAGCAATACTGCTGACAAGATGGTAGTTCAAGACAAAAGATCAATCTATTATGTAAGATATCCAAATCTAGCTATATACTTCTGTTTGACTATGGCCTCTGGGCATTACCTTCCAATCCTGTATCACACTGTCTGATCCTTCCTATCCCATGCTGATTCCTGATTGACATCTGATGGCACTGTACCAGGATCCATGTATTCCCATAGACCCTGATTCATCAAGATATCCATCATCTTCATCTTCCATATACTGTGTAATTGTCTGTGCCTTTAAGCAGCTCAATCTGGTAAATGTTTGATCCATTGGTCTCCATGTGCTGCTACATAAAACGTATGATGAGGTTTGTGATAATGCATATGATAAGGTTTGTATAGTAGTTTCTAGTATGCTTAGGGTGCAGGGCCCATAACCTGTTGGAGCAGCGATATGAGGGGGTGGTAGGTAGTAAGTAAGAAGGTAATTATTGGGGGCTGTCAGACCCCCCTTATATACTACAAACAAGTGTATCTAGAATATACTACGTTATACTACATAATACTGGTTAAGTCCACTAAGTCTGAGACAATGCAAGCGTATGTGCATGAGTGTGCATAGCATTGGTGTACCAGAGTTGCTGGCCCACCACAGCTCATCCAACAGCAATGCAGATATGTGGGGGGGCATCATGGTGGATGGTGGTGGTTGAGGAAGACAAATTGATCATGTGATCATGAAAGGAAACAATGTGTACAAAAACTGGCAAAATCCACAACACATGGTCTGTCATGCTGTTGCCATAAGGGAGAAACTCAACTGCCCATCAAATGTCTCAAGGGCAGTTGGATTTCAACTGCCCCAAGATTTGCCTCCAGTGTCAATGTGTCCTGCTAGCAATGTCAAGAATACCTTTTCAATTGATAATAAGGATCTCTCCTACACCTGATCTTGGTCTGAGCACATTGCTGAGGCACACTGCCTTGACTTACAACAAACTTACTGTTTTCTCTCAGCAATTTATATATTCTACAATTGTTACTAAAGGTAAATGTAGAATTGAATGAAACCCTCCCATATGTATCTCAAAAATTATATGTATCTGTATTAAGTTTCAAGATGTTACTCCCTCCATTTGCTCCAGGGACTAGGGACACACCAGCTGAAAGACAGATCTTGGAAGACAAAGAAAATTGGCATTTTGAAGCCTATGCAAATTTGGGGTCAGATATTTTTAGAATTGTGTTTGGTGCAGAGAAAAATCATAAAATATTAGAATTTGAAAACCTATCATTGAAAGATGTTATCTGAGTTGCTATGCTCTACTGCAAGAAGTCTAATGCCTTGCACCAAGAACTTGGATATTAAGCTTCTCTGCCTCAGTATAGTTCCCCTGACAATGATATATGACAGCAAGATTTTCCATGGCACTGATTGTGCCTGGGTGTTCTCCACCAAGAATTCTGTTGAATGCATCCAAAACTTGCTTCCCCAGCTTCACTGCCTCATTGTAATTTCCCAAACCTGCATAAGTTATTGCAAGATTTCCCATTGCTAGGATTGTATATGGATGTTCAGCTCCAAGAATTCTGTTTCTTGTATCCAAAACTTGCTTCTCCAGCTTCTCTGCATCAATGTATTTACCCAGGTATGTATATGTTTCAGCAAGATTTACCATGGCCATGATGGTATGTGGATGTTCAACACCAAGAATTCTGTTCCTTGCATCCAAAACTTGCTTTCCCAGCTTCTCTGCCTCTGTGTATTTTCCCAGACTGATATATGTTCTTCCAAGATTTAACATGGCTGTGATTGTATGTGGATGTTCAACCCCAAGAATTCTGTTTCTTACATCCAAAACTTGCATCTCCAGCTTCTCTGCCTCATTGTAATTTCCCAAATTTGCATAAGTTCTTGCGAGATTTCCCATGGCTATGATTGTACCTGGGTGTTCAAGTCCAAGAATTCTTTTGTTTGCATCCAAAACTTGCTTTCCCATCTTCTCTGCCTCTATATATTTTCTCAGACTGTCATATGTACTTGCAAGATTTGCTACAGCCCTGATTGTATCTGGATGTTCAGCTCCAAGAATTCTCTTTCTTGCATCCAAAACTTTCTTCTGCAGCTTCTCTGCATCAATGCATTTACCCAGGCTACCATATGTTCCTGCAAGATTTTCCATGGCCAAAATGGTATGTGGATGTTCAACTCCAAGAATTCTGTTTCTTGCATCCAAAACTTGCTTCTCCAGCTTCTCTGCCTTGATGTATTTAACCAGGCTTCCATATGTTCTTGCAAGATTTGCCATGGCCCTGATTGTATCTGGATGTTCAGCTCCAAGAATTCTCTTTCTTGCATCCAAAACTTTCATCTTCAGCTTCTCTGCCTCAATGTATTTACCCAGGCTTCCATATGTTCCTGCAAGATTTTCCATTGCCACAATGGTATGTGGATGTTCAACTCCAAGAATTCTGTTTCTTTCATCTAAAACTTGCTTCTCCAGCTTCTCTGCCTCTATGTATTTACCCAGGCTCGCATATGTTCGAGCAAGATTTCCCATTGCTAGGATTGTATCTGGATGTTCAGCTCCAAGAATTCTGTCCCTTGCATCCAAAACTTTCCTTTCCAGCTTCTCTGCTTCTATGTAGTTTCCCAGACTGTTGTATGTTCTTGCAAGATTTGACATGGCTGTGATTGTATCTGGATGTTCATCTCCAAGAATTCTGTTTCTTACATCCAAAACTTGCTTGTTCAGTATCTCTGCCTCTTTATAATTTCCCAAAGTGCCATGACTGAGTGCAAGATTTCCCATGGCCATGATTGTATCTGGATGTTCAAGTCCAAGAATTCTGTTTCTTGCATCTAAAACTTGCTTCTCCAGCTTCTCTGCCTCTTTATAATTTCCCAAAGTGCCATGACTGAGTGCAAGATTTCCCATGGCCATGATTGTATCTGGATGTTCAACTCCAAGAATTCTGTTTCTGGCATCCAAAACTTGCTTGTTCAGCTTCTTGGCCTTTATATATTTACCCAGGTTTCTATATGTTCCTGCAAGATTTGCCATGGCCATGATGGTATGTGGATGTTCAACTCCAAGAATTCTGTTTCTTGCATCTAAAACCTGCATCTCCAGCTCCTCTGCCTCTTTATAATTTCCCAAAGTGCCATGACTGAGTGCAAGATTTCCCATGGCCATGATTGTATCTGGATGTTCAAGTCCAAGAATTCTTTTTTTTGCATCCAAAACTTGCTTTCCCAGCTTTTCTGCCTCTAAGTATTTTCCCAGACTGCCATATGTTCCTGCAAGATTTGCCATAGCTACCATTGTATGTGGATTTTCAGATCCAAAGATTCTGTTTGTTGCACTCAAAACCTGTGTCTCCAGCTCCTCTGCCTGTACATATTCTCCCAGGCTTCCATATGTTGCTGCAAGACGTGCCATGGCTCTAATTGTATCAGGATGTTCAACTCCAAGAACTCTTTTTCTTGCATTGAAAGCTTGAACATGCAGCTCCTTTGCCTCACTAGAATACCCTTGCTCCTGCAACAACCAGCCAAACCTTTCATAGGTATCAGCAAAGCAATTATCAGTTTTTCTATCCTTGTCTGTTATGTTCTGCTGCATATTTGCTCTCACATGTGTTACCAAAGCTCTGCGGAATCCATATGGCTGGCTTGTGTCATTTCTCAGAGAGCAAGACAAAGTAGCATATGCCATTGAAGAACACTCTTGCCTCTTACTCAACACCATTCTGTCCCTGCCCCATGCATGAACCAATGGGTGCATGCTATACTCACAATTAGATGAGCCTTGCTTAATCAAGCAGAGAGATATCAATATCTGAATCCCCTCTTTAAACATAAAATCATCCCAGACACCTGCATCATCAAGAGGAAGCAGTTTGCAGTCCAGTATGGAACTTGCAAGTGGTAATTCAGACTGGGGAGTTTCTTGACATTGAACAGCAGCATATGCAAAAATTTCCTCAGTGATACCCTCATGGTGAAAGAAAGGAAATAATTCCAGCAGAAGCAGTGCAATATTGGCTGCCTCACTTCTATGAGGATCATCAGATTGAGCTCTTTTCTGGATTTCCTCATATGACAGTTCCATAGACAGATCTATTGTATTTAGATGCCCCTCTAAACTCTGTTCGAGATAGTAATGTTTTTCGATGTTTGGAGTACTTCACAAGATAGCCTCCAATACTGGTGGCCCCAGAAGCAATATAAGCACCAGCTTGGTCAATAGCAAGTGGAAGGCAGAAGAGCTCCTTTACAATTTTCAAAGCCTCAGTTTGAAGATCTACTCTGGATGGATTCAAACTAGCCTTCAGAAGCAGTGCAACAGAATCATTCTCCTCCATCTCCATCACTTCAAGAGAATTCTCTGGTAAAGTAAGGCATCTGATGTTAGAGTTACGACTAGTTATCAGAATGTTTCCCCATTGACCAGACCATTGACCAGATGGAAAAAAAGCTTCAAGCTCAGAAGGTGACAGGGTATCAGCATTGTCAAAGACCATCACATAGTTTTCTTTCAGAGAGCCAATCCACGAGAGAGCAGACTCCAGTGACCCATCAAGCACAGAGGATCTAGCTTCAGGAAGGTTACAGATACCTTTAAGCCCCTGTGTGATGGTGCCAGCAGAGGATGCATCAAGCCAGCATACAATAGAAAAACTGGCAAGGAATTGAATTTCAGTAACAAGGGTCAAACATTATTTTCAAAAAATACTTGCTGGTCAGACATTTCCTCAATGAACTTCAAGCAAATCTGAGTCTTTCCAACACCACCCATTCCATACAACAAAAAATACTTCCTTTTCTGAGCTTGACCATTGGGACTGGTCAAGAAATGCTCCTTCAGTTTGGCAATGATTTCTGTCCGGCCTGTGAATCGAATACTTGGGTTTGGCATCAGGGGAATGACTGCATCAGATGTTCTTCTGTTGCCAAAGTTATTGATGTTGATCTGTAAAGATCCACATAGTCAGCTTGCACTACGAGTAAGTATCTAATTGTGTTTCACGCACAGTACTAGCCGCATTAATTGTGCAATCACTGAAGCCAAAGTGATGAGCGCCCGAGAAAACATGTGCTCCGCTCATGTTGAACCGTAGAGGATGACAGAGTTGGTGGGAGGAAGGGAAGGAAGGAAAGAGCGCCTTGTCGAGCCAGACCCCCAAATTCCGCCACGTGTTGAGCATACAGCATGAACAAATAACTTTTAAGTTCAAGTTATTTTTATCCAGCAACGAGCGCCAAAATTCATTTATCACCGCCGCTCTCAATTTGCACTTCAAAGGGACCCGCTTCGAGACGGGTAGGGACCTTGAGGTCTGAACGTCCTAGGCGGCTGGACTTTCCGTGCTCTGGAATTCGCACTGCACGTATTTCTTTGGAGGAAGAAATCAAGAAGAAATGAAACTTGAAATGAAACTTGACTTGGTCGGGCCGAGTCCACCGTGGTGAGTCCGCTATTATACAGCCCAGCGTTAAAATGGAAGATGAATCTGGCCAACATTCACAATCTCGACCCGCCGTCATAGGTGGCCAGTGTCTTCAGACCTTGGTTGTCTCCTCCAAGTGGCCCATCACTTCTTGCTTCTGGGCCCAAGTTCCGATAATCGATAAGATAACTGTTGCGTTGTGGACAGAGGGAGTTAATAAATGTTTTTCTGATTCAGTCACCATGCAAGAAATTCGTGTCTTCCAACTTAAGTTTGATGGTCAAACAAGCTTGAGCTCCTGAACCGGTATGTATGTACAGCGCAACGAACGAGACGCTAATAGTATCATCATTGCTAGGCACGCCCGCTTCTTCTCCAATTGTTTTTCTGACTTTGTCCAGATAGCCAGCTGGAATGATAATGTATCAGCATTTTCCGAAATCAAGAATGGCACCAAACAGAAAAAGAGGAAAAGCTAGAAGCCAAGCCTGAGAAGATGCCAGGAGGACACCCGAAGAAACAACACAACTGCAAAAAGCGAAAAACCCGGAAGATATTGAACATACCACAGTCCCCTCTTTCCTGGTCGTCACTCCGCACCTCACTGTCGTCCCATCTTCCGAGACATACGTAACCGCTCCATCACTGTCATCCTCGCAAACGGTAACTCCCCCTCCTTCTTTCCCTTCCCCCCATACCCGCAGTAGTCAACTTGATTCAGGGACGAGGGCCCAGCGAACTCCAACGAGATGGTATCCGGCTTACAACGCTCGGAGTGCGTTCCCTCCATGGCTTTTGTTCTCGAATGGATCAGATTAGGCGGGATTCTCCGCTTCCGGACACGAGGATTCTTGAGAACTTCGAGGAGTGGTCGAGGGTTAGTGCGTCTTGGAAGGGCGCGAAGCGAATGGAAGGTAAAGCGATGATGGGATGCGAGTGGCTAGGCTAGGTAGAGGAGGGGTTCCAAAGGTGGAGGGACGCTCATTGTCAGTGGGGTATATACCTACGCAGTAAACGTTAGCTACGGGTGAAGGAGACGGAGAGTAGGAATACAACGTACATTACGATGGGAACGAAGGAGAGGTAGAAACGAGAGCCTGGTTGCTCGATGTGCGGTTTAAGACAAGGAGAATTTGCACTGTCGTTGTCGTGTAAGAACCGAGCTAAGAGAAGAATGTCAGAGGATGAAATAGGCTATGATTGAACGGAACAGACGTTATATCGCGACATGGCTCCTGCAAGTGCAACTCCGCGTGTTCGTCTTTGGCCCCCATACATGCCGGTGGCCGAGTCTATCCAAACCCTCAGGTCTCAGCTACCACACAAAAGTAATCGAAGAAAAAACGCACGTAATGTTGAATGGACACATTCGATATTCTGGCTACGGAGACTAGAGTACTTAGTCGGAGGGTAGCAGGACGTGCGAAGATTTGCGCTTTTCGGGCTTGCATGGGGTAGGCTTTGGTGATGAATGAGGCTATTGTCGGGTTTGTGTTTCGACAACCACAATGATGTCGAGGTGAAAAGTTGGATCATGGAAGTCAGGGGTCGGTGCTCGTGAGAATATGCCTGGCGAGATCGCCTGTAACGCAACGCGCCATGCAGCCGATGCTTGCAAGGCACATACCCGATCGTGAAGACATTGCAGGTTGATCTTTCGGAACTTTGCACTGGTGGCCGCCTGTTACAAATTGCATTAACTCTGACAGCTGGACAACACAAGAGCTAAAGCAACCATAGGAAATTACTTAAGCTACACCATGCCACCAAGGATCCTGGAGTAACTCCTCCGCTGTTGCTCGGTCCTTCGGATTTAACCGCAGACACCTCTGGATAATCTTTGCTGTTGTAAGGACATCTGCCTCCTGCAGAACTTTGTAGTTCCTAAGAGACCTAGCAAAAGGGTTATTAAATACGGGCGGATGTGCCCTCAGGTCACCTGGGTTTGTTGCGTAAGTTATGCAACAACTGTAACCAAACAGAAAGACAAACAGAATGGGTTGTCAATGTCGTTCGGTTTAACAGTGAGGTCGAAGTATTGAGCCCCAAGCTTGCTTGAGTTTACCTGCTCGCGTGTCATGCGCTCGCGTGTGAAGCAGAGCATTTGCCACAGATGCCCGGTCGGTTCGTCGAGCATGTATTCCGGATAAGATTTATATTCGAACAAAGAGCCACCAACGATAAGCTCGAATATCTGAAGATTGGTACAGTCAGCAGGTAAAAGTACAATACTGGGAAACGGCAACGCACCAGGCATCCAAATGCCCAGATATCAACCTTATTGTCCCATGGGCCCTGAAGAATGGTTTCTGGGGCACGAAGGGAGCTAGCAGTGATCTCATTGGTAGTGTGTAAGGTTGAAGGTTGCGCTACAGGATGGTAGGGGTCAATACTGCCTCACAGTCGGGAAATCAAGCTATTGCTCGCCGCTGCCGAAATCTGAAACTATGTAGGTGCGGGTCATAGCCTCAGAGAGCGAAGGAAGAGGGAGTGGTTGAGAGACGGCTGCTTGAACAACACATTCCCAGCTCTCTTCAGGAGGGTGGCGCCGAGCCGGGTTCGTCTTGATGAACATTGCGATATCGTCCTGTGTGATCGAGCCAGTGCCAAACATGATATTGTCGTGTTTGAGATCCGTGTGCACGATCTGACAGTGGTGCATATGCGCGAGACCCCGCAAGGTATGCAAGAGGATACGCTTAACCAGTGGTAAAGGCAAACCCTTTTTACCAGCGACCTCAACCTGGAGAGATTTAACGTCTCCGCCCATAACATCTGTAACGAGACACAGATGGTCTCCGTCCCGATCCTTTCCAGGATGTATGAAGTTGGCAAGAAGTCGAGGGCAGTGAGTTCGCTCGATGCCAGAGGGTGGTGGCATGGAAGCCACGCGCTCCAGGGCCTCGAGCTCCCACGTTATACCTCTTGTAATCAGATCGGTCGAGTATCCTTTCAGAGCTTTGATTGCGACGTATCTCTCTTCCCTGCGGAGGCCATGAGTATAAAACGCGTACGACCTCAAAAACGTACTTCTTATCAAACACCAACCATACGCTGGAGTTCATGCCCCACCCGAGCTTCCGAACGACCTTGTAGCGCTTATCTGGACCAATTGCATCACCAAATTCGATCCGAATAAAGCCATGACCTTGCTCCGCCGTCACTCCTAATGGCTCTTCAACAAACTCTAGATCAACGAGTTCGATGCCCTCCGGGTTGACAGAGACATGTTTGTTAGAGGATCGAGGTGCCGCCTGGGGGTCCGCAAATACAACTTCAGGACGTGGCCTAGTTAGAGATAGGCCGGTGGAGTTAGGGCGTAGGTGACGTTGTATTGTCGAGAATGGACCTTGAAGAATTCGAAAGCGGGGTGTAAGTATACGTTGCAGCATCCGTGAATGCAAATGAATTTCTCGCGTTTATTTAGTCAAAACGAATGAAACCGTAAGGCCGCGTGGCTGTGCCTTCACACTTGGCCTTGTTTTCTGGGGGCCTCGACTGGATTTCCAAAAATTTACCTTGAGTCACGATTGCTGTACGCGTCTCGCAGCCATGACCAAGTACATCCTCGTCTCCGGCGGTGTCGTCAGTGGCATTGGGAAGGGTGTCATTGGTACGAATCTCCTATGAAGTTTCTGAACTTCAAGCTGCAATTGGACCTTAGCTTCATCTACCGGATTGCTCTTGAAGACCACAGGTCTCAAAGCCACAGCTATCAAGATCGACCCTTATATGAACATAGATGCTGGGACTATGAGGCCTACAGAACATGGTGAGAGCTACTTTGGAAAGATTTGGACCGAATGCTGATCGTTTGAAGGCGAGGTCTATGTTTTGAATGACGGAGGCGAGGTGGACTTGGATCTCGGAAACTACGAGCGCTACTTGAATGTCACATTATCGCGCGATAATAACATCACTACTGGGAAGATTTACAGTCAAGTCATAGAGAGGGAAGTGAGTCTGTCGGCCTGGACTTGCAGAAAACGTTCTGACAGTAGTTCAGCGCAAAGGGGAGTACCTCGGCAAGACTGTCCAGGTAGTCTCTTCGAACACACATAAAAAACTGTTCTTATGTTCCGCAGATCGTCCCGCACATTACGAACGCGATTCAGGATTGGATTGAACGCGTCTCCAAGATTCCAGTGGATGAGTCTGGCGAGGAACCGGATGTTTGTATTATCGAGCTGGGAGGCACTGTAGGCGACATCGAGTCAGCGCCCTTTGTTGAGGCGATGCGCCAGTTCCAATTCCGGGTCGGCCACGACAACTTTGCCCTTATTCATGTTTCCCTGGTGCCAGACATGCATGGGGAGCAAAAAACAAAGCCGACACAAACAACCGTGCACTCCCTCAGAGGACTTGGACTCCTCCCCGACCTGGTAAGATCCCTTCTACTGTACCTGTTCTGCCGTGTTCATGTCGTCAGATTGCGTGCCGTCTTCTCGTGCCCCAACCGCTGAATCCTGCAACAAAAGACAAGATCTCCATGTTCTGTCACGTTGCCTCGGAACAAGTGTTTGGCGTACACGACGTGACATCCGTGTACCACGTTCCTCTTCTTCTGCAGTCTCAAGGCATCGTAGAGTTCCTCCGCAAACGGCTCAAACTAGACAAGATGAGCATCACGAAGGAGATGGAGGATAAAGGGAAATCGTTGGGGAAACGGTGGAAAGACCTAACCACGGGGTACGTTTTCTTACTCGTTGTTGCGAACTAGGATCAGATGCATACTTTAGGCAGGAGAGGTTGTTTGACACCGTTACTATTGCACTGGTCGGAAAATACACCAATCTGAAGGACTCGTACATGTCCGTAATAAAAGCTCTGGAACACTCTGCCTTCCGAGTGCACCGAAAGCTGATCATCCACGTTCGTCATTCCGCTCTCCGTGCTCTTTCTGAAACTTGCTCACGGTTTCTATAGTGGGTAGAATCCTCAGATCTGGAGGCCGAGACGCAAGAATCGGCTCCGGCTCGGTATCATGATGCGTGGAGAGCGGTTGTTGGTGCGGGGTAAGCCTACTCCGATAATGTTCTAGTCCACTCTTCTGATTCTAATCATCTAGCGGGATCCTCGTCCCAGGTGGCTTTGGGAACCGCGGCACAGGAGGCATGATGCTAGCTATTAAATACGCCCGAGAACAGAAGGTACCCTTCCTCGGCATCTGTCTCGGTTTCCAGCTCGCTGTGGTTGAGTGGGCCAGAAATGTCTTGGAGGTTCACGGTTGGTCATTTTCTACCCCTCCCGCGATCAAGAACTTCGCCAATAATACCACCCGCTTTCAGATGCGACTTCATCAGAGTTCGTCCCAGATGCTAAACATCCCGTGGTGATCTTCATGCCTGAGATCTCCAAGACGCATATGGGTGGTACGATGCGGTTGGGGCTGCGTCCCACTGTCTTTGAGCCTGGCACAGAGAACTGGTCTCGTGCACGCAAGCTGTACGGCGGCGCTGGCAAGATTTGGGAAAGGCATCGTCATCGTTACGAGGTCAACCCCGAGTATGTCAAGAGGCTTAATGACAGTGGGCTGATCTTCGCGGGCAAAGATGAGAAGGGGGAGCGGATGCAGATAATCGAACTTCCTGGTTAGTTTTTTTTTTTTTTGGATTCGTTCTAATTACAACGCAAGGATGCTGACCTTGCCCCACTTTTTGTTCAGATCACCCCTTCTTCATCGGCCTACAAGCCCATCCCGAATTCTGCACCCGTCCATTAAACCCATCCCCGCCCTTCCTCGGGCTCATTGCTGCTGCTTCCGCAACGTCGGTGTTAGATGAGCAAATCGCATTCCAGGCACAGTCCTACCGCCCCCCGCATCCGGAGCACGCCATGGTCGGGGAGGCGGTCTTGAAAAACTCTACAGAAGAGGTGTTTGTGAACGGTGTTTCGAAAGGTGGGCAAAACGGGGTCGATGTCGTGCAAGTTGTGAACCGGGATGAGGCTTAGATTTTAGATCTCATCGGGAAGGAGAAGGATCTTTCTGGATAATTTGATGCAGGGAAACTACATATGTTTTTTGTAGTGGTTCATTCATTTGTAAACCCGTTCTTGCGGACACTGGCATGCAATGAAACCCGGTGGGACACTATGGAAACAGTCTTCCGCCAGCTTCAGTTTTCGTAAGCTATGATCCAATTTGTAAGCTGTGACCCCAGAAACTCCGTACACCTATTTCAATATGTCAAATTTTGGACCCTGAGTATGGTTTTCCA
>Ga0307507_10010792_pt1 | contig 11690 bp, 15 predicted proteins | sample 7_EM_MG_FD_207223 | JGI IMG/M metagenome (GOLD analysis project Ga0307507, IMG submission 207223) | Populus trichocarpa ectomycorrhiza microbial communities from riparian zone in the Pacific Northwest, United States - 7_EM | ecosystem: Host-associated > Plants > Roots > Unclassified | place...
GGGTGAGGCCTGCGCGCCGCCCGCCGATCCTCCACACTGGACAGCGGAGGTGGCGGTGATGGCGGCGAGCCTGCCCGACCCGGTCGTGCCGATGCTGGCCGTGGACGGGCGGCTCCCGGACGACGAGGGGTACGGCTACGAGTGGAAGTGGGACGGCTTCCGCGGCTGCGTGCGGGTCGCCGCGGACGGAACCACCCGGATCACCAGCCGCAACGGCAACGACCTGACCCCCGCCTACCCGGAGCTGCCCGCTTCACTGGCGGCCGCGCTGGCCGGGCACACGGCGGTGCTCGACGGCGAGATCGTCGCGCTCAACCCGGCCGGGCGGCCCGAGTTCGAGCTGATGCAGCGCCGCGCGCAGCGGGCCCCGACGGCGAAGCTGCTCGCCGAGGTCCCGGTCTCGTACTTCGCCTTCGATCTGTTGCTCATCGATGACGAATCACTGCTCACGCGGCCGTACCACGAACGGCGGGAGCTGCTGGCCGGATATCTGGACCCGGCGGACGCGCGGGTCGTGGTCCCGCCCGGGTACACCCGCGCGGACATCGCGCCGGAGCAGATGCTGGCCGCGGCGGCCGAGCACGGCATCGAAGGCGTGGTCGCCAAGCAGCTGACGTCGACCTACCTCCCGGGTGCGCGTTCGCCGCAGTGGGTCAAACACGCCCTGACCCACACCCGCGAGGTCGTGGTCGGCGGCTGGCGAACGGGTGCCGGACGGCGGACGGGCACGCTCGGCGCGATGCTGCTCGGCGCGTACGACGAACGCGGCCTGGTCTACCTGGGCGACGTCGGCACCGGGTTCACCGACGACGCCCTCGACCACCTGCGTGACGTGCTCACCCCATTGGCCCGCGCGACCAACCCGTTCGTCACCGAGGTGCCCCGCGAACGCGCCCGCGGCGCCCACTGGGTCGAGCCGCGGCTGGTCGGCGAGGTCGTCTACCGGAAGCTGACACCCGACCTGCGCCTGCGCCACACCGCCTGGCGGGGCCTGCGCCCGGACCGCGATCCGGAAGAAATCCGGATCGAGTTCGGCGAGGCGTAGCGCTCAAGTGGCCACCGGCGACTAAGCAGGCAAGGCGCGGTAGCACCACGATCAGGCGAGGACACGATGAAGCATCCTGGGCCGTTGTTCACCCTGCTCGCCGGTGTCGTGCTGGCCGCGGGGATCGGGATCGCCAACGCGGCGACCGGCACCACCGCCACCTCGGGCTCGGCCGGTGCCGCGAGCACGAGCGCGCCACCACCACCACCGACGTCCTCCGCCCCGCCCCCACCGGCGAGTATCGCCAAGCCGAACCCGGTGCCGCCGCGCGCGGACTACGCCGGCCGCGTCGACGGCGGCGGCGCGTCCGTCGCGGTCTCGGTGCGGGACGGCCACGCCATCGCCTACGTGTGCGACGGCAAGAAGGTCGAGGCGTGGCTGGGGGGCGTCACCACCGACGGACGGCTCGACCTCAAGGACGGCAAGGGCGGCACGCTGGTCGGCGGCTACGACCCGGCGACGGTCACCGGCACCGTCACCGCCGGCGGGAAGACCTGGCACTTCACCGCGCCGACCGCGAAGAAGCCCGCCGGGCTGTACCGCGCGACGCCGAAGGTGCGCGGAAAAGCGGCAAAAGTCGGCTGGATCGTCCAGTCCGATGGCAGCCAGGTGGGCATCCTGACCACCGAGGACACGTCGACGGACGCACCGGCGCTGGATCCGGCCGCGGGTAGCGCCACCGTCGACGGCGCCCCGGTCACCGCCGAATCGATCACCGGGCTCAGCGGGGATGGTGACTTCTGATGACCGCACCGGCCACCAGGTCCGGGACTGCCGGCCTCCTCGTGCCCCTGCTCGTCGGCGGGGTCGTCGCCGTCGTCCTCGGCGTGTACGGCAGTGTGCACCAGCCGACCGGCGTCGCCGTCAACATCGCCGGCTTCTCCAGCGGCCAGTCGGTGAAGGCCTGGCTCGCGTCCGTCGTGGTGCTGCTGGCCGTGGTCCAGCTGATCTCGGCGCTCGCCATGTACGGCAAGCTCGGCGGCGAGGCGCCGTCGTGGGTCTCGCCGCTGCACCGGTGGTCCGGGCGGCTGGCCTTCCTGGTGTCCATCCCGGTCGCCATGCACTGTCTGTACGCGCTGGGTTTCCAGTCCTTCGACACCCGGGTGCTCGTGCATTCGCTGCTGGGCTGCTTCTTCTATGGCATCTTCGTGTGCAAGATGCTCCTGTTGCGCCGAGACGACACAGCCCCCTGGGTGCTCCCGGTCGTCGGGGGCCTCGCGTTCACCGTGCTGGTCGGGCTCTGGCTCAGCGCGGCGCTGTGGTTCTTCACCACCTTCGGGGTGATTTTCTAGCCGAGAGGACGACCGTGCACGAAGAACAACCAGAGGTGGCCCGGCGAGCGGCGCTCGCGCTCGGCGCCGCAGGGCTGGCCGCGGCGGCCGGGTGCTCGACCTACGGCAGCGACTCGGGCTCGACCAGTTCGGCACCCGCGGCGGCGGGCGGTGTGCTCGGCGCGGCCGCGGACGTCCCGGTCGGTGGCGGCAAGGTCTTCGCGGACAAGCAGGTCGTCGTGACCCAGCCGGCCCAGGGGACGTTCGCGGCGTTCTCCGCGGTGTGCACCCATCAGGGCTGCACGGTCGACACCGTCGCGAACGGCACGATCAACTGCCCGTGCCACGGCAGCAAGTTCAAGATCGCCGACGGCTCGGTGGCCACCGGTCCGGCGAGCAAGCCGCTGCCCAAGAAGAACGTCACGGTGGCGGGCGGTCAGATCACCTTGGCCTGAGCGAGGCCGGCCCGGTCCCGGACGTAGCGGCCGAGCTCCTCCAGCGCGGTCGTCGATTCGCGCAGGAACGACCAGAAGATGTGGAAGTCGTGCGTGGGCACCGGGAAGATCGTCGCCGTGGCGTCGACGCCGCAGGCGCGGGCGTGCTCGACCAGCAGTTCGGCCTCCTGGCGAACGAAATCGCCGGACGCGGCCTGGACGTGCAGCGGCGGCAGGCCGGTGAGGTCGGCGCGCAGCGGGTCGAGGACCGGGTCGTTCGCCGGGTGCCCGTGGAGGTAGAGCGCCGCCAGGTGCGTGACGATCTCCGGGGTCACCATGCCGGGCACCCCTTGAGCCGGGCGGTGCGTGCGCCCGGCGAGGTCGACCCACGGGCACAGCAGCGCGGCGCACGCGGGCAACGGCGTGCCTTCGTCGCGCAGTGACAACAGCAGCGACATGACCAGACCGCCGCCGGACGAGTCGCCGACGACCACGATCTTCTCCGCGGGCGTGCCCGTTTCGAGCAGCCAGCGGTAGGCGTTCAAGACGTCCTGGAGGCTCGCGGGGAACGGGTGCTCCGGTGCCAGCCGGTAGTCGACGACGAGCGTGGGCAGCCCCGCGGCGACCGCGACGGCCCCGGCGAAATGCCGGTAGCCGAACGCCGATCCGGCGATGTGGCCGCCGCCGTGCACGTGGAGGATCGTCCCCTCGCCGGCGTCCCGCGGAGTCAGCCGCAGCGACGGGACGCCGCCCGCGACGACCGGTGCGATCGCCAAGCCGTCCGGCGGTTCGAAGCGGCTGTGCAGTTCTTCGACGGCGGCGCGGTTTCCCTCCAGATCGGTGACCGGCAGGGTCGCGTCGATCCACGGCTCCCACAGCCGGACGGTGCGCCCGTCGAGCTCTCCGCCGATCGAGCGGGTGGTCGCGATCGCGTCGGCCAGGCCCGCGAGCAGTGGCCGCGTCTGGGCGAGCAGCGACTCGCCGGGCACCGTCAGCTCGACGCGCTGGGTGGAGCGGACGAACAGGTCGTAGCCGATGAACCGCTCCAGCGCGCGGATCTGGCGGCTGAGCGCGGGCTGGGAGATGAACAGCCGCTGCGCGGCCCGGCTGAAGTTGAGGTCCTCGGCCACCGCGACGAAGGCACGCAGATGGCGCAGCTCGATCGCGTCCGGCGCCGAGGGCAGGGGCAGCACGGTCCCGTCGTCGCTCATCGGCCCAGTCTGGTCGATCGAGGCGCGGAGCGTCATGCGTTCGGCGCATCGGCGTGATGCACGAACGGTCTTTCCCACCGGCGGTGCTTCCGGGCCAAGCTTGGGCCACCAAGACGGAGGAGGAACACATGACCGGATATCGCAGGGTCACCGGCAACATCTCGCTGTCGCTGGACGGACGCACCGCCGGACCCGGCGGGGACCACGACATGAGCTGGATCGTCCCGCACGCGGTGACGCCGGGGGCACGGGCGCACATGCTGCGTGTCACCGAAAGCGCGACAACGGCTCTGCTGGGCCGGAAGAACTACGAGGGTTTCGCCGGCTACTGGCCCTCGGTGGCCGACGACGAAGCGGCCGATCCCGCCGACCGCGCTTTCTCGCGCTGGCTGAACTCCGTGGAGAAGGTCGTCTTTTCCACCACCCTCTCGTCGGCCGAATGGGACAACGCGCGGGTCACCGCGACCGATCCCGCTTCAGCCGTGAAGGAGCTTCGCGGCCAGGACGGCGGAGACATCGTGGTGCTCGCCAGCGCGAGTGTCATCCGCGCGCTGGTCGAGGCGGGGGAGCTGGACCGGCTCAGCGTGACCCTGTGCCCTGAGCTGGTCGGCGGGGGCGCGTCGCTGTTCCGCGACGGCCCCGCCGGTTCGTCGTGGTCGCTCGTCGACTCGACGCCCACCGAGAGCGGCGCGCTGTGCCTGCTCTACGACCGCGTCCGCGTCAGCTGAAGGAGAAGTCATGCGGATCAAGACCCACATGGGCGTCAGCGTCGACGGTTTCGTCGCCACACCCGACGGGTGGCCGGTCCTGGTGTCCATGCCGGGCTTCGACGGCCCGCGCTCCTGGGGCCACCCCGAGTTCATCGCCGGCTGCGGCGCGGTGCTGATGGGCCGGACGACGTTCCTGCCCGCGCTCGGCGCGGCGGACTGGCCGTGGCCCGGCTATCGCGTCTTCGTTCTGACGTCCAGCCCGCTACCCCCGGGAACGCCCGCGGACGTCGTGTCCGCGGCCGACCCGAAGGAGCTGCTGGAGCTGATGCACGCCGCGGACTTCGAGGGCGACGTCCACCTGGTCGGCGGGCCTTCGACGATCGAGGCGTTCCGTGGGATCGGCGCGCTGGACTCGCTGGGCGTCGTGGTGCTGCCGGTCCTGCTCGGCGACGGCACCCGCCTGACCTCGCCCGGGACCGGCCGCCTGCCACTGCGGCTGGAGTCGTCGCGGACGTTCCCGGACGGGGCCGTCGAGCACCTCTACGTGCCGGCCTGACGGAGCGCGGTCACCGCCGAGGCGAACATCGTCGCCTTGATGGCGCCGAGGGTGCCGCGGTCCTTGCCCGCCAGCTCGCGCACGAGCCCGCTCGCGTGCTCGAGAAGCTCGGCCTCGGTGGCGACGTCGTCGACGAGGCCGAGCTCGCGCGCGGCGGGGCCGCCGAACCGGCGTCCGGTGGTCATCGACGCGATCGCGGCGGCCGGGATGAGCTTGGCCTGGATGAGGGCGGCCATGCCGGGGGTGAAGGGGATGTTGATGTCGGCCTCGGGGAAGCAGAAGTAGCCGCGGTCGGTGCGCATCACGCGGAAGTCGTGGGCCATCGCCAGCATCGCGCCGGCGCCGAAGGCGTGCCCGTTGACCGCGGCGACGGTGGGCACCGGCAGCGTCAGCACGCGGGCGAAGAGCTCCTGGACGTCGTTGATGTACTGCTGAGCCTGGTCGCCGTGGGCCAGCAGCCACTCGAGGTCGAGGCCGTTCGAATAGAACTTCCCGGTCCCGGTGGTGACCAGCACGGCCGGCTCGGTGCCCTCGGCGACGGTGTCGAGCAGGGCGTGGACGTTCTTGAGCCAGTCGTGCGAGAAGCGGTTCTCGTCGTCGCCGAGGTCGAGCACGTGGACGGCGTCCTGCTGGGTGAGTTCGGGCACGATCAGTCCTTCGTTTTGTAGTGAACGGGGGGCGGCACGGCGAGCACCGCGCGCACAGCGGCGTCGAGCCGTCGGCGGGTGTCGGGGCTGACCAGGCCGGTGGCCAGCGCGCGGCGATAGAGCGCGGTCGGCAGGTCGACGACGCAGGTCGTGAGCACCTCGACGGCGGCGCCGTCGCGGCGGTCCCAGAGCAGCAGGCTCAGCCGGACCAGCATGGCCACGAGCCGCTTGTCGAGCGCGATCAGCGCGTCGGCGATGTCCGTGGGGAGCTGTGGCCCGAGGAGCTTGTCCTTGTTGACGGTCAGCAGCATCCGTGCGGCGTCCAGCCGCCGCTCGGCGAAGGCCGCGGGAGTGTCGGCGGCGGCCACGACGGCGCTTTGCGCGTCTTGCGCCTGGTCGACGAGCTCGGTCTGCAGATCGAAGAAGTCGTTGGCGGCGCGGAGCCACACCTGCCCCAGCAGCGCCCCGAGCGAGCCGAACCCGTGGTAGATCGTGCCGTTCGGCACGCCCGCGGCCTCGGCCAGCCCGCGCACGGTGAGACCCCCGGCGCCGACCTCGGCGACCAGGTGCTCGGCGGTGTCGAGCACGCGGTCGAGGTCGTGTACCCGTGGTCGCGGCATGACCCGACCGTAACAGAGCACGTGCTCCAAAACCAAGACTCGTGAGTGTTGCCGCCGGTTATTGACGGGTAAGGCAAAGGTGGCCTTCTCCTCGAAGGTCGGGGCTCTGGCGGAATAGTCGACGCACCCAATGCGGCATTCGGTGCGTCCAACGCACCCAATGCCGCCTTGGGTGCGTGCGCAGCGCACCTCAGCCGAACAATGGGAACAAATCGGGCAGATTGGTGGGTGCGTGGTGAAGTGAGGGGGACTTTCCTTGCGGCAGATGCAAGGAAAGTCCCCCTCGTAGCGCTCCGTCGCCGACTACCCGTCCGCTTTGTTCGGCTTGTCCGGTCGGGTGTGCTCTGAAGGACTCCTTCACCGAAGGCGTCCTTCAGCCCATCGCTGACCCAGGCGCAAAGTCCGCGAAACGCCACGTTTGCCTTACCTCTCAATAACCGGCAACGCCACTCACGAGTCCTTGGTCGGGCATGATCGTCGGATGGGGAAGGACGGCCGGATTCGCGCGACCGAGCTCGCCAAGCTCGGCGGCGTCTCGGTGCAGCAGGTCCGCAACTACGTCGACGCCGGGTTCCTGCCGCCCGCGGACCGCACCGAAGCCGGCTACCGCGTCTTCGCCGCTAGGCACGCCGAGGCCATCGCCGTTGTCCGGCTGATGGCCACCGGGCACGGCTGGCCGCGGGCGCGCGAGATCATGAGCGCGATCCACCGCGACGACGTCCCGGCAGCGCTCGCGGCGGTCGACGCGTCCCACGGCGAGCTCGATCGTGAACGGGCCGACATCGCCTCGGTCCTCGCCGCGTTCGAGGCGGCGACGGTCGGGCCCGCCGCGCCGGTGACCGGTGAGCAGAAGCTGCGGATCGGCGAGGTCGCCGAGCTGGTCGGCGTGCAGACCGCGGTGCTGCGGCTCTGGGAGGAGCGCGGCCTGCTGCGTCCGGTCCGCGAGAAGCAGACGGGCTATCGCGTGTACGGCGACGCCGAATTCCGCGACGCGCACCTCGTCGCCCTTTTGCGGCGAGCGCACTATCCGTTTCCCGTCATCGAGGCCGCGCTCGGCGAGTTGCGCACCAGCGGCAGTCCCGAGCGCGCCCGCGTCGAGCTGGCCGCGCGCGAGCTGGACGTCCGCCGCCGCAGCCGCGCCCGGCTCGCCGCGTCCGCCGCGCTGTCCGGATACCTGGATCACTGGGCGTCGGCGGACTCCTGAGCCGCGGTGATCGCGCTTTCGGTGACCACTCGCATCCCGGTGAGCAGCGCCAAAACCACGAGCGCCATCAGGGCGAACACCGCGCGCAGCCCGAGGAACTGCGCCAGCAGCCCGCCCGCGGCGGCGCCGAGCGGTTTGGTGCCGTACGCCACGAGCCGGTGGCCGGCGTTCACCCGGCCGAGCAGCCGCGCGGGCGTGATGCGCTGCCGCAGCGAGACCATCACCACGTTGGAGACGATGAGGGCGGCGCCGCCGACGAAGAAGACGATCCCGATGACGTAGGGATTCGCCGTCACCGCGGGAATTCCGACCAGCGCGGCGTTGATGGCGAACGACAGCCCGAGCGACCTCGCCCGGCCGAAGCGGCGCTCTAGCCATTCCGCGGCGAAAGAGCCGAGCAGGCTCCCGGCGGCGACGGTGGTCATCAGGAAACCGAAGGCCTGCGCGGACATCCCCATCGCAGACCCCGGGCCGACCGCGTACAGCACGAGGATCGAGAACGTCGCCGCCGTCGCGAAGTTGAACACGCCGACCATCACCGAGAAGACCCGCAGCAGCCGGTTCCGCCACAGGAACCGCAGGCCTTCGGCGATGTCGGCCCGCAGTGTCGACGGCGGGCGCTCGACGCGGAAGCTGCCGCGGACCAGCAGCAGCGCCGCGATCGCGATCGCCCACAATCCGAGCGGCACGCTGAACGCCAGCGCCGCGCTCGTCGCGACCAGGAAACCCGCCAGCGGTGGCCCGGCGAACTCGTTCGCGGTGAGCTCGGCGCCGAACATCCGCCCGTTCGCCCGCGACAGCTGATCCGGCCCGACCACCTGCGGCACGATCGACTGCGCCGAGGTGTCGTAGACCGTTTCCGCCACGCCGACACCGAAGGCGACGACGTAGAGCGCCCAGATCGAGTCCGCGCCGGTCAGCGTGACGAGCACCAGGCCGGCGAGCAGGGCGCCGCGGCAGCAGTTCGCGGCGAGCATCAGCCGACGCCGGTCCAGCCGGTCGGCGAGTGCCCCCGCGGGCAGCGCGCACAGCAGCCACGGGAGGGTGAAGGCGAACGTCAGGCCCGCGATCAGCGCGGGGGAGCGGGTCAGCCCGACGGCGACCAGCGGCAACGCGAACTTGAGGATGCCGTCGGCCAGGCTCGACAGGCTCGCCGCGGACCACAGCCGCCAGTAGACGATCCCCAGAGCGGGGCGAGTCGACACCATTGATGGAGAATCTCACATCGGTGGAGAAAACTCCATCGATTCTACGAAGGTCGATCGATGGACTACTCTGCGGTCATGAACGACGAGGCTCCGCGGCGGACCCGGCGGCCGGCGACGCCCCAGGAGGCCAAGGCGCTGGCGCACCCGCTGCGGCAGCGCATCCTGCGGCTCTGCGGGGTCGCGGAAATGACGAACAAGCAGCTGGCCGACCGGCTCGACCGGGACCCGGGGACGGTGCTCTACCACGTCCGCCAGCTGGCCGAAGCCGGCATGCTCGAACCGGCGCCGGTGCGCACCGGCGAAAGCGGCGCGCTCGAGAAGCCCTACCGGTCGACGGGGCAGACGTGGTGGCTCGACGGCCCGCTCAACGACGCCGACGCCCTCACCCGGTTCGGGCCGATCCAGACGTTCCAGGAGGAGCTGAAGGAGGCGGGGCCGGAGTCGGTGCAGTACTTCGAACGGTTCCTGCTGCACCTTTCGCCCGAGGAGGCCGAGGAGCTGGACCGCCGGATCCTGGACGTCCTCGACGAGTACGTCGAGACCGACCACCTGCGGCCGGACCGGCCCGCCCTCAACGGGATCTTCGTGCTGCACCGGTTCGCCGGCTGACGGCGAACCGGCGCAGCCACGGCGTCAGGCCTGGGCCGCGACGACGTTCACCATCCACGTGATGCCGAACTTGTCGATCACCATGCCGAACTCGTCGCCCCACGCCTGCTTCTCCAGCGGTACCGCGACGGTACCGCCCGCGATCAGCTTGTCCCAGTAGCCGCGCAGCTCGTCGCCGTCGTCGCCGCTGATCGAAACCGAGATGCTGCTGCCGGGGCTGTACTCCGCGTGGGAAGGGGTGTCCGAGACCATGATCGTGTAGCCGCTCGGGGTCTCGAGGATCCCGTGCATGACGAGGTTCGCCCCGGGTTCGTCCGGCGAGCCGAACTCGCCGAAGGTGCTGATCCGCGATTCGCCGCCGAAGACTTCGGCATAGAACTCGAGGGCCTGCCGAGCGTTGTCCTTGAAGCTGATGTACGGGTTCAGGCGGGTTGCCATCAGAGGCTCCTTAGGTGGTGGCCGAGCAGGATCCTCGCAGATCAGAGGGGTGCCCACAATGCGGGACGGGCCGTCGTCATCCCACCCCAAGTACGCTGATCAGGTGCGGACAAAACCCACGCTTTCGTGGTCGCCGAACGGCGAATCACTGCCCCGGACGACCAGCCTGGATGGCCTCGTCGACGTCGTTGCGGGGCGCCGGGTCGTGGTGCTCAGCGGGGCCGGTCTCTCGACCGAGTCGGGGATTCCCGACTACCGCGGCGAGACCGGCAGTCTTCGCCGCCATACGCCGATGACCTACGACCAGTTCGTCGGCAGCGCCGACGGCCGCCGCCGCTACTGGGCGCGCAGCCACCTCGGCTGGCGCACGATCGCGCGCGCCGCGCCGAACGACGGCCATCGCGCGGTGACGGCGTTGCGCCGCGACGGCTACCTCTCGGCCGTGATCACCCAGAACGTCGACGGCCTGCACCAGGCCGCGGGCACTCCCGGCGTGGTGGAGCTGCACGGCAGTCTCGACCGCGTGATCTGCCTCGGCTGCCGCCGCACCAGTCCGCGCGAGGATCTCGACCGTCGTCTGCACACGGCGAATCCCGGGTTCGCCGCCGAAGCGACCCGGATCAACCCGGACGGCGACGCCGAGCTGGCCGACGAGGTCGTCCAGAACTTCCGGCCGGTGCCGTGCGCGGACTGCGAAACCGGTGTCCTGAAACCGGACGTCGTGTTCTTCGGCGAAAACGTGCCCCGGGAGCGGGTCGGCGAGTGCTACCGCCTGGTCGACAAGGCGGACGCGCTGCTCGTCCTCGGCTCGTCCCTGACGGTCATGTCCGGGCTGCGGTTCGTCCGGCATGCCGCCCAGGTGGGCAAGCCGGTGGTGATCGTCAATCGCGGTGAGACCCGCGGCGATCGCTATGCCGCGCTGCGCGTGGATGTCCCGCTCGGCCGCGCGCTCACCGAAGTCGTGACGCGCCTCGGCTAGACCCGCAGGCCGTCCCAGGACCACCGCGGCATCGCCAGGCCGGGCGGGATCGCCGGGTCCGGGTCCGGATAGGTCAGCACCTCGGCGACCGCCCACTCCATGTAGGCCCGCAGCGCGGCGCGGAATTCGCCGTCCGAAGGCAATCCCGCGTCGTCGGCCGCCCGCACGAAGCAGTCGACGAACCGGCGTCCGAGGTCGCTCATGTCGCCGTTGCCCGCGTGCAGCTTCAACATCGCCGAGTGATCGCTGCATTCGGCGGAGAACTTCGGCGGCCCGCCCAGGACCTCGGCCCAGTACGCCGCCAGCCGTTCGACGTGCTGGGGATGTTGGCCGGGGTGGGAGAACGGGTGGTTCAGCTCGGGGTCGGCCAGGCAGCGCGCGTGGTGGGCGGTGGCCAGCGCGAGGAACGCCGGGTCGCCACCGGCGAACTCGTACAGCGTCGGACGCATCCGCCGAGCCTGGCACGCCGCGGCGGCCAAGGCCAGCAGTTGACGCCGGGTGACGCCCCCGCTACCGTCGCCTGAAACATTTTCATGTTTGGGGGCACGATGAGAAAGCTCCTGGTCCTGCTTGCCGCTGTCACGCTGCTCGGCGCCGTCCCGGCCACGGCCGCGGACGACCTCCGGGCACACGAGATCACCGTGCGCGGGCAGAGCTTCGTCGACGGCTACGGCCGTGAAGTCGTGCTTCGCGGCTTCAACGTCTCTGGCGAGGTGAAGCTCGCCGAGCACGGCTTCCTGCCCTTCGCCGACGCCGCC
>Ga0307507_10010793_pt1 | contig 11690 bp, 10 predicted proteins | sample 7_EM_MG_FD_207223 | JGI IMG/M metagenome (GOLD analysis project Ga0307507, IMG submission 207223) | Populus trichocarpa ectomycorrhiza microbial communities from riparian zone in the Pacific Northwest, United States - 7_EM | ecosystem: Host-associated > Plants > Roots > Unclassified | place...
CGCCATAAATCGTCTCGCGATTCTCGCGAGGGTCGCCAATGATGGCAGATTCCCCGGGCACCACCTAGTCAATAATTAAATCTACTACTCCTAAACCGTATATATGCAGCATACACACCTTCCCTATTCCTGTGATAGCCAATTCCTCTGCAAAAGACCAAACGACCAGCGTCCGTTTGTCTAAAATTCGGCCAAAACTATCCCCGATCCGGTCGAGGGTTTGTGAGTCCCTTTCAAGATCCCGAATCAGATCAAGTCGAGGGTTTTGTAAAGCTACCCGTGCAACAGAAGCCACCACTTTTGCTATCGAAGTAATGCCGCTTCCTCTGTGAGGAGTGCCCAGGAAGATAATACCTCGAGTAGCGGAGAAGATTTGAGCAAGATGGGGGTGAGTATCCTGAACTTGATTCGAATAATGGAGTGCCTGCAAGGTAACCTGTCAGGCTGCGAATTTGACAGGGAAAGAGAGTTAAAAGTCATACGTCTTTTACTATCAGGCCACCGAGAGAGTGTGCAACAAAAATAATGGGGCGATCGCGCTGTAGGAAATTGAGTTGTGAATGAATTCCCTGACGATTCGACTCACCGAATCCTTTCTCCTCACTCGCGACAATTCTTGTACCAAATTGATCGAGTGCTGAAACAGAGTATTCAGGGATGCCCGGCCTTTGATATTGAGAATGTTTGCATCATATCCCAATGTGAGGACACGGATATGGGACAACGATTCCTCTTTCGATAGCAGATCTCGAGGCCAACATACGTCGTCCTTAGTCCAAGTGTCACTACGGTGACCGCGCAAGCCGTGAACAAAAACGATACTTTACTCAGAAGTCAATGAGGTGTATCGGTAAGCTGGATAGGGAGCAACTTACTCGGCTGTGATAGGATCCGCGCCTTGAACTAGGATTTCGGAATCGACGGAAGTGCTACTAGCTGTAGGTACATCACTAGCTCGGCGATGTTGAGGTTTGTTCTTGAATATGCGAAACAAATTCATACGAGGAAACAATAGTCGAAGGGCTGGAAAGATTTGGGGGAATTCAAAACGTACGACAAACGTCAAGCGAACTGACAACTTGTGTAAAGGCTCAACACAACCAAATATGACCTTTTTCGTTTCTCCACAATAAATTCCTCGACTCTCGAAGCTCGGGTTTGTTTCATGAACTCATACACACACACGAATACCAAGGAGGATCGTGGAGTAGCGTCAAGAGTCCGAGCATTGACGAATACTTCCGAGTCATAACTTGAATAGTCATCTCCCTCTGCCAAAACAGTGCCAGAACTCGAAACTTGATGCAGAGGGGTGTTGTTTGCTGGCCGCCTCAATGGGTTCGCTCAGAGAGATCGTCCGTGGTTGTGGTTGTGCTGGGGCATCGCTAAAATTGACCAAAGATTATCCAATAATACTTAGAAATATATTACTGTGTAAATATCTCATCGACTTACAGAATGTTGCGGAATTGTTGCGATGTGGAGAGGGTCAGAATCCCTGCTTGACTCCGCTCAATTGCCGTGATGAGTGTAAGGGAGGGGCCATCCAATGGGCCAGGAGGCTTATGGCGGAGTCGCCATCAATCCCGTCAGTGTGGCTAGTGAATAGAGAGACGAACACGGCGGGGCCATCAACCAAACCATGTTGCTTCACACCCCAAGACTCGGACACACTGACGAGAGAATCCTGGGGCCAGGACCCGACACACTCTGGTCAGCTTCGTCGTCCAGGTCCTTGGGGTCAATGGCACCGGAGTAGTATGTGTGCGGAACCTCGCCTTACTACAATTTGTACAAATGCGTGTTGGTCGTGCTATGTTACTGAGTTGTGACACTGATCATTTTCGCCATTTTTGGGCTCGTTCTCCATTTTGGGATCTTTAAGAATTTATCGTGCCTCGGAGCACCTGAAAAAATGAAAGACCGATTCTTTTTTGAATAGCTAGGCGTAGAAATCTTTACATACATAAAATTCGCATGGTCTTTTTACCTCGAGCCACAGTAGGTATGCATGATAACATCAAAGAAGCATCTCAATCAACCAAGTCAATACAGTCGGTTGCATTAGGTATACTACATTGCGATTCCACTACCTCCCAGGGGGACCTTCAGGGGGCAGTCTCCCAAATTCCTTGTTCGCTAGTTCCGTCTCGTCGGGTTGTTCCAACACAGGTGGCTGAAGTCCAAAAAGTCCAATTGCCGGTCTGGTTTTCATAAGCAAGATGACGTTGAAAAACCCACTCAATCCAAAGATGGAAACCGCGGCAAAAGTGGCGGCTGGTGGAACAGAGCCCTCATTTTGCACAAAAGTTCTCCACCGAACCGCACTCAATGGAATAACGGCCAGGCAGTATACCACTGGGTAACTTCACAATCATGTCAGCAGCAGTGTGATTGTGGAATGAAGTGTGACTTACGCCAACATTACCAGGGCCTGGCGACGCCTAGCACGAGCTTGTGGATTTAAATCTCTCAAAATGGTAAAGCGGAACCTCCACCATGCCTCGTCTGTTGGCGGCATAAGGAGATTACCACGCATCCACAGGTAAAGAGGGACGTAAAGCAGAATGGAAAGAGCCAACGCCAACCATAGCCATATGTATTCATCTAACATTTTCCAACCAAGTCCCACGTCGATCCAACACCAGTACTAACCATGAAAAAGATCAATCATCCGTCAAAAGGTAGACATACTGGTTTAGATGACTTACAGGAGTTGGACCCATGAAACTGACTTCCTTGTTGCGGTTTACCGTCATAGACACGGCAACAAGAACACCAATGAAGGACCAGAGAGTTGCAACGAGAAAATAGGTAAATCTCATCGATGCTTCTGCATGCACCCATACTCCCAGAAAGGTAAAGACACCGATTGCCTATGGCGATGTCTTAATAAAATGAAATTTAGAAAGGACAATAAAGTTACCAAGGTTGATAGAGCGACGCCTGTCGCTCCGAAGACCTTTATGATACCTATATGAGTGGAACGTCAGCAGCTACTCCGAGCAAAATACAGCTGCTGACCTTGCGCATTGCAAAAATTTCCAATTTCCACCTTTCCAGCTTGAACCCATTTCAGGCTCAGGACAATTCCGATTGCTTGCAAAGTATCTGCGAGAAGGAGAGAGGCCATGAGCACGTCCATTGGCTGGCGGAAGATTCGCAGACTGGCATTGGGATGATACTGCTTCTTGGCATTATGCTACGAAAGAGGGCATCACAAACGATTGAACTGGAGTTGAGCTGTGAAACATACCGCGATTACAACGAGCACAAACAAAATGGCGAGCAACGAGAGTAAGCCAGCTTCGCCTGTTATCTGTGAAGGATAACATCAGCTAAGCTGGGATGTAATTTTTGAACAACCAAAGAACTCACAGTTATACCTATGGAGTCGCCCGTACTCAGGCAAGTGACGGGAGGGCGCTTTAGGAGCGACCTCGAATAGTCCTCAGGAGAACATTGAGGCATGCCTAGAAACTTTCAACCAGAGAATGGCGAAAAGATGAGAGTGAAGGCAAGCTTGACAGGTTATTTATATCATATCCTTGCAGTAATTGGACACGTTTTGTTCCTGAGTGTACGGCGCTGTACGCAGACCATCTCAAACATATTCAGCGCTAAAAACTGTTTGGCACTATTATTTTTGTGTAGAATCCAAAGGTTATGAGTGAAACCACGCCAGAAAAAAGCGACAGACTTTCAGGTACAGCCTCCTGTTTGATGCTAATCAATAATAGCACAGCTAGACGCGTTAGGAGAACAACACTTAAAATTTGTTAATATAAGGCCCCTGTCCGGAACTGTGGCAACACACCGCATTTTAGTGCAAAATGCTTGGACATATGTATATTCAAATAAATGAACATCCTTCAAGGCTGACGATCGTTATAGAAACGTTCTCAAAAAGTTTGATAGCACCTTTCACATTTGACATCGCGGCTAGCGATAGTCTAAGTCACAATACATACAACAGCTTTTCCGTTGGCTTTCCGAAGATAATCATAATGTCAATTCAAACTCAGCCATTGGTATCGATATCCCATAACCAGACTCTCTAGCTTTCTGCTCTCCTCAAGCTCTCCTAGTTCCGTCGTTTTATCATGATATCAGGCGACGTTCATGGCCCAGTTAGCAACATGGGAAATTACAACTCTGGCGTGATCGCCAACACCGTCAACATTGGAAACCTGGTACAGTCGAACAAAAGTGAGTAAGACGTAAAATTGCAAGAACGAAGCTCAAAGCTGACCTTACCCGCTTTAAGGCACGCTAGATTCGCTTTCTGTATGTGTCTTGGTGTCTTCAAAGCAATGAACTAACTCGCAATACAGCAACGGTACCTCGAGGCCAACTGGCCTCGTTCTCTAAAGGCGACTTATAATGCCAATCTCGGAGGGACCCTAATCCGTGAAGCCTGCACACCTGGGACGCGTGTAGATATACTGAAGCGTATCTACGCATGGGCAGAGGATCCCTCGTCCAACAGTCCATCGGTCTTCTGGTTGACTGGCGAGGCGGGGTCAGGCAAGTCCACAATTGCGTACAGCGTTGCGCGACACTTCGATGGGCAGGAAGAGGAGGATGACGAGGAGCGTGGTTCTCTGCAGGATGCGCCGAAGATCTTGGGGGCGAACTTCTTCTGCTCGCGGCAATTTGAGGAGACAAGACAGAAAATGAACATCATCCCCACCATTGTGGACCAGCTCGCTCGGCAATGCAAACCCTATGCCGATACCTTGCTTAAGGAGAACAAGTTTGACTCCGTTAACACCACGTCCAAACAGATGAAGGACCTCCTCGTTGACCCTTGGATGCAGTCCGTGAGCGAGCACCATGCAGAATTCCCTCCTTTCCTCGTCATCGTCGATGCGCTAGACGAGATTGAAGACAGAGGAGGGTCGGCTTTTTTGAAAGAGCTACTGAAGATGGCCCACAAACCCCACCTGCGGGGCATAAAGTTTCTGATCACCAGCCGGCCTGACGCAGATCTCGCGAAGCTCTGCTCATCTTTCACTTCCGACGCCATCTGCGCTCTGTACGACGTACCTAGGGACACCGTCAAGACCGACATCGCGACTTACTTGCAGGAAAAGCTCCCAAGACTTTGGGGCACGCCTGTGGTCAATGATCTCATGCACCAGGCAGATGGCCTATTCATCTTCGCTGCCACAGCTGTAAGGTATATCACACAGCGTCCGATGACGAGACGTGAACAGATCCAGCTCCTGGGAAAGCTGGGCATTCGTGCACATGGATCGACTGTTTCGCGGAACACTGACTCGTCACCAATCGATGCATTATACAAACAAGTCATGTCCACCGCTTTCGGAGGCCTTGATGATAATCTTCTTCAAAATCGTTTGTATGCTCTTCATACCCTCCTCTGCACCCAGGAACGTGTATCCACCTCCGTTGCTGAGGAACTCTATTCCGACGATCCAGACACAGAACTGATGGAGCTGGTTGTCGATGACCTTCGTGCAGTTCTCTATGTGAAAGACGATCGGGTTTTTTGGTACCATGCTTCTTTTCCCGATTTCATCTTCTCTCAGGCGCGATCGGGCAGTGTTCTTCTGCACAGTGACTCCCCCGCCGTTGATATGCATTGTGAAGAGGCCGCCCACCATGCACGTCTAGTCCGCTCCTGCTTCCGCATTATGAGATCCCACCTTCGGTTCAACATTTGCGACCTACCCTCGTCATTTCTCCTTGATTCCGAGGTGCCGGATCTCAACTCTCGAATCCGGGCGAACATTGGTGACAGTCTCAGGTACTCCTGTCTGCATTGGGCCCAGCATTTGGCCCAAACTTCAAATGATGATGGACGGACGGAAATTCGTGACTTCCTTCAATTGAGGGTTCTATTCTGGATCGAGGCAATGAACCTCCTGGATTCTCGAGCTCTCTGTACCCCGATGCTGCAACAAGCCCGCGAATGTATCGTGAAGGTGAGAATCCTGTGTTACTTTATGGACTCGAGCTAAATGAATCAATCAGGGTAATGGTATTCGTGTTTCGGATCTCGCTGAGGAACTTGGGGAAGCTGCAAACTTTTCGACATTCTTTGGTGGGAGCCCGGCATCCCAGTCAACACCACATCTCTACATTTCGTCATTGGCAATATGGTCGCGGGATTCTATTGTGTCCCAAATGTGGAAGAAACAATTCTCTCGTGTCCCTGCCTTTGAACAAACTGGAGACAAGGGCAGCTTACCGCTCCTGTCGATCTGGGGAGAAAATACTGTGACCTCTGTTGCATTTTCGAACGATGGCACCCGCATTGTCTCTGGTTCATGGGACAAGTCTGTGCGAGTATGGAATGCCTCGACAGGAGCTGAACTGAAGAGATTGAACGGCCACTCTGGCAGCGTTTGGTCGGTTGCATTTTCGAGCGATAGCATCTTCATTGTCTCTGGTTCGGATGACAAGTCTGTACGGGTATGGGATGCCTCGACGGGTGCAGAGCTGAAGACACTAGACGGTCACTCCAACTGCGTTCGTTCGGTTGCATTTTCGGGCGATAGCACCCGCATTGTCTCTGGTTCATTTGACAAGTCTGTACGGGTATGGGATGCCTCGACAGGTGCAGAGCTGAAGAGACTAGAGGGCCACTCCGGCTGGGTTTGTTCGGTTGCATTTTCGAGCGATGACACTCGCATTGTCTCTGGTTCGGATGACAGGTCTATACGGGTATGGGATGCCTCGACAGGTGCAGAGCTGAAGAGACTAGACGGCCACTCCGACTGTGTTTGTTCGGTTGCATTTTCGAGCGATAGCACTCGCATTGTCTCTGGTTCGGATGACAGGTCTGTACGGGTATGGGATGCCTCGACAGGTGCGGAGCTGAAGAGACTAGATGGCCACTCCGGTGTTCGTTCGGTTGCATTTTCGAGCGATGCCACTCGCATTGTCTCTGGTTCGGATGACGGGTCTGTACGGGTGTGGGATGCCTCGACAGGTGCAGAGCTGAAGAGACTAGACGGCCACTTTGACTGCGTTTGTTCGGTTGCATTTTCGACCGATAGCACCCGCATTGTCTCTGGTTCATTTGACAAGTCTGTCCGTGTATGGGATGCCTCGACAGGTGCAGAGCCGAAGAGACTAGACGGCCACTCCTGCTGGGTTTGTTCGGTTGCATTTTCGAGCGATAGCTCCCGCATTGTCTCTTGTTCAGCTGACGAGTCTGTGCGGGTATGGGATGCCTCGACAGGTGCAGAGCTGAAGAGACTAGACGACCACTCCGACTGGGTTCGTTCGGTTGCATTTTCGAGAGATGGCACCCGCATTGTCTCTGGTTCGGATGACGACTCTGTGCGTGTATGGGATGCCTCGACAGGTGTAGAGCTGAAGAGACTAGATGGCCACTCCGACTGGGTTCGTTCGGTTGCATTTTCGAGAGATGGCACCCGCATTGTCTCTGGTTCAGTTGACAAGTCTGTGCGGGTATGGGATGTTTCGACAGGTGCAGAGCTGAAGAGACTAGACGGCCACTCCGACTGGGTTCGTTCGGTTGCATTTTCGAGCGATGGCATCCGCATTGTCTCTGGTTCGGATGACAACTCTGTACGGGTATGGGATGCCTCGACAGGTGCGGAGCTGAAGAGACTAGAAGGCCACTCCGGCTGGGTTCGTTCGGTTGCATTTTCGGGCGATAGCACTCGCATTGTCTCTGGTTCGGATGACAGGTCTGTACGGGTGTGGGATGCCTCGACAGGTGCAGAGCTGAAGAGACTAGAGGGCCACTCCGGCTGGGTTTGTTCGGTTGCATTTTCGAGCGATGACACTCGCATTGTCTCTGGTTCAGCTGACGAGTCTGTACGGGTATGGGATGCCTCGACAGGTGCAGAGCTGAAGAGACTAGACGGCCACTTTGGCTGCGTTTGTTCGGTTGCATTTTCGAGCGATAGCACTCGCGTTGTCTCTGGTTCGGGTGACAAGTCTGTCCGTGTATGGGATGTGGTCCCTCACATCAATCCTTGGGAATTTTCAAGTCATGGAAGTTGGATCATGTCCCTACCTCATCACCAACGCCTTATGTGGGTGCCACAAGAAGTCTCAAAGATCCTGAATCCACCTTGCAATCTACTGAACATTTCATCAAAGCCATCTGCTAGGGTGGACTTTACCGATTCCCGGATAGGGCCTGCATGGGTTGCATGTTATACACCGCAGAAATTTTAGCGAGTGTTTGTGGTACTGCTTTGAATACTTTTCATTATGGCAAATTTTATTATTCTATCACGATTCCATTACAAATATTAGAACAGTATCCTGTCTTTTAGATTATCGTCATAGACAAGAATTTGAGCCACACCATTGCCAACATATTCGGTCAAGATTAATACGTAGTATGTGAACCACGAAACACAGCAAAGAGAATGGACGAAATACAATCTGTATTCTTCGTCAAATGGGTGCTCCACTCGCATCGACCGAAATTGCCCATTCCGAATTGGGAGAGTGTACCTGGGCTGCCAAGGCTCATATCGCCCAGGCCATTGTCAATGAGCGGTTTCCTCAGTGTGCTAACTGCCCTCCTTGACATTCAATAGGACGCGATTGGCGACTCGGAGAACATCGCAAGGGCCGATTTCCAGGAGGGTCACAGTATGAGATGGTGCTGTCGCCTAACAACCGTGAACGGAGCCCATGATGATCCAGATGTCAAGTGTGTTACGCAGATTCTGTCTGATAGTTGAACGAAACTAAGAAAAATGCTCATCCAACTAAGTCAAAAGGCACCAGGCCGGCTAGTGACCATGGTAGACGGCTTCTCAGTGTTTGCAAGCCTTTGAGTCCAGAACATGTAGAAATTATACGATGGTGGTAAGCGGAAGATTTCACCAGTTGGCAAATCCATTGGTATCACTAAGTATGAGAAGTTGTTTCATTTTCTGACTAAAGCAATTTTGGTGGCATGACGTACCCGTTAATTTGGACAATACGGACCCCCATAGTGTATGAAGTTGTTATCAATGAAGTGAAAGTGAATGCAAGTATTTTTTTTTTGGTCCAGGCATAAAGCGGCCGTGTTTGGAGAATCGCGCTTGAATAGGTGAGCCAGGGATCCATTTATCTTCCAGGTCTCTAAGATCTCAATAGTCACGGTCATTTCGTTGTTTACCTTGCACTGCTAGGTCTTTCCGCTATTGGATTCGTTGTCGAAGGTGGGGGTTACATAAACGTTACAGTGCAATTATCAATGTCACAAGTCGTCACTTGAACTTGGTTCACACCAACAGGAGAACCCTCAGACTAACTGGCATGATGTGGGTAATCCCCTGGCTATTGTTATCACGTTAGCATCCTAGGAGTTATACCTCCTCAACTTTATCTGGAGACACTGGCAGTTCACAAGTAAAGGATGATCTTTGCCGACCATGGAACTCTTGCCGGTTTCCACTGAAATAAGGATGGCCTTCGATTGTCCACGTCGTTTGCTACCAATTTAGCAAACGATGACATGCAAACACCGCGTCTCTACCCACTCATCCTGAACAGGGACTCGGCATCTGATAATTTCCGAGTTGATCAGGTAACTGGAATCCTGCAAGCTTTTCCTGGTCCCTCGTTCTAATCCCGTCTTTTCATCTCTTCAGGCAGCCAACTCGGCGTTGCCAATTTCCGTGCTATGCTCAGGCTTCTATCGGCTTTAACAACTCTCAAGGCTGTATTCTGCCAAATGAACATGTCACCAAAATGATTCGATGGCACTTTTGGTAACCGGGAATAGTCAAACATCTAATCACCCGTATGTTATATATTAGTTGCCCTTTCTTTCCTCATCTTCTATCTCCTTGAACCAGTGGTTACGTGACGCGGATTCAAGTTTGATTCCTATGGTATTATTTCCTCACATATCTAGGACACTTCGAACTGAGCCAATTGCAAGGCCGACAGACCCGAAAATCCGTCCTCACAAAGTCCATTTATCAAGACCTGAGTAGGTCTCGTAGCAAGAAGACGATGAACATAGTCATGGGTTTCAATCTTGTCTGCCAGTTAAGCCCAGAGTGAACATTGAACCTGCTAGGTGAGATAGTAACCTTGATGTATGTGAAAGTTATATAAACGTAGTCGGATTACAGGAGCTTCATTGTAAAGAACAATGGTACTCTTAGCAGCCACCGCAACTTTTCAAGGCAACGACGTCAAAGTCGAAGTAAGAGACATTAACGAACCGCCTCAAGTTGTTGGCACGTTCGTTGGCAAATTGAACAAACCACTTACCGGTATAGATCCTTTTCTCGAATAAATGTGTGTACATGGATGACTGACACTATCGACAGGAACCAGTGAAGGACAATTGGAGTACTATGTATTACCCGAAGGGAACCACTCGGTGGCGCTGTCGGTCACCGAGGGGAAGCTTGTGATCAATTTCTACTCGGAGGGTGCTGCCCAGGATGCCCCCGCGGATCCACAGGTATGTTATTTGGCTGATCGGGGAAAAGTCACTTAACGATGTTGTTTCCAGTTTAAAGGTTAGCGTCCTGACACCTTCAACGCCGACTTTTGTGATATAAATTAATCCTTTTTCTTCTAGGCACCCTATTCGGCAGTCCTGAATCTGATAATGGAGATGGAACCTGGATAACGATGAACTTCCATCAACAAGTCTTCCTGCTTTCGGTCTTCTCGAATGTGATCGGAAAGGAGCTTAATACACTCAAGAGCCTCGAAGTCATTGCGCGCATAGTGGTCAATCTGGCCGTAAGCATTGTGGGATGGGAGATCGTCTGGGGACCGGTCGTGTGGAAAAACGATCCCAACAACATATCAGGTCCTGATCACGTCTGGTTTGTCGCAAAAAAGTTGACCCACACCAACGAGCACATATACTTGATTTCTGTTGCCGGCACCGCCACGATTTACAACACCGTAGTCAACAATGCAGGAATCATCCCTGTCGTCGATTTCACAACGTGGGCCGCTGGTGCCCCTCCCGTTCCGAGTTTGGGTCCATCCTTGGGTTTGGGAACCTGCTTAGCATTGGGCACGGCGATGGGTGTACATACTCTTGAGTCGTACCCTGCTCCTGCTGGCGCTGCAGGAGCCGGGCAGACGCTCCCTGCGTTCCTGAAGAACGCCCCACGTGGGTCTGGATCGCAGTTCATATTCACCGGTTTCAGCCTCGGGGGAACACTTTCGCCCACGCTCGCCCTCAGACTGGTGCAGCCAGATGCAGGCGTATTCACAGACGCCGACAAAATTCTGACCTACCCTATCGCAGGTGCCTCACCTGGAAACGTCCAGTTTGCCAATGCCTTCGCAGGGAAGTTCCCCAAGAGCAACGGTACGGGGTATCAAGTTTGGAACACCAATATCGCCAACTTGTTGGATGTGGCGACAAATGGGTGGAGCACGGATGACAGTCAGACCTTGTACCTTGACAGGATTCGCAGGATCTACGGTAATGAGCCGATCGCCGGCATCGATGATAAGGTTGATCTTGCAAAGATCACCGCCAACAAATCGGGTATCATCTACATTCCCTTACAGAGCACCCTTTTCGACGGCCCTACCCTTCCAGTTCCATCAAACGAAAAGCTATTCCTCGAGAACGTTGTTGTACAGCACAGTATAGCATATGAGAATTATTTTGGCATCAAGTTGCCAAAAGTCAGCGGGTTGGCAGGGGATATTTTCCCCAGTGTTATGGGCATCATTTAGGTGTGGAATGGCAA
>Ga0307507_10010794_pt1 | contig 11689 bp, 5 predicted proteins | sample 7_EM_MG_FD_207223 | JGI IMG/M metagenome (GOLD analysis project Ga0307507, IMG submission 207223) | Populus trichocarpa ectomycorrhiza microbial communities from riparian zone in the Pacific Northwest, United States - 7_EM | ecosystem: Host-associated > Plants > Roots > Unclassified | place...
GGAGATAGCATACAGGGGATGGTCAAGATACGGAACACAAAGCATATGGCAATCGATTAGCAAGGCCTAGCTAGGACGTAGTGAACCCTAGCTTGGATAAGCTAAGGAAGGAAGCAGTGGTTCCCAAAGAGTTCGAACATCCAAGGAGTATAGGACGTAGCTGTAGGCCCGCAGGGCCGCTGCTACGGACGAACATGGCAAAGCAGGGGTTTTTCATCCTACTAAGGTGGCTCATAGGGTTTTTCCGTCCCCTATATCAACGAGGGTTTTCTTCCTGTCAATTTATAAGTTTCCCTTGTGTATGGAGTAGTCTGCGTGGGCCTAAATAGGATCCGTATCAGACGTTAATTAAAGATCTTACTACTAGACCATAATAACCTAGAATACTTTATAACTATAAAGGTGTTAAGCAGTTAATAAGCTAGATAGGCGGAGGCACTATTACAGTATAACTTTAAAATTATATACTACCTAGGAAAGACAAATCCTACTAATAGGTTGTTAAGATATCTAAATTATAAGACTAGGAAAATCCAGGACAGTATAGGGGAAATAATTCCCATATTGCAAAATTTGCTTAGGAAGAAAAAAGAGTCTTTCCCTAGAACTATAGAATTCCGTAGTAGGGTAGAGGTCCTGGCAATATAGCTGCAAAGTACTATAATAATGGAGCTATAGGATATAGTTACGGACTAGGTTATAGACCAAGCAGATATTATAAAGTTGGCGTACCTTAGAATTAGCAAGAATTCTATAGGATATGCTAGAGGTATTACAGCACCTTTAACTTAATGGTATATTAGCTGCAAGTTTCTAGATCTAGAGGGGATAGGCAAGATGCCTATCTATAGTATAGCATACTGCATAACGGCAGGAGAATCTGCTGGCACTAATAGTTTAAAACGTCTTGTGCTACGCCTAGAGTCTATAATAGCGGCGGGTAAAATGGAAATAAGTAATCTATATAAAACCTTTCTAGATCTTCTTTTTTAAGTGTAATAGAAGGATGCCTTTATTGCTAGGGAGAGGTAGAAAGATATAGTAGAGACTAACTTAGCTAGAATTACTAAGAAGCTATAGCAGCAAGACTAAAAGGGTTTATTGCGCTTTAAGGGTGCTATATATATCCTAAAGGACCAAGCAGTTTAAGATAAAATTCTAAAAGTCTTTTATAATAACCCTCTTAGGGGTCACTATAGTGCTAACAAAACCCTTAAGGCTATTTAAAGGAAATACTTTTAGGATAGAATATCTAAAGAAGTTAAGGACTATGTATTAAGATATAATACGTGCTAAAGGGTATAGATATCTAGGCATCGCCCCTATAATAAGTTATTAGTGCTTCCTATTCCATAAGGACTAATATTAGAATTAACAATAGATTTTATAATAGGCTTACCCCCTACTAAAATAAGAATAGGAAAGGTTACTAACGCTATTCTAGTAATTATTAACAGATATATAAAGTTTTTAGGGTATTTTACTGTTATAATAATAATCACGGCAGCGGAACTAGCAGACCTATTTTTAGAGCGGTAGCTCTTATTTAGCATGCCAAGGGGAATTGTATCCAATAGAGGTACCGTATTTAACAGCGCATTTTAGTCTTTATTCTGTCTTTTATTAAAAATACGGTAAAAGATAAGCACTGCCTTTTACCCGCAAATAGATAGGCAAATAGAGCGTCTAAATGCGTTATTAGAACACTACCTCCGCTACTATATCAATTATTAATAGGATAATTAGCTATTATGGTTAGCTTTAGCGTAATACATATATAATATAAGCATCTATAGTAGCATAAAAATGACCCCTTATAAAGCACTGTTTGGGGTAAAAGCAAATAACCCCTAAAACATTAAGAACATTATTCCTAAAAGAGAGGCACTAGTAGCGTCTAAGAGAATTAAGCAAATGAGAATTCGCAGAGAAGAACTTAAAAAGCACTTGCTAGACGCCCAGGCTATACAAAAAAGGTACTATAATAAGGGATATATGCCTAAAGAATTTAAAATAGGAGACGAAGTCTTACTGTCTATAAAAAACATCCAGATAAAATGTATTAAGAAGAAGCTGGACCACAGGTGGCTTAGACCCTTTAAGATAGTTAGGAAAACTAAAGGAAATTAAGCCTATAAATTAAAATTGCTAAAATCATATCTAATATATCCCACATTTTATATTTCCTTATTAGAGTTATACTAGAGAAGAGATAGTGTAGATCTACCCCTACCTAGCGAAATTAATAGGGAACTAGAATGGAATGTAGAAGACATTCTAGACCAAAGATAGCGTTAGAAGAAACGCGAATTTTTAATTTATTAGGAAGGATACTCCTAGGCGCATAACAGTTAGGAACCTAAGGAGTACCTTTAGCTAGGATATAATACAGCAATTAAAACTTTCCTAAAAACCATAAATTAGGATTTAGTAATAGTTTTAGATATACTATAGACAAGATAATAGGGAAGACCCCACAAATTAAAACTATAAAGTTAAGCATAGGCATTAGAAATGGGAACGTTTTGCCATTATAATAAGGATCCTAGAATTCTATAAGAGAAAGCCATAGGGATCTATATAAGAACTACTAGAGATGCTATCCAAAGAAGACGCTGTTTAGGAATAAGCAGTAGTACTAGAAGAAGGGGCCCTAAGGATTTAGAAGGGTTCCCTAGGGATAAAAGGAGAGTATCTAGTCTAATACTTATTACGGCGCTGGTGGAAAACGGTGGATCTTGGCAGACGTGGATTATGGTAGACGCGAGTCACGTGACTCGAGGACCGCATAAAATATCGAGCGGCGCTGCTATTCTTCTCCTTCCTTTCTCTAGCTTTGGATCCTCGTTTATAGACTACCAATTATACAGGCTTGCGCGTCCCTCTTGCCGTGCTCATGCCTTAATTAACTAAGTCGCTAATATTATCTAAAGCTCATCTACTCTTCTTCCTGAGAAGGAACTTAAATATATCTATCTACAAGACCACGAACAGGATAAGGACACAGAATAGAACCCTAAGGACATCACTAGGACTACAAGGACAGGACAGACCCAAGAACCAAAAAAACACGAACAGAACGCAAAACCTAAGAATAGGACACGTACAGACCAGAACCCCTAGAAAATAAATAAACACCGGAAATTACCTAATACTCCTACTACTATGCCAAGAAATATAGCAGCTGGCAAAGCTGCTGTAGGACCCGCAAATACCTCTAATAGTAAAACAGTCGCCGTTTTAACCCCCTAGGAAGAGCTTGCAGCAGCTAATGCCGAAATTGAATGGCTTTAAGAGCTGCTTAAAACTAGAGACACCCCTATACCTAGTAAGGAGTTATTAGACACCTAGAGACTTACTATAGTCCTTAAGACCCTAGCCTAATGTACAGCATTAGCATTGTTGCGGTCCGCGAAGGTTGTGGACCCCCTATTGCTTACAGACGGAACTAACCCTATATTTAATAATTGGAAGCTTTAACTGCAAGACAAGCTTAAAGTTAATACAGACCACTTCCCTACTACCCGAGCTAAAATGGCCTACGTCTTTAGCCGTACTGGTAGGGACGTATAGACGCATCTACGTCTATGATACGCCTAGGACTTGGCAGACCCCTTCCTCTCTAAAGAAGAGATGGTTAACTACCTATCTTCCATTTATAAGGACCCCTTTAAGATATAGAACGCCCGCCTTAATTATAAAGCTCTTAATATAAAGACGACGGAGACCTTTTTAGCCTTCTAGACCTACTTTCTATACCTAGCTGGCTAAGCCTAAATTCCCTATAAAGACCTAATGCTAGACCTCTTTAACAAGCTTATCCTAGACCTATAGTGCGCCGTACTGCCAGTTTTTACTACTGTATAGACGCTAAAGATACTTATGGACTACTGCCTAGCTATTAACTAAGGCCTCTATTGAATTAAGGCACAATCTAAGCGGCATAAAGCTAGAAACTCTCTAAACTAGACTATAAGCACTTTATAAACGGCCTATAACACCCTGGCACAATCTGCAACTCCTACGGCACTAGCTGTATAGCCTGCCGTTAATTTAGCAGCTAGCCGTATAGCTAGTCCTGCTGCGGGTCTGGCGTATACTTAGCCCATGTATAACAACCCCTATAAATAGGCCCTTAGTAATTAAGGAGCTTGCTTCTTATATGGCCAGAAAGACCACTTTGCAAAGGATTGCCAGACAAAGGCAAAAATAGGCAAGGTTCTGTTAATTTAGGAGAATAGTATAAAGTTGGAAAAAGAGGAACCCTAAAAGAAGACTCCTCTCTAGGGTTAAAAGGGATTAATATATTATATGTTAATCTAGGTTAGCTAGTTAGTAAAAGAAGCTGCACTATCCCTTATACCTTATTCCGCAATAGATATTAAGTTTTAACCTCTACTTTAGCTAACTCTAGAGCAAATGCCTTTACCTTAATAGACACCCAGTGTGCTGTAAAGCTGGCTGACTTTTTAAATGCACCCCTTAAAGAACTGCCTAAACTAATTCCTATTTACGGGTATAATAGATGGATAGGACTACCTATTATAACTATCTTACAGATTTACCTCCATGTAGATAGACAAAGGTAGTATAACGTCCCCTTTCTTATTACGGACCTAGGAAGCCACGATATAATCTTAGGAAGAAAATGGCTAGCCTATCTAGGCTTATAGCTTAATATATGGAGTAGACGGCTTGTCTAGCCCAAAACCCTACCCCTAATACCCTCTTTTATAAAGGAAATTAGCATTATAATAGAAAACCTTATATGGCTATAGATAGACACTGTTTACTAGGCCAATGCTATACGTAGGGACCAGGCTTTTAAAAAGAATGTATAGCTTAACCTGTAACGAATCTATATACTACGCCGCCCCTAGACTACCTATATTATGCCACCCGCACTAGAGATTAAAAAAGTTAGTAAAAAGCTAGTGGAGCTCCCTATAGGGAACTCAGGCCCTATACAGCTATAAAGAATAGCAAGGAGTATTAGACACTATATAAAACGTATAGACTAGAGGGATAACTTATAGAAGATGGAATAGGAGCTAAGAAAGATTATAAACCCTAGGCTACAAAATATAGCCTAATAATAGTCTGTAAAGAAACCTATAGGCCTCCCACCAGTTAATATCTACTATATTAGCGCCGTAGGATTCTACTAGAACTTAGTCCAACCTAATACCGTTGCCTTTACTACTAGATTATATAAAATTAATTGAATAATTAAGGAAAAGGAAAATAAACTTAGTAAATAGGAAGGCAAGCTTATAAACAAGAAGCTAGTAGAACAGAAACTACCCTATTAATACTAGAAATTCAAGGATATATTCTCTAAGGTAGTATTAGATATACTCCCGCCTCACCAACTATATAACTACAAGATTAAGATTAAGCCAGATAAGGAAGATACACTTAGCTATAGCCCCCTTTATTAGCAGTCTACTGCTAAATTATAGGCTATAAAGCAGTACCTTATTAATAACCTAAATAAGGGCTTTATTAAACCTAGTTAAGCCCCTTTTAACTCGCCTATTCTCTTTGCTAAAAAGCTAAATAGAGGACTTTGTTTCTGTATTAACTACTATAAACTAAATAATATAACCCATAAGGACTGCTACCTACTGCCCTTACTTAATAAGACTTTAACCTAAATAAGTAGAGCTAAGATCTTTACTAAGCTTAATATCCGTTAGGCCTTTTACCAGATTAGGATGGACCCTAGATTAGAAGATCTTACTATATTTTAGACCTGTTACGGAATATATAAATACAAAGTACTTCCTTTTAGATTGACTAACGGACCGGCTACGTACTAGCGATATATAAATAATATACTCTTTAACTACCTTAATAACTTCTATACGGCCTACCTAGATGATATTATAATCTACTTTAAGAATAAGTTAAAACACGAGGAGCATATCTATAAAGTCTTATAACGGCTCTGTGAGGCTGGTCTCCAGGCCAATATTAGGAAATTGGAATTTAGTGTTAAGCATATAAAGTACCTAGGTTTTATTATTAGTATAGACGGAATTAAGGCTAACCCAGAGAAAATGGCTATAATTAACCAGTAGACACCCCCACAGACCGTAAAAGGGGTGCAATTATTTCTAGGTTTCTGTAACTTCTACTAACACTTTATTAAGAACTACAGCAGGATTGCCTGGCCTCTTAACCACCTTACTAGGAAAGACCAGCCATTCCACTTTAATACCGTATATATACAGGCCTTTAATAAGCTTAAAAAACGGCTGGTATTAGCTCCCCTACTTACCTACTTTAACCTAGAATGGCCCTTAATGCTAGAAACTGATGCCTTAGACAGCGCAATAGCCGGCATTTTCTCCTAAAAGTAACTAAACGGAGAATAGCACCCTATTGTATACTATTTAAAGACTATAATAGATGCCAAGCTAAACTACTACATTTATAATAAAGAAATGCTAGCTATTGTCTCTAGCTTTTAGTAATGGCGTATATAGCTAGAGGGGACCCCTAAGCCTATTAAGGTGGTTTTGGACTATAAGGCCCTAGAATACTTTATAATAACCAAGGCCCTTACGACCTAGTAGGCACGCTAGGCGGATATCCTATTTTAGTTTAACTTCTTAATTATATATAGACTAGGCGCTATGAACCGTGCGGATACTCTTATAAGGTGTAAACAGGACCTAGGTAACTAGGTAGCTATAAAGATCTTATTACAGACCTAAACACTACTATAACCAGAGCACCTTAACCCCTAGATATAGGCAGAGCTAAATACGGACTCTTTAGATGCTAAGATATGTCCTATTAACTCTACGGAACTTAACCTTATTAATAAACTGCTGTAGGCAAACCGTACGGCCCCTTCTCTACAGGAGTACCGTAAAAAGGTAAAGGATACTACTAGCCTATAGTCCCTTAAAAACGGACTGCTTAAGCACTAGGAACGGCTAGTAGTGGTAAAGGAATAGAATTTATGGACCTAGCTTATTGCTAAAGTATATACCTAGGTCTCTACAGCCTACCCTAGAAAGAATAAGACCCGCAAGACCATTAGTAACCGTTACTACTGGCCTAGAATAGTTACGGATATTAACCGCTATATACGGAACTGTAACGACTGCCATAGGTTTATAATTCCACGGGATAAAACCCTAGGACTATTAAAGCCACTCCTAATACTAGAACGCCCCTAGTAGTATATCTCTATAGACTTTTACGAGCTGCCTATAGACCGTGACGGACATAATATGGTAATAATTTTAGTTAAACGCCTTAGCAAGCGCCCGTTCTTAATCCCCTATTATAAGGATATTAATGCTAAGGAGGTAGCCTAACTATATATCTATTATATCTACTGAATTTATAGACTACTAGATACTATTGTATCTAATCGCGGGCCATAGTTTATATTAGCCTTCTAGAATGAGTTTACTTAGATTCTTAGCATTAAGCTAAAGCTTTTCACAGCATACCACCCCTAGATAGACGGTCAGACGGAGATTATAAATTAATACTTGGACTAGAGGCTTTAGCCCTTTATTAACTACTTTTAGGATAACTAGGGCAAACTACTACCCCTAATAAACTACGCCTAGGCAACCCTACCCTATAACTTTACAGGATTTGCACCTATTTAGCTAGAAATGGGATACTTACCCTATACAAGCTTTAACTGGGAAAGACCAGAGGGGCCACAGACTATACGCGAAAAACTGTCTTATAAGGAAGCCCAGCAATATACCAAACGCTTAGAAGAAGCTTAGACGGTAGCCTATATAAATCTAGAAAAGGCCTAAAGATTAATAGAACAGCAGGCAAATAAGCACAGGCGCAAGCCTAACTTTACTGTAGATAATAGGGTCTAGGTTATAATAAAGAACTAAAAGATAGAACGGCCTAGCCGCAAGCTAGACTATAAGATAGCAGGACTGTATAAGATCCTTAATAAAGAAGGTAACTTGTATAAGGTTAAGCTCCTAGACTCGATTAAAGTCTATCCTATCTTTTTACCGGATAAGCTACGGAAGGCTGCAAATAACCCACTACCTAGATAAAAAAATGAGCCTCCCCTACCAATTTAAGTTAATGGCGACAATAAATGGGAAGTTAATAAAATACTAGCCTGTAAACTAGTATAAGGAACGCTATAATACCGTGTTTAATAGAAAGGCTATAATCTAGACCCAACCTAGTACCCCGCTTAGAACTTTATAGGCTGCCCCTAGAGACTTAAAGAATTCTATAACTAATACCCTAACGAACCCGGACCCCCGAAGTACCTTAACGAGTAAATAGAGTGCTAGTATAGCGAAGACAATAGGCTGCCTATTAAGCATAAAGACAAGAATACCCCACGGATATAATATGGACATATAAAGCCTAAGGGCAGGCTTTTTTGGAGGGGGGGGTAATGTTACGGCGCTAGTAGAAAACGGTGGATCTTGGCAGACGTGGATTATGGTAGACGTGAGTTACATAACTTAAGGACCGCATAAAATATTAAGCGGCGCTGCTATTCTTCTCCTTCCTTTCTCTAGCTTTGGATCCTCGTTTATAGACTACCAATTGTACAGGCTTGCGCGTCCCTCTTGCCGTGCTCGTGCCTCAATTGACTAAGTCGCTAACAATACTGGAGATATGTAGTAGAGTTAATAATATAAAGAGGATTAAAAAGACACAGAGCGAAGACTTAGAAATTTTAAAAAAATTATAAAGCACCTATAAGAACACCACCCATTTATTATATATAGAGATTATAGCAGTATGCTGCTTTTATACGGACTGTTACCAAAAATAAGAATAGAGGCACCCCCAAAGTATAAAGTTAATTCCCAATACTAGGGCATCCTAGAGGCACTAAAGAGGCACTATATAAAGCTATCCTATAAGAAGGAAGAAAGAATAAGATAATAACTTAAATACTAGAAGTAGGAATAGGAGCCTCCTCCTCCATCTTAACATTATCACCAGTAGTATTATTAGCACTCCTATCCCTGGAAGTATTAGCATTCTTGCTAATATTCTTCTTAGAGCAGTAAGAATTAGACAAACCACCACAACCGGGGGACTAGCGGGGAGAATGTTTATCTTTATTACTATCCTTAGTGTTATCCCTAGGCTCTAAATCGGTATTTAGGCTAGAATTAAAAAGTTAACAACTAAGGAGTTAGCATAGTTCCTAAATATATTACTAAAGAGACTTACCTGGCTAGAAAGGCCTGCGTAAGAGTGCAAATATTATTATTTATAAGAACGAACTGCTTATATATACGCTCCTGGACACTATATATCCAAGATCACTATATCTTTATAGCAGTAGAAACCCTTATTAAATTAAAAAGGCTATAAGCAATAGAAGACACCTTCCATCCCTATTTTTTACTATTCTAATATAGACGGAAATCCCTAATAGCGCGTTAGAGTTAGTAAGCCTTATGTACGTAAATAGCGGGGATCTAATATAGTTAGAAAAGTCTAGAATATAATAGAATAGGAAATACTGAAACATAGGTTTTTTTCTAGCTATAATAGTAGGAACACTTGGATCTATTTTTATTAGAGCGCAGCATCTTATAGATATAGGATGGGTCTAATATAAGCGCGTAAACGCAATAACGGCAGCACTTTAGAGAAACCACTATAGGAGTAATAGAAGTGGTCTATAGTGCTAATAGAGCAGGGATAACGCCGCCGCTAGTCTAGGGACACGCAGCATAATTATAAGCTATTATAAGAGAATATTATGGGAAGTTAGTATTATTAAAGAGATAAAATAGGGATCCTATTACCTATAGACGCGTTATAAAAAAAAACAGAGCAGTAATAGAAAGAACAGCTGGAGATGCAAAAGCTAAAAGCTAAGATGTAATGAAAAACAGTCTGCTAAAAGGCAAGACAAATAGTGTTATTAATAGAAAGACATATAAGAGACAATAGCTTATAAACTGGAAAAAATTAACATTAAGACGTTATTATTAGGACCTATTTTAAGTAAATGGGGATAGTAGCTAGTTAATATATTACATAGGACAACCTCTAGATTAGCTTATAACAAATTCTTATAATAAGGAAGGTGAATCCCATTTAATTTTCATTATTATTATTAAGGTTCTATTATAAAGGCACTATAAAGAGCTATAGTGGAAGAAGAGCGGAGGAACAGAAGACAAAGTAAGGTTTTATACTAGTAAAGAACTAGCAATAAGCCGCATTATAGAGTACCTTTCCACTGGAGAACTTCCCTAGTGGTTTTAGTCGGAACTCCATAAGAGTTTATTAAGAGGTAAAGTCTTAGAGGACTAAAACCCTTAAAGGGGAGGCAATTATAACAGGCGCTTCTAAAAGGTACATATTAGATAAGACAGATAAAGGTTTTACTAATATCCTACTAATGTCCTAGAGGAGATATAGTCAGATAGATAAGGGGTAAAGGGTTTTACTAGTGTCTTAAAAGGATTATATAGGGAGCTGGTTCTCCTCTAGAGAAGAACTAGTAATTAGTCTTTAAATAGAAGAGTTTAGAAAGCATTTATCCTTTAATATATAAAGCTTGTTCTACCTTTAACTTACCTTCTACTTACCTAAAACTCTCATTCTACGCTATTAATTAGATAATTATACGTTCCAGTCAGACTGGCCTCTTATACCAGATAATTATATTTCCCAATTCTTAATAAAGGACGACGTTAGTAGGATTTAAACTTATAATCTATTAAGTTTAAAGTTAGTATATATTTACCTACGCCACCTACGCGCCTTTAGTGGTTACCTTTTGCCTAAAATTATTTTATTTATATGCCCCCCCCCTTTTAATATTGTATAACATACCCCTTATATACTTTCCCTTATATAACTATAAGAGAATACTTAGAATCTTATAAGCTGTCCAGTCCTTCGCGCATTCTAATACCTTAAGTATTTATGGAGTAGTACTCGTACAATCCTATAGAACGCGACGTTAAGAACCTAAAAATACTCTCTCTAGCTTATTACTTATTCCAGGTATTAAGAGAACTTTAATTGCAAGCTATAAGAGTCGTAGAAATCTTATATACTAAAGAGGCTAGTTCCACTATTAAATAGCTGTTGTATAGCTATTAAGTGGAATTATTATTATTCATTGCTTAACGTCCGATTCGGATCCCTATTGGGCCCACGCGGACTACTCCTTATATACATATGGGGAGAAAACTCTATTTAAGAAAACCCTATAATCCGTCTCCCCGCCTTTTGGGGCTCGCTTACAAGTTGCCTACGAGTTACTAGTAGTACTCTACTACCTTACTTTTTAACCTCTTTGGGAACTACTGCTGCCGTAACAAACCTACGGACACGCTAGTATTACACACTATACTCTACTCCTGTAGAGTTATTAGGGGGCGCCTATTACTTGCCCCTTTGCTTTCTATTACTATTTCCTTTGCAACCCAGAACTGGTCTAGCACATTTTAGCCAATAAGCCACTAGGTAGCCGCCTTAAGGCCTTTCTGTATTGAGAGCAGTATATTATAGTTTTCTATACCAGCTGCTGAGAGCATTGCTTCTTAGCTGGTACGTAAGGGGCATAATAGTATTACATATTTTGGTGTCTGTCTTGGCCAGCTATATTCGCACCTTAGGCTACCTACTAGGACACCCACCCAGTAAAGCTAATCTTTTAGTCCTATTATTCCTGTCCTTAAGAGTGTTG
>Ga0307507_10010795_pt1 | contig 11688 bp, 9 predicted proteins | sample 7_EM_MG_FD_207223 | JGI IMG/M metagenome (GOLD analysis project Ga0307507, IMG submission 207223) | Populus trichocarpa ectomycorrhiza microbial communities from riparian zone in the Pacific Northwest, United States - 7_EM | ecosystem: Host-associated > Plants > Roots > Unclassified | place...
CTTCCCGGCCATGGCGAACGTACGGCGCACGGTCTCGCCCGCGCGGCCCATGCCCTGCGCGTCGGACGAGGTGATGCCGATCGCGCCCAGGTCGTGCAGCACGTCCTCGGCACCCATGGTCCCGGCGCGGATGCGGTCGCGGGCCATGGCGGCGTCGCCGGGCAGGTCGGTCTTCAGGTCGTGGACGGAGACGATCATGCCGTAGTGCTCGGCGACCGCGTCCCGGCCGAAGGGGAGGGTGGGGTTGGTGGAGGAGCCGATGACGTTCGCAACTCCCGCCATTTTCAGGACGTTCGGCACGTGTCCGCCGCCGCAGCCCTCGATGTGGAAGGCGTGGATCGTCCGCCCCTCCAGCACCCGCAGGGTGTCCTCGACGGACAGGCACTCGTTCAACCCGTCGCTGTGCAGGGCGACTTGGACGTCGTACTCCTCGGCGACCCGCAACGCGGTGTCCAGCGCGCGGGTGTGGGCGCCCATGTCCTCGTGCACCTTGAAGCCGGAGGCGCCGCCCTCGGCGAGGGCCTCCACCAGCGGGGCCGCGTCGGACGACGAACCCCGGCCCAGGAAGCCGATGTTGACCGGCCAGGCGTCGAAGGCGTTGAAGGCGTGCCGCAGCGCCCAGGGCGAGTTGACGCCGACGCCCCACACCGGGCCGAACTCCTGCCCGATGATCGTGGTCACGCCGGAGGCGAGGGAGGCCTCCATGATGCGCGGCGAGAGGAGATGTACGTGCGTGTCGACGGCCCCGGCGGTGGCGATGAGCCCTTCGCCGGACACGATCGAGGTACCGGTGCCGACGACCACGTCGACCCCGTCGAGGGTGTCGGGGTTCCCGGCCCGCCCGATGGAGCAGATCCGCCCCTCCCGGATCCCGATGGACACCTTCCGGATGCCCTGCGCCGCGTCGATCACGACGACGTTGCTGATCACGACATCGCAGGTGTCGCGCACGGCGGCGGCCTTGAGGTGCAGTCCGTCGCGGGCGGTCTTGCCGAACCCGGCGAGGAACTCGTCGCCGTAGCGCTGGGAGTCGGACTCGACGCGGATGGTCAGCCCCGAGTCGCCGAGGCGGACCCGGTCGCCGGCACGGGGGCCGTGGGTGGCGGCGTACTCGTACGGGTTCACAGCTCAACTCCCAGGTAACCGCAGGCAGTTGCCCGCCGCAGGGCCTCCTCGCGGGCGCCCGGCGCGTCCAGCGGTCCGTCGACGAGGCCCGCGAAACCGATCGCGATCCGCTCGCCGCCGATCGGCAGCAGGCCGACCTCGGCGCTCTCGCCCGGCCCGAAGCGGACGGAGGATCCGGCGGGTACGGCGAGCCGCATGCCGTAGGCCTTGGCACGCGGGAAGTCGAGGCGCGGGTTGGCCTCGAAGAAGTGGAAGTGGGAGGTCACGGAGACGGGGACGGTCGCGGTGTTGGTGACCGTGACCCGGACGACGGCCTCGGGCTCGGCGTGCACGGGCCCCGGCAGCAGCGCGCCCGGAGCCCCGTCCCCCAGGCCGCCGCCGATCGGATCCGAGACCACCGCGAGCCGCGAACCGTCGTCGAAAACGGCCTCGACATGCACCTCGGTGACGACATCGGCGACACCGGGCAGGACGTCGTCCGGCCCCAGGACCGACCGGGCACGCTCGATCGCCAAGGCGAGTCGAGCGCCGTCACGGGCCGCCTCGCACACCGTGTCCGCGATGAGCGCGGTGGCCTCCGGCACGTTGAGTCTCAGGCCGCGCGCCTTGCGGGCGCGGGCCAGTTCGGCGGCCGAGAAGAGCAGCAGCCGGTCGCGTTCCGTCGGGGTCAGTCTCATCCCACATCCCTCCTTTAGAGCATCACTCTAAACCTTAAAACCCATCTCCGGAATGGTTGACGCGCGACCACCTCTCGGTTCACATTGAACGTCACTCTAAGAAAGAGGTGGCACATCATGCCGATCGAACAACACGGAGTCGACACCATCCCCGACGCGGAACGGACCAGCGGTCCGCGTGACCTCGTGTCGATCCTGCTCGGTTCCAACCTCTGTCTCGGCGTGATCATCTTCGGCTGGCTGCCGCCGTCCTTCGGCCTCGGCTGGTGGGCCTCCGTCTCCTCGATCGTCGTGGGCACGGTGGTCGGGACACTGTTCACGGCCCCGCTGGCACTGGTCTCCCTGCGCACCGCCACGAACCTGTCGACGTCGTCCGGCGCCCAGTTCGGGGTGCGGGGCCGACTGGTCGGCTCGGTCGTGGGCCTGCTCCTCGCCCTCGGGTACACCGCGCTGACCGTGTGGATCGGCGGCGATGTGATGGTGGGCGTGCTGCACCGGCTGTTCGGGCTGCCGGAGGGCGGGGTGTCGTACGCCGTCGTGTACGCGCTGCTCGCCGGGGCGACCGTCGCGGGCGCGGTCTACGGCTACCGGGTGCTGCTCGCGATGTCCCGCGTGCTCTCCGTCGGCATGACGGCGCTGCTGATCCTGGGCGTGGTCGCGTACGCCCCGCACTTCTCGACGGGCGCGCTGCCGGGGACGGGCGGCTATCTGCTGGGCGGGTTCTGGCCGACGTGGTGTCTGGCGACGGTGGCGGCGGGCCTGTCCGGCCCGATCGCCTTCATCACCCTGCTGGGCGACTACACCCGCTACATCTCCCCGGCCCGCCACACCTCCCGCAAGGTCCTGCACGCGACCTGGCTGGGCCTGATCGCGGGCCTCCTGGTCCCCCAGCTCTTCGGCACCTTCACGGCGTACGGGGCGCGGGCAGCCCTCGACTACGCGGGCCCGCTGGTGTCGGCATCCCCCACCTGGTACCTGGTCCCGCTCCTGCTCGCCGCCTCCGCGGGCTCGGTCGGCAACGCCGGGCTGATGCTCTACTCCATGGGCCTCGACCTGGACGCGATCCTGCCGCGCGCGTCCCGCGCGCGGGCCACCTGCACGGTCGCGATCGTCGCCACGGTGTGCGTGTTCGTCGGCCATTACGCCTGGAACGCGCAGTCGGCGATGACGTCCTTCGTACTGTTGCTGACGGCGATCGGCACGCCGTGGGCGGTCATCACGCTGATCGGGTTCGTGCGGTGCGGGGGAATGTACGACGCGGACGCCCTCCAGGTCTTCAACCGCCGCTCCCGGGGCGGAATTTACTGGTACCGGGCGGGCTGGAATGTCCCGGCGGTGATCTCCTGGGCGGTGGGGGCGGGGGTCGGGCTGCTGGCGGTGTCGTTGCCGTCGTACGAGGGGCCGCTGCTGTCGTTGACGGGCGGGGTGGACTGCAGTTTCTTGTTGTCGGGGGTGATCGGCGGGCTGGTATTCCTCGCACTGACAGCCGGGCAGGCTTCAGTGCGCCGCCAACCCCGGCAGGAACTCACTCGCTCCGAAAGCCGGCTTTAGGTCGGTGAACCACGTCGCGCTCTCGTCGTAGGCCGCGAAGAACGGGCGGTCGACGAGGGCGGGGTCGCGGGCCTGGATCAGGTGGAGGACGAAGACCTTCTCGCCCGCGATCTCCGCGATGCCGTCGACGCAGACCTTGCCCGGCATCGCCGACATGACCGGGCCGCGGACCGTGCGGGCGAGGCCGGAGACGCGGGCGTAGGCGTCGCGGAAGATCTGGTGGCCGCGGGCCAGGGGGACGCCGAAGTAGCCCTGGGGGCCGGTGTCGCGCTCCACGAACTGGTAGTACGGCACCGCGCCGAGCGTGGTCGTCTCGTCCCACAGTTCGGCCCAGGCCTCGGCGCTGTCGTTGATGCCGGCCACCAGCGGGCCCTGGCAGCGGATCACGGCGCCCGTGCCGCGTACCCGGCGCATCGCCTCCCGTACGACGGGCGGGCGCAGTTCCTGGGGGTGGGTGAAGTGGGCCATCAGGGCGAGGTGCCGGCCGCTTGCCACCACCTTTTCGAAGAGGCGCAGCAGGTCGTCGGCGTCCCGGTCGGTCGTGAAGCGGTACGGCCAGAAGGCGAGGGACTTGGTGCCGATGCGGATGGAGCGGATCGTGTCGATCTCCAGGAGGGGGTCGACGTAGCGGCGAAGTACCTCGGTGCTCATGACCAGGGGGTCGCCGCCGGTGATCAGCGCGCTGGTGACCTCGGGATGGGCCTTGAGGTAGGAGGTGGTCGTGCCGATGTCGTCGGTGGCGATGCGGAGTTCGGACTCGCCGACGAACTGGGGCCAGCGGAAGCAGTACGTGCAGTAGGCGTGGCAGGTCTGGCCCTGGCGCGGGAAGATCAGCACGGTCTCGGGGTACTTGTGCTGGAGGCCCGCGAGGCGCTCCCCCTCGTGCGTGGGCACGTTGGCGTCCAACTGGCCCGAGGGGTGCGGGTTCAGCTTCATCCGGATCTCGTGGGCCGCGCGCAGGACTTCGGCCTTGGGCGCCTCCTGGGAGAGGAGGTCGGCCATCTGCTTGAGATCGGGCTCGGGCAACATCCCGGCCTGCGGGAACGTCAGCCGGAAGATCGGGTCGTCGGGTACCGCCGACCAGTCGATCAACTCGTCCACGACATACGTGTTCGTACGGAACGGCAGGACCGAGGAGACGGCCCGCAGGGCGAGCCGTTCGGTGGCCGACAGGGACACGCGCTTCAGCAGGCCGTCCAGGTCACGGGGCGTGAAGGCGCGAAATCGGGTGTTCGTGGAGGGAGCGAGGTGGAGCGCTGAACTCATTGGTGCAGGGCCTCAATTCCGTGACCGGGACCGCTATTCCGTGACCAGGACCGCCGGCCGCAACTCGACGAATGCGGTCGCCGACGCATCGTACTTCTCCGCGAAGTTCTGCCTGAGCAGCTCATGCAGCTCGCTCTCGTCGTCGACGACGATCAGCTCGTGGGCGCCCGGCACGTTCAATGCCGCGCTGAACGCGGTGAGTTGGTCGAGGCGGTGGCGTGCCATGTACGAGACGACGTCGGGCCCTGCGATGTACAGACAGTCGTCGACGTAGACGAAGCGACAGGTGAACTCACGGCGGCCGTCGGTCGCGTCGACGAGGGTCACCGGGAAATGGGTGAACCGTTCCATCGGCTTGCTCTGCTGCCACAGTTCGTCGAAGCGCTGCTCGACGAAGGCGCCGAGCGGGGAGCGGACGGCGACTTCGAGTTGGACGCCCTCGCCGGAGAGGCGGCCGACGGTGAGGAAGGAGACCAGCGAGCGTTCGTCCCAGCGGTAGAGAGTCACGCCGGGGGAGGTCGAGCAGAGCCGGACTTCGAGGAACTGCCGTGAGGTGTCGTCGAGTCGGCGGGCGAAGTGCCCGAGCGTGCGCAGGTTGCGCAGGATGTCGCGGCGGATGTCGGCGCTCTGCTCGCCCAGTTCACGGCCGCGGAGGATCACGGCGAGGGAGTCGGGGTCCAGGAGCAGGATCTGGACCCGGGCGCCGTGCGCGGTCGCGGACCTGATGCCGCGGAAGAGGCGTTCGGAGTACTGGGGGCCGAACAGGTTGGAGAAGGTGTCGAGCACCTTCACGTTCGAGGTCGAGCCGTAGACCTGGGCGCTGAACCACTCGTAGTCGAGCCGGGTGTGCTCGCGGACCCGGCCCTCCTGGGCGCGGGAGATCAGCGGGCCGATCACGAAGACGGTGATGACGACGCCGACGATGTCGGTGCCCAGGTTGAGGGCGAGGTTCTCGCCGTAGTTGTCCATGTGCTTGGCGAACCACAGCAGCAGGCCGGCGCCGGCGGCGAGCAGGAGGAGCACGGTGAGGCTCTGCGGGCGGCGCGGAGTACGCAGGGCGCGGAGCAGCCAGCGCGGCCTCACCAGCGGCGACCGTCCGTTCACCCGTACTCCCTCCCCCGTGGATTCAGGAGATACCCGTACGGGGGAGGAGCTACGCGTCGAACAGGGTTCCGGCCGTCGACCGGAAGTCGACCGGGAGTCGGGCTCAGCCCAGCTTGTGCATCCAGCCGTGCTGGTCGGCGGTGTCGCCGCGCTGGATGTCGAGGAGGGCTTCGCGCAGGCGGAGGGTGACCTCGCCGGGCTCGCCGCCCGACTGCGTCCACTCGGCGCCGGTGCGCTTCACCGTGCCGACCGGGGTGATGACCGCGGCCGTACCGCAGGCGAAGACCTCCGTCAGCGTGCCGTTCGCGGAGTCGCGCTGCCACTGGTCGACGGAGACGCGGCCCTCTTCGGGCTCGTAGCCGAGGTCGCGGGCGAGGGTGAGGAGGGAGTCGCGGGTGATGCCCTCCAGGATGGAGCCGGTGAGGGTGGGGGTGATGATCACCGGCTTCTCGTTGGACTCGGCGCCGTACACGAAGTACAGGTTCATGCCGCCGAGTTCCTCGACCCACTTGCGCTCGACCGCGTCGAGGTAGCAGACCTGGGCGCAGCCCTGCTCGGCGGCTTCGGCCTGGGCGAGGAGGGAGGCGGCGTAGTTGCCGCCGGTCTTGGCGTCGCCCACGCCGCCGGGGACGGCGCGGACGTGGTCCTCGGAGACCCAGATGGAGACGGGCTCCACGCCGCCCGGGAAGTAGGCGCCGGCCGGGGAGGCGATGACCAGGAAGAGGTACTCGTTGGCGGGCCGCACGCCCAGGCCGACCTCGGTCGCGATCATGAACGGGCGCAGGTACAGGGACTCCTCGCCGCCGTGCGGCGGGATCCAGTCGCGGTCCTGCTGGACCAGCAGGTCACAGGCCTCGATGAACGTCTCGACCGGCAGCTCGGGCATGCCGATCCGGCGGGCGGAGGTCTGGAAGCGGCGGGCGTTCCTCTCGGGGCGGAAGGTGGCCACGGAGCCGTCGGCCTGCCGGTAGGCCTTGAGGCCCTCGAAGATCTCCTGCCCGTAGTGCAGGGTCATGTTCGCGGGGTCGAGGGAGAGCGGGCCGTACGGCACGAGCTGGCCGTCGTGCCAGCCGCGGCCCTCGGTCCACTTGATCGTCACCATGTGATCGGTGAAGTAGCGGCCGAACCCGGGGTTCGTCAGAATCGCGTCGCGCTCGGCGGCGGAAAGTGGCGAGGCCGAGGGCTTGAGCTCGATCGTGGGCGTCGTCATGTTGGTTGTCCTTCACCGGTTGTGTGTGACGGGCCGCGCTCACGCCCTCGACTGCCAGTGGCCAGTGTTAGGACGTCCGAGCATTCCCTCATTCCGCGGCTCCGCGTTCGATTATCGCGCGTGGTGGACCGTGGACGAAACGGCGTGAATGCGACCCGGGGATGATGGTGGCACCCGGCGGGGACGTAAGAAAAGCCGCCGGGTGCGGTTGCGACCCGGCGGCTTCGAAATACTGCGAGAGTTTTTCGAGTGAAGCGGCGGGTCAGCCGGCTACTCGTACGGCGAGCGCGTCGCCGATCTCGGTGGTGCTGCGGGCGGGCTTGCCGGTGCGCTCCGCGAGGTCGGCGGAGACGGCTTCCTCGATGCGCACGGCCTCGGACTCGTAGCCGAGGTGGCGCAGCAGGAGGGCGACGGACAGGACCGTGGCGGTGGGGTCGGCCTTGCCCTGGCCCGCGATGTCGGGCGCCGAGCCGTGCACGGGCTCGAACATCGAGGGGAACTCGCCGGACGGGTTGATGTTCCCGCTCGCGGCGACGCCGATGCCGCCGGAGACGGCCGCGGCGAGGTCGGTGATGATGTCGCCGAAGAGGTTGTCGGTGACGATCACGTCGAAGCGGGCGGGGTCGGTGACGAGGTAGATCGTCGCCGCGTCCACGTGGATGTAGTCGGTGGTGACCTCGGGGAACTCGGCCGCGACCTTGTTGAAGACGTTCGTCCACAGGTGGCCCGCGAAGGTCAGCACGTTGTTCTTGTGGACCAGCGTGAGCTTCTTGCGGGGGCGGGCCTGGGCGCGGGCGAAGGCGTCACGGACGACGCGCTCCACGCCGAAGGCGGTGTTGACGGAGACCTCGGTGGCGACCTCGTGCTCGGTGCCCTTGCGGATGGTGCCGCCGTTGCCGGTGTACGGGCCCTCGGTGCCCTCACGGACCACGACGAAGTCGATCTCCGGCTCACCGGCGAGCGGGGTCGCCACTCCCGGGAGCAGCTTGCTCGGCCGCAGGTTCACGTGGTGGTCGAAGGCGAAGCGGAGCTTCAGCAGGAAGCCGCGCTCCAGCACACCGGACGGGACCGACGGGTCGCCGATCGCGCCGAGCAGGATCGCGTCGTGCGGCTTCAGCGCGGCCAGGTCGTCCTCGGTGAGGGTCTCACCGGTGGCGTGGTAGCGCCGGGCGCCGAAGTCGAACTCCTTGGTCTCCAGCTTCACGTCCTGCGGAAGGACGGCGGAGAGGACTTTGAGACCTTCGGCCACGACTTCCTGACCGATGCCGTCACCGGGAATCACTGCGAGATCGATGCTGCGAGACATGCCGGACACCGTACTCCGCGTCCCATGGGATGACACGGGGTGTCCGCGATACGGACAGCACGGAGTGGCGGGCGTGAGCCGTTCGACGTACGTTCATCCTTACGCATGGCCCCCGTTGAGCTTCGCTGGGAACTTCATCGACATGGAGACACCTGACTGCGGCATCCCGGAGCACCTAGCGACCCGGATGAGCATGGCCGAGCAGTACGAGTATCTGCGCACCGAACTGTCCCGGCGCCGCACGCTGGTTACGGCGGGCGCGGTGGCGGCGGGCGGGCTGCTGACGGGGTGCGCCGGCAACACGGGGACGAGCGATCAGAAGTCGGCTTCCCCCGCCACGTCGAAGGTGCCCGGCACGGCAGTCATCCCCTTCGGCCGCCATCTCGCCTTCGGCGCCGATCCGAAGACGGCGATGCGGATCTCCTGGCAGGTGCCGTTCGCGGTCAGGAAGCCGTACGTCCGCGTCGGCACGAAGCCGGACGACCTGAGCCGCCGGATCACCGCCGAGGTCCGTGACCTGCACACCCCGGGCGTGACCGGCGTCCGCCCGGCCGTCGAGCAGTACTACGTCCACGCGGCCCTGGACGGCCTGAGCCCCGGCACGACGTACTACTACGGCGTCGGCCACGAGGGCTTCGACCCGGCGATGCCGGCCCACCGCTCGACGATCGGTTCGTTCCGTACGGCGCCGGCGAGCCCGGAGAGGTTCGTGTTCACGGCCTTCGGCGACCAGGGCGTGAGCAACGCGGCCGTCGCCAACGACCATGTCCTGCTGGGCCAGAACCCCGCCTTCCACCTGCACGCCGGTGACATCTGCTACGCGGACACCAACGGCCTGGGCAGGACGACGGACGGCTACGACCCGACGTACTGGAACCTGTTCCTCAAGCAGAACGAGCCGGTCTCCCGCACCGTCCCGTGGATGGTGACGACCGGCAACCACGACATGGAGGCCTGGTACTCCCCCGACGGCTACGGCGGCCAGCTCGCCCGCTGGTCCCTCCCGGAGAACGGCTTCGACCCGACGCACGCGCCGGGCGTGTACTCCTTCGTCTACGGCAACGTCGGCGTCGTGGCGCTCGACGCGAACGACGTGTCGTACGAGATCACCGCCAACCTCGGCTACACGGACGGGAAGCAGACGCAGTGGCTGGACGGCAGGCTGCGGGAGCTGCGGGCCACGAAGGGGGTGGACTTCGTCGTGGTCTTCTTCCACCACTGCGCCTACTCGACCTCGCAGCACGCCTCCGACGGCGGGGTGCGCACCGAGTGGCTGCCGCTGTTCGCGAAGCACCAGGTGGACCTGGTGATCAACGGGCACAACCACGTGTACGAGCGGACCGACGCGATCAAGAACGGCGCGGTCGGCAGGGCGGTACCGATCGGCGCGTCCACCGATCCGACGCGGGACGGGATCGTGTACGTCACGGCGGGCGGCGGCGGGCGGGATCTGTACGGCTTCCCGGCGGACGTCAAGGAGAGCTACGAGGGGCACGTCACCCGGCACGGGCAGGTCGACACCGTGCAGTGGGCGAAGGGCCAGCACACCCGGGCGGAGACGGTGGAGTGGTCGCGGGTGCGCTACCGGGGCTTCTCCCTCCTCTCGGTGGAGGCGGAGAGCGGCAGCACGCCCAGGCTCAAGGTGTCGACGCTGGACCAGAACGGCACGCGCATCGACCACTTCGAGGTGCGGCGCGGCCGGTGAGACCGCGCCGCACCCCGTGCGGGCGCGGCTCCCGGTAAGTGGTGACTGCTGGCAGTCGGTCGGCTCAGTGGCCGGTCTCGCCGCCGTTGTCCCGGCGGTCGAGGGCGCGCTGGAGGGCTGCGGCGGCGTTCTTGCGCTCGGACTCGCTCGTGCGGGACACGTGGCGGACTCGGCGGTGGGCGGTCGTCTCGGCCATGGAGAATCGACTCCTTCGACAATTCCTGGAGTGCGGCGGGGTTTGCGAGACGCCGGAGGGGGCGGGGAGCTACGGACGCAGGGGTTGCCTGCACGGTGTCCGGCTCACGACCGCCATTCGCTTGGTCGAGCGAGACGTTCGGCTTCTACAAAGCTAGGACAGGACCGCGCATCTGTCTCCACAATTACTCGGACTTCCTACTATCTGAGACGGTGAAACGAGTCACGTGGCGCTGACCTGCGATTTCGCAATATGAGCCGTCTTAGCTGCCTGAGCTGTCAGAGCACATCCCCGTCGCGCCAGTCGAAGAGCAGCTCCTGCCCGTGGTCCAGCGGTCCCGCGAGCGCGGGGCGGACGTACGTGCTGTCCTCCTCCTCGGGCAGGTGGACGATGCCGTCCGGGCCGAGCGCGGAGATCTTGCCGCCCCACAGCCGCCAGCCGCGCGCGGTGTAGAGGCGGGCGCCGTCGTCGCTGGCGCCGAGCAGCCCTACGTCGTAGGCGTTGTCGACGATCCGTTCCAGCTCGGCCATGACCAGTCCCCCATACCCCCGGCGCCGAGCGTCGGGCCGTACGCCGACCCCTTCCACGTACCCGACCCGCAGCCAGCGCCCGCGATACCGCACCCGGCGCATGACGACCGAGCCGTGCGCGACGAGCCCGGTGTCGTCGGCGAGCAGGGCGTGGATGCCGCCGAGGCCGTGCTCCCAGTCCTGGTCGGTGAGGTCGCCGCCGAAGGCGGCGTCCAGGAGTTCGCGGGCGGCGCGGAGTTCGGCCGGGGGGAGGTCGGCCGTGTGGGCGGTGCGCATACGGATGGTCACGGAGTGAGTATCAGGGAAGAGGGCTCACAGCGCTGCCGTCATCACCGCATCGCGAAATCCGTACGGATCCTCGACCCACGGAAGATGGCCGGCGTTCGCCAGGGTCACCCGGCGCACCCGGGGCAGCGCCCGCACGAGCGAGTCGACCGCCGAGCGGGGCCGGATGTCCCGCTCCCCGTCCACGACGACCACGGGCAGGTCCAGTGCCTGGCAGGCGGCGTACAGGGCAGGGGTGCCCGAGGTCTGCTTCGCCTCGGCGTTCAGGGCTTTGTTGCAGGGGGAGTTGATGGCGAACCACGGGTCGGCCATCCGCTCGGCGTGCTCGACCGCCCGTTCACGGTCCACGAACTCGGCGGACCACTGGAGCACCGCCCGCTCGCGGCTCGCGCCCGGCAACTCCCGCCAGCGGGCGAGCCGTCGAGGATCCTCAGCGAGGCGCGCGAGGAGGTTCGCCGCATAGTCGGCGTGCCAGTCGGCGTCCGGTCCGATGCCCGTGCCGCTGACGTAGACCAGCGCGGCGACCCGTTCCGGGTGGGCGAGCGCGTAGCTCAGGGCGAGCGAGGCACCCCAGGAGTGGCCGAGCAGCACGGTCCGCTCCAGCGCAAAGTGCCGTCGTACGGCGTCGAGATCGGCCACGAACCGGTCGGTGGTCCACGGGCCCGCGCACGGCTCGGAGCGTCCGCCCCCGCGCTGGTCCCAACGGACCACCGTGGCACGGTCGTCGAGCATC
>Ga0307507_10010796_pt1 | contig 11686 bp, 7 predicted proteins | sample 7_EM_MG_FD_207223 | JGI IMG/M metagenome (GOLD analysis project Ga0307507, IMG submission 207223) | Populus trichocarpa ectomycorrhiza microbial communities from riparian zone in the Pacific Northwest, United States - 7_EM | ecosystem: Host-associated > Plants > Roots > Unclassified | place...
AAATCCGGAAATGCCCGGACTAGCAGCAGTCGAATGAAGAGGAAAGGTTTTCCTCATGTGGCCAAGCAAACGCATGAGGTTTTTTACCCTACTGCTTCGAGTTCGAAAAAGAAATAGCAAAATAAGGTATTCAGAGATGAAACCTAGAAGGAGGGAGCTCGTGTTAGGCATACCAAGAATGCCGACCCATAAAGCTCACGCACAAGACTCCTGCGTACGAATCAGTCAAAAAAGTACGAAGTACAAAAATATACATCTCGGTCTAGCTTAAGATGATAGTCACGTGCCTCCGACTATAAGGTCACGTGTTCGATTCACAGCCGCGTCATAGTTATTATTAGTAAAATATAATTATGCAACAAGTCATATAATGACGGCGATAATAGCGCAAAGACGTCTGAGAGATTTAAGTGTGTGTTCCCGTTTTAGGATGCCCATAGGGTAGGAACGAGAGTTCTCTAAGATGACGGACGGAATCAGAATAAACACTTAAGTAAAATATCATATGACGAAACCAGAAGACACATAGCGGAGACCTCCTGGCCCGCTCAGAACCAGTCAGTACGAACATAAGATAGTGAGCACAAATTGCTATTCGAGCAAATTGTTGCCACAGGTCAGTTCGGAAACCTGATGCGCAGACAGTAACGAACTCTCGCGCATTCAATGGTCTGACACCTTGAAGTTGGCCGCTTCATATATGGTTCGGTGAAGAAGTATTATTACGTTGGCATTAGTCTGCTACGTGTACTCTAGACTGACCTATTATTCACAGGACTGACACACCCTCACGATAATATGGTAGTCTAAGTCTTCATAATGTGAGTATGGAGTCGAACAGTTGTCAGGGTCAAGAGGTGTTCGCACTTAAGAGTTTAGAGAACTTTGTTCGGTCAATACTTAGTTAGTATGGTTAGAACATGTAGCCTGCGAACACTCAGACGCGGAATATAAATATCGAAGTGCCTCTCTCGCTTAAACAGAATCATCAAGCACCGGAGAAGAGATCTTATCAATATAATAAGTTTGACAATTATTATTTCCTCACTTTTCTTTAGACTACGCGAGTAACTTAGTTACACCTTGTTACGAGCCTTCCTAGACAAGATTCTCCATCTAAGGCCAGTCCAGCACAAGGCCTAGTTCGGTATCATAAGTCACCTTACCAGCTACCCCTAACACCTCTCCTTGTAAAAAGCGTGTGAAAGAGATGTATTTTGCGCATTGAAGTTCCTTTTATATTTTTTCCGGAAGGAATAGCAGGCGAGTGGTTTTAGCCTCAGAGTAATTTCAGTTATCGCGGAGGAATTTGAGTATGGTTTCTTTTGTTGTTTGTTTTGATATATAGGTTTTGTTCTTTCCATAGCTAGCACTGCACGAAGCTTCTTGTACCTAATAAACAATGAACGCATGATAAAAATAAAATAAAAACTAGTAGAATTAGACATAGAATAGAAGACTATTTAAGAGACTTTTAAAAGTGAAAATTTATTGTGACCTAGGTCAGGGACTGGTAAATGGGGTACCCTGGGAGTTTTTTTCAGGAAGTACGAGTGGAGGCTCAGAGGGCTTTATGAAGATTAGATGTTGCGTCCAGAGTGTCCTGAAGATTTGGTGTTAAGTATGGTTGCGTCAGGAGGCAACGCCCTACGAGCACCACCTCTTGAGTTGTGGTTAATATCCTGTGCTTCCTAAGGGTCAGAAGCACGGGAGACCTAGGACGCAAAGAATAATTTTTCCTAATGCATCATTAATAACCTAGAGTACATCAGTAAAGATTTGTCTTTCTGCCTGGGGCACCTCGTGCCTCAGATGCGTGGGGTGCATGAGACGCAGATTGCAATTCTAGATAGAGGGTAACACACTTATTACTTCTGGATGCAACTACTCCGGGTCTGGGCGCACCAGGTGCTATCAGACGTCAACACTACCCATCTGGGAATACCTGATGCCGACACTAAACGTTTGGGAAAGCCTGATGCAACTGGGTTCTAGAGCAACCACATCCAACATTGAGGTATTATCCTATAGAGGATATCTGGAAGTCTTCAGAGAATTATGTAAGAAAGATTGGTACGAAGTAGGCCTTCTGAAGAGAGTCACGTGGACCGAAAAGCACTAATGCCAGGATAGAGAAATCTTATACAAATGAGTGTTTATTATAAAATGGTAGTACTATGTATATTGAAGCTATAAAAAGACTATATGAGGGAAATAATAAATACAAAGAACGGTAGACCTAGGTAGCTCTCAATTGACTGGGGTCAAGTAACCAGATACATTTAGAAAGGAAGGCAACTCCACAGCCAGCGGTCAGATCAGGTCTGGAAGTAGCTCATTTGAATCCGCTTGCTGAGGCGAATCAAATGGTATAGGGCTCAAAGTGGTGGAATGACTGTAGCCTCCAGGAGCTATGAAGCTGGGGGGGGAGACGGTAGTATTCAAGTACATTCAGAAGGGAAGGCAGCTCCACAGGCAGCAGTCGGATTGAGTCCGGAAGTAGCTCATTTGAATCTGCTCGCTGAGACGAATCGAATGGTATATGGCTCGAAGCGGTTGCATGTCTGTAGCGGTTAGTAGATGAAAAAGAAACATAGCTCACCAGGCATGCGTCCACTCAGCTCGGCGAGTACACCATTGGAATCCACTTGCTGAGACGAATCGAATGCTATAGGGCTCGAAGTGGTGGGAAGACTGTAGCCTCCGGTAGCCATCAATCTAGGGGGGGGGAGTACCCAAGTACATGCAGAAGGGAAGGCCACTCCATAGCCACCGGTCAGATCGAGTCCAAAGGTAGCTTATTTGAATCCGCTCTCTAAGAGAAATCGAATGGTGTATAGCTCGAAGCTGTGGTATGACTGTAGTCTTCATTAGCTATCAATAAAGCTCGATGCCGTAGCATGTCTGTAGTCGTTAGCAGAGAAAAGAGAAGGACAACTCAACACCCAGCTGTTGGATCAAGTCTGAAAGCAGTCCGCTGGAATCCACTCCCTGAGACGAATTAAATGGTATATAGTCCGCCCGGATAGCTTCCCTATACCTGTCAGCAGATGAAAGATGATGTTAACTTGTCTTTCTGCCCTCCGCCATTGTCAGATGTAATGAAGAGTGAAAGGGGTGATAGTGTCGAGCAACTTAAGCACTTGACCCGGCTCTTTAGTTAGTAAGATTTAGGGGGTTTGTTATAGGCTGTAGTGGTTACCGGGACAATCAACATACTATTAGATACGAACTTTCTCAATAGCCTCTACCAGATAGCAAAATTATTGGAGGCCGGTAGAGCAGATACTAAGTCCTAGGATCGCTGGGGGCGGAAGCTCCCCGAACTGAGATCTGGGAGGCGATTGAATGAGAAACATTGCCATGGGAAGTCTGGGAGAAGCTTGTTGCCATTCAACCAGGATCCGGATGCACCAGGCGTATGGGGCTGACCTGGCGGATTCCATCTACCCAGGCGCATGGGCCTTTCACCTGTTAGGGGTAGCCGGTGTGGTAATCTATAATACCGAACTAGGCCTTATGATCGAGGGGTTCTGTAAATGGAGAATCTTGTCTAGGAAGGCTCGCAGTAAAGTGTAACTAAGTTACTTGCGTAGTGTAACGATAATGAGAAAATCATCGTTTTAACTTATTATATTGATAAGATCTCTTCTCCGGCCCTTGATGATTCTTTTTAAGCGAGGGAGGCACTTCGATATTTATTTTCCGCGTCTGAGTGTTCGCGGGCTACATGTCCTAACCATACTAACTAAGTATCAACCAAACAAAGTTCTCTAAACTCGTAAGTGCGAACACCTCTTGACCCTGACAACTGTTCGACTCCATGCTCACATTATGAAGACGTAGACTACCATAATATTATGAGAGTGTGTCAGTCCCGCAGATAATAGGCTAGTCTAGAGTACACGTAGCCGACTAATGCCAACGTAATAATATCTCTTCACCGAACTGTATATGAAGCGGCCAACTTCAAGGGCGTCAGACCATTCAATGCGCGAGAGTCTGTCACTATCTGCCCATCAGGTTTCCGAACCGACTTGTGGCCGCAATTGCTCGAATGGCAATTTGCACTCACTATCCTATATTTATACTAACTAGTTCTGAGCAGGCCCGGAGGTCTCCGCTATGTGTCTTCTAGTATCGTCATACGATTTTTACTTAAGTGTTTTATTCTGATTCTGTCCATCATCCTAGAGAACTCTCATTCCTACCCAATCGGCATCCTAAAACATGAACGCATACTTAAATCCCTCAGATGCCTTTGCGCTATTATCGCCGTCATGTTTATGACTTGTCGCATAATTATATTTTAACTAATAATAACTATGACGCGGCTGTGAATCGAACACATGATCTTATAGTCAGAGGCACGTGACTATTATCTTAAGCTAGACCGAGATGTATCTTTTCTAGTTGTACTTTTGACAAATTGGTACGCAGGGGTCTGTGCATGATTTTTATGGGTTGGCATTCTTGGTATGCCTAACATCACCCAATGCACTCTTCTTTTTTACCGATGTAGAGGAGCCCAGAAAATAAAGTAAAAATTTTTCCCAAGAGAGAAGGGGTGGAGAAGGGACCCCTTAGGGCAAGCCCATCATAGAGGGTGGGGTGGAAGTGACGATGATTTCTTGGTGTTGAGATTTCAATTGCCGGGTGTGTAGAGGAGACGGAGGATGTCCGTATCCGGAGTTACAGCTACTAGTACTTGTGCTCGAGTACAGTGCCGGACACTGCCAATTGACACTTGTGTTAATTCGCCGTCGCTTACTAAGTGCCAATCACCTTCCTAATTGGGCTTTGTTATCTGACAAAGTGAAATGATCTGCGATATTTATTGCCGCATTAGGCATGATGCTGCCAAGATATTACCTGATACAGTAATTTTAGGGTGTGTTAATTTGGCACCTCCCCCACCAAAACGTGGAAATCTTTGAACTACTCTAGCACAGCAGGAAGTTCATATTTCTTTAAACCCCTCTGTAATTCTTTAGACAACCATTAAATAAAGCCTTTTACAGAAGCTTTTGAGCTTTTGAGTTGTTGTTGACTTAGAAGAGTTTGAAGTTTGTCGTATTTGAAGTTCGCGAAGGTGTTGATTGGCATTGTCCGACACTATTAGTACTAGTACTCGGCGATTTTTAAAGTATCCGGAATCTTGGCACTGATTTGTATGAGTCTTGGCGCCAAGTTGTCCGAATATTAAAAAAAACCTCCGAGTACTTGCGCCTTGCGGGGGCTTGCGGGAATATGGACATTGGCTTGGCGCTAACTGAGGTGTGGTTGACAAAAAGTGCCAAGCCTATTAAAGTCTCCCATTTCCAGAAACTTTTGCACTGTATCGTACCGATTTGGCGTCTATCTCAACGGGATTGTGTTCCACGAGGCAAGTTAACCTAGCACAGAACCTCCGCAGCGATATCAGAGCAATTGCAGCCATGTACCTAATATTAGTTATGGTCTGAAGTGTGTACATCTGAGAAATTTTAGTTATTAACAAAAAAGCTGATAATAAGGCTGGCACAAGTGTTCAATGTCCTCACGGCCTAGGAGATAAGGCGTGGAGGATTTTCCTGTTTTTTGGGGCAACTGTATGCGTTAAGGTACGGTACTGCACCATACCAGACCATGTGCCAGGTCATCCAGAATTTTCTCCTCTGTAAAGGGCGAAAGACGCCAAAAAAAAAAACACCTGCTCTTCAGGGCAAACAAAAAAGAACAAGGCTCCAGACATCACCAAGAGAGGAGGCCCCAACGTCCTAGCATGTGGTCCGATTATGCGAGCTCTTATGGTATATTGCCAGACGATGTCAATATGATGCAGCATGACACGATGCGCCAATTGTACGCCTCAAGAGTTTTGCTTCGGGGAATGTCGCTAGCCATCAGGATGGTCAATTCCAGCAGATTCCCCCGCAATTCATCATTATCGAGTGACGATAAGCGGGTGCGAAGTTCACCTCCCGGTAGCATTGTCAACGTAGGGCGCAGTTTAGCCGTGGGAGATTCTTGCGGTTATGAGTCGGGAAAAAGTTTGAGCTTTTCCGAGGGAGATGTGTAAAGCCCCCGGGAAACGTCGTTGTTTGGCATATCATTTTCTTAGGCCTCTCAGAATCTCTGATACCTCGCACTTCCGTTTCATTGAGGTTGCGCATAATTTTCTTTTGTTTCTCTATGGCATTTTGGGTTTTGTTGGCGACTAATCCAGCCACTGGGAGTGATAATGTGCTCGGGAATTTCAAGGGCATTGGGGCACCTTGGCGCCAAGGGTCTGTGCTTTCTGTCGGCCTTAACATTAATATGTTGGGACACTCGTGGGATCCATCGGACGTTTTCCAATAACTTTCAACTAGGATCATCTTGAGTGTTTCCTAACCTCTTGCGGGAAGCGGGGAAGCCAAAAGGGCATTTATGAGTTTAGCACCTGAAGAGCCGCAAGGAGTCATAGGAATCAACCTCCGTGTTCCATTTATTTCCATCGAAAGACAAAGCTGACTCTTCAGATAAGCTATTCCGAAGGAATCATGCAGCCGCATTCGTTTGCATGCATTTTTCTTGTTGCATCGATAGCATATCCTGGGGCAAATATGGGCCAATTGTTAGCTTGCGTTACAATACTGTAGATCGGAAACCCTTGAGGCCGGCAGGAAAGGCGGATGGGGGTAGCACAGATTTTGAGGCGCCGAAAATTACCCTGTGGGACTAACCTGCTGGGCTTGTTGACTACAAAGTTCTATGTTTCTACCCGACTATCTCAGTCTTCAATTTCGACGTGATTGTCGACCTATCGAGCACCTTTTAAGATCCATCGTCTGCTTAGTGGGAGAGAAAGACTAGCAATATTTCAACTTTTGTACGAAGCAGGGTGTTTGTAGCTTGGGGTATGGCTTATGACCTGGAAACTCCTAGTCCCGATAGAGGAAGTTGGGGCATGGTGCTGAACATTATCGCAGGTTTCGGTTTCCAAGAATCTTCGTTGGGTCCTAAGAGGAGCTTGCGACTTGATCTCATTCTCCATTGAACAGCCCTAAGACATTGCGGAGCGATCGACGCATCTTCAACTAGATCTATCGCCAGTCTAGTATGGAAATCTATATTCAAAATATTCCTTACAGTAGCGGTCGGGATTCCGAGCTGAGGAGAACGTTGGAACCCCCTCTCAACGAACTCGGAGTTCTCGCCTTTAGAGCTACAGTTTTTAAGAGAAGGCCACGCCATGAAGGTACAAAAACTGGAACTCTAACAGTTCCAACCCAAGAGGCAGGGAACAAATTTCTTAGTTCATACGGCCCACAACGTAGGGGAGCACCTCGCACGATCAAGATGCAAGGTCATGTCCTCAGGTTCGCCATCAACAAGCAGCCTTACGATCACCATATCGTTAAGAGCTTACAGAAGGAGCAAGAGAATTTGATAAAGGAAACCCTGCAGCAGCCCCGGATACAAAGGACGAGACCTCCGGGGAAAAAGTTTGATATCGAAAAAGTTGAGTGTGGTGTCTGGTCGACTGAGTCAGAAGGGCGTGCTCCGGTATTCGACTGTTACTATTCAATCTATGTTGTCGGCACTTTGCGTTTTGGGGGGAGGGCTGTCCATGCTGTTTTCAAGAGCGACTGTAATCCTTCTCAAGACGATGAATTAAGTCAAATATTTGAAGGGGTTGGCCTAGATATGCTGAACGATAATTCAGCCGATAAGTCAATTGTGGCCCGGTATATTGATATGACCTCGATTGTTGTTTCTAAAGGGGACACCAAATCTGTTACCTTCACGTTAGATAAGGCGCCCAGATTCTACAATGAGGCTCCGCAGCAAGACGAACTTTTATTCGGATTTTGGGGGAAGGGTGTTCGGAAGCGCGTTTCAAGCTTGGGTGCGGACCACGCTCTTTATGCACCATTCGCTTTTGTATACCGAATTTATCTTGAGGAGGCCCACGATATAGATTCTATTATGCTTCTTGGCGAGCACCGCGGAATCCCTCCGGTGGTCGAGAAGCGAACGGCTATGCGTTCTGCAGCACTTGAATTTCAAGAGTCGAGCAAGGAGCTGGTTGGAAGGTTAGGGAGGCAGTTTGTTGGTCCGGGAATGTTTCCCATTGCATTTCAACTCAATAGAATATGGGCCAATGGCCATCTGCCTCCGAGCTCTGTGCTGAGACTGTTGCCCCAGATCAATTCATTCGTTAGGGAGTACGGTTGTGGGCAAACCGCTACTATCTTGCAGGAGTTTGTGGGGTTTCTCACGCGAGAGGATCCAACAAGCGAACCTGGCACACTCTCTCACCAGGCCCTCATATCTAAATTGAATGAGTGGGCAGCCTCAATCTTGGGTCGCAGAGGGTCATTGATAGATTCAATCCTAGAAAGGGCCCAGAAAAAACACATGTCTCCCATTCACCACGTTTCTATAACACCTGCTGGTTGCTATTTTTACGGCCCCTCTCCGGAACCTCAGAATAGGGTGCTTCGAAAGTATCCAGACCACCACGAATATTTTATACGAGTGACCTTTTATGAGGAAGATGGGGAACAGTTGCTATTCCAGCATAATGTGGACCAGTCACCAATCTACAACAATCAGTTTCGCCTTTATCTTTCAGAAGGTGTCACTATTGCTGGTAGGAAATACGAATTCTTGGGGTTTTCTAGCTCGTCTTTACGGACTCAGAGCTGCTGGTTTATGGCACCTTTTTATCTGGACGGCGAATATCTCAACCCCAAAATCGTCACTTCTAGGCTTGGAGATTTTTCGAGAATCACATGCCCGGGTAGGTATGCAGCTCGGGTTGGTCAAGCATTTAGTGACACCTATGGTTCTATCGACGTCGAAGCGGAACACGAGGTAGAGATCTCCGATGTGGAGAGAAATGGACGAACCTTTAGTGATGGGGTGGGCACAATCTCACAACAGCTGCTCAACCGAGTTTGGGGAGAATCCGAATCACTGCGTAAGACTCGACCGACGGTATTTCAGATTCGATTCGCCGGAGCCAAAGGAGTGGTCTCCCTTGACACACGACTTGTCGGAGACAAGTTCTGCCTTCGACCTTCAATGATCAAGTTCAGGGGTTCGTCCGATCGCAGAATCGAGATTTGTCACTCCGCAAACTGGCTGCCTATGTACCTCAATAGGCCTCTGATAAAGGTCCTGGAAGATATTGGTGTTGCTGAAAGTACTTTCATGACACTCCAGAAAGACGCTATTGAAGAGTTACGACAGTCGACGACTTCAGTCGCTTATGCAGCGAATTTCCTGAGTCGCCAACGAATCACCTCGAGGGCTATAAGACTCCCATGGGTCATTGAGTCACTGAAGAATCTCGGGTTCAATTTCAGAGATGACCATTTTTTAGAGCAAGCATTCGAGCTGTCTCTAATTACATCTTTGCGGAGCCTGAAGCATAAGGCAAGGATACCGGTCAAAAAGGGCATGACGCTTATTGGGGTGATGGACGAAACTGGTTATCTACAGGAAGGCCAAATATATGTCACGGTCCAATCTCAAGGCCAAAGCGCATTTGAGAGTATAGATGGGACGGTTTTGATCACCAGATCACCGGTACACCATCCCGGGGACGTGCAAATGGCATCGGCTATCGGAGCAAACAGGTTGCCCCAGGATTCTCCACTCCGGGCGTTGCGTAACTGTGTTGTATTCTCTCAACGAGGTACGCGTGACATGCCAAGTATGCTGAGCGGTGGGGATTTGGATGGAGGTAAGCCACACAAATCACTCCCTTCAAGATAGGCTGCTGATGTGTCCAAGACTTGTATAACATAATATACGATACGAGGTTCATCCTGAAGACGAAATATGCCCCAGCAGAGTACCCTAGGCTCCCGCCGAAAGATCTTGGACGCCCAGTAGAGACTAGCGATATCGTCGACTTCTTTTTAGAATTCATGGAGAACAACCTTCTCGGGATGATTAGTACTCGACATTTAATCACTGCAGATAAGAAAACCGAAGGCGTGCATCATCCAGATTGTTTAAAGCTTGCTGAACTAGCTTCAACAGCTGTTGACTTTCCTAAAACTGGGAGAAAGGTGGGTTCCATCCCCGGGAGCACGGTCCAAAGTAAAGCGGGCTCTTAATTGATACTGTCATGATGTCCCATCTAGGTCTCTAAGTCTGAATTCCCGAAAGCAACCCACTGCAGGCCGGATTTTATGGCGCCAGGCCCTCGCATACTAATAAAAAAAGAACCAGAATTCGCCGAGGAAAATGTAGTGCCAGATGACGATGACGACGACGAAGACACCCCAACCGTATACTACGAGAGCGAGAAGGTCCTTGGAAAGCTATATAGGGAGATCGATGAAACGGCATTTCTTCGCGAGGTTCAGGGAACAGTGCACAGGGAGCGCCGAGCGCGCAATGTCGATGAGGGCGCCCTGATCCGCAGAGTTTGGGAATGGCTTGAGGAAGCGATCCCCAACTACACATGGGAAGACTGCATTGACGATGCGGCTGAGCTCAAGGAGGCGTAAGTAGCGCCGCTACTTTATCCATCAGCCCCGCTAATACAATGCTTAGCTACGAGAGGAATGTCAACCAGATGATGATAAACTACTCGGACATGCCGTGGAAATATCCCCTCCGAGAAGTCGAGGTATTTATCGGGAACATTGTGGGTAAAGAACGACAGACTCAGAGGCAGAAGGAGGCCTCATTAGAGATGAAGGATGAATTCGATAGGCTTGCTAGCTCTATCGTCGAGTCAATGCAAAGCGAGTCTAGAGAAAAAACCCTGGGTATTGGTATGGCGTCATTGTCGCTATGTCTTCCGGAGAAAAATTGGAAGGACTTGGATTCTCTCAAGAGTTTTGCTTGGGTTGCGATAAGCGTGTTGTTGACTGAGGTTGACAAGATGCAGAAAGAGGCAAAGAACAAGGGAGGTAGGATGTTGAGGTGAGCCTTCTGTAGGACTCGTTTCCGTTCTACCTTGAATTTCAAAGATGTCCAGAAACCTTTGCGCCAGTGGATTGTGCTCTTGGTGTGTCTTGGGGCTAAGGTATCCTGGTACTTATGAAATTCGCGAGTACAGGGTTTTTTCTCGGTTATATTCATGATTACTATAATGTCTCTGTCTCAATATCGGTGGATCTCTTTCATTAGTTTAGCCTTTCTTATTATGATACTAAAAAAAGATTGTGGGTGAGTATGCAGTTTGGAAAGAGTCTAAACATATGATGTCACTCGGTTATCATTTCCAGACCTGTGAGAAGCATACTGGGAGACACGCTGTCAGTTGATATGTCAATTGTTAGATAGGGCCTGCCCACTACTTAAGAATGGCTTTTTTGTAGGTATCAGGGCAGGGAGGTGTCCTCACCCCCGCCCAAAAAAAAAAAAGAGAAGGATCATTGGTGTCGTCTTACTCCTCAGCGTTGCATTCCTCCCCCCCGCTTTTCAACGAACAGTGCCATTCAATTGCGTGTTGCGTTCTAGTAATCTGTTGCACTACCTAAAAAGGAAGTCAATCCCCCGGGACCGAAGCCCCTAGCGGCCATCCCCTAGAAGTACACTACAAACCGCCAGCTGGATTATGCGCACATGTATAGGTTCATCAAGGGAAGAACGTGAACCATGTGGCACAGTCAAATGCAACAGTGGCTGTGCCACAAGAGTGCCAAGAATATGAGTGATTGACTGTGATGTAGTATAAATAATAATAGGTATG
>Ga0307507_10010797_pt1 | contig 11684 bp, 13 predicted proteins | sample 7_EM_MG_FD_207223 | JGI IMG/M metagenome (GOLD analysis project Ga0307507, IMG submission 207223) | Populus trichocarpa ectomycorrhiza microbial communities from riparian zone in the Pacific Northwest, United States - 7_EM | ecosystem: Host-associated > Plants > Roots > Unclassified | place...
CGTGGATAATCAACGACCGTGTGGATCGCTGAAAACCTCCTGCAATTTATGCACAAAGACAATGAGGAAACATCTCCAGTCAAGTCAGATGCTCATCTCATGCCGCAACAACATCTTACCTTTTTTTTTAGGAACTTATTGGTTTGGACCCATGAAGGACCGACCCATAACGGACGGTTCAAACAGGGTTCAAACCTTTAAATAAGGGACTCCAAGAGAGGTACCACAAAAGCTCCCTTCACAGCAAATACAAAGGCGTCTCCGCAATGGCAAGCGAAGGGTGCGTCAATTTTGATCCCGCAGTCCATATACTGGTCTGACTTCGTTACTATGCCATCTCTTTTTCTGAACGCTTCATCTTCCGAGTCAAGTGCGCTTGGTCAAGAGGCTAGCAAATTCCGAAGAGACCCTGAAAGCAGGGTTACGATTCCCACTAGTACGCATGCTTCACATCTCAAAAAGATTCTGACTCATTGGAAGCTCACTTAGCTGTGAGATCTCACTTGGACACATCGTGTGCCACACGACTCGGAGCAGTGAGCGCGTCGGCTTTGATTAGGAACGTACCCCAGGATCAAGAAGAAAGCTTGACACTGGGGAGTCGAGCGGTATCGCCCATCCCGGCATGTATCCTCTGGACAACATCCTCTTCACTTTTGACCTGATGTTATTTAGGCCATGACATTATTTAGCGCGTCTTTCAAACGCGAAGTTGGCCTTTCTTCTCATCAGTGAGGACAACTTGAATATACTGACCCTGGCCAGTCTTCACCCACAGCGCAGTACAGTCCGACGAGCTTGGCACAAGAACATCGCGCAGGACATCGTCTCACGCTCACGTGAAATTAGAGCCAGAGGAGGATTCGTTTCTGCTCGGAGTCCAAAAACCGGAGCTCTCGGAGGTTTTTGATTTTCTTGAGCCATTTCACCAGCTGCAGGAGATGAAAATCAGTTCTCCTCCGTAATGGCCCAGGTGACAAAGAGCTGAAGGCCTTAAGGCCATGAATCGCCAAATGAAGACCGACAAAAGTTCCTTCGGAAACTCCAACTGTCTTCCTGTGCCCATTACGTGTCGGCCGAAGAGTATGTCGATAACTTGTTCCACGATCCTGGCGAAGAGTCAGAATTCACGCAGGGGTCCGTTTGTGGGGATGCCGAACTTACGCTTTCGTCTAGTGATGAACATGATTCTATTTTGGATGTCTTGGCCGCTTTCCCCCGCCCACGTCCCATATTCATCAGCGGCCTAACGCTGGTGAGAGCTAGTCTCTCCTAGACAGACACAAACCATTCGTACCTTCTGTACGTCGGGTTAATGTCGTGCTGTATCAGGAGTTGAAGTTCGGGGCCAGTGACCTCCGGCCCCATTTCTGGAGAGACTTGCCGTTCGATGGATCAGGAATTTGTGAAAGGTGCTAACGTTGATACAGTACTCATCGAGTATCTACTTTTTCTCAATTATCACACTGGACTCTAAATTAGATTTGACACTAATACCCCCCTTACCGCGTCTTTTAAAGACGCTTACCACCTACATAGCTAGCAGTGCTATGGTACCAAAAGTTTTCGCTTCCACTTTTCATCATGATCTGGGCCTTCGAATTCTTCTTATCCTTCCATTGATGAATTTCCTCTGACTCCGTCTTCTACACCATTGCGGCACCACCAGGCCCCTGTACATCTACCAAACGTAAAAAGAGGATGGGGGCGAGGGCGACGAAGTCAACACCAGCATTTGCGTTTGATTTGCGTCAACACTACGTTCGTTGGTCTTTATTTGACTGGCATTTCCTCTCAGAATCCACAATGAGGTCTGCGGCAGTACAAGTCTGCCACTTGCGTTCTTCAATTCAGCTTAAACCTCTATTTCGCCGCCGCTCCATCTACTTCGTTACACTTTCTATGGCGGAGTTCACGAACACAAGGAAATTTTATGAATGACACGGCCAGAAAATCGAGGGACCACTCGTGAAAAGAGTCTAACAACGAGGACGGAAACCCAAAGCCCACAAAAAACCGACGTGTACATCAGTCCCGACCGCGTCTGGCTTCCCCCGTTTGCTGTATGCTTCAATACTGTGTCACTCCTATTTGACTGCTGAGGACAACGAATCGCGCAAAAACGCGTTCCGCCAGCGCGGCCTGCCTACCACCCTACCTAGGTGGAAGCAACGAAGACAGGCGCCAATATCTCAAATTGTGATGACAAGCTGCTAAATGAGCATGGGAATTCCACCTTAACTGGAAGCCCTCAGGAAAACCTGTGCTCATGCGTAGTTGATTGGCCCTCCAAATCGTTAGGTTGAAATGAAGTCGAAGAGACGTACGACTAGGTCCACCTCGACAGCCGACGAAACGAGGGCCGCTCCTCGAGTGGAAAGCACAGGGTACGTTGATTCTGAGCATGTAACTTGTCGTTGTGTTCTGAATCCGTCAATTAGGGCCTCCGTCTTCTGCGGTGCTTCGTCGTCAAGTGTGCATGGTGGGGAGATCAACAACTCGCAGGGAGACCAAATCAATGGTACAATCATTATTACTGCGCACGAAGTGCACCTAGATATGGGTAGATCTAACTCGGACGCATCGCGGGAGACCTCAGCCGTAAACAAGAGCAACATGTCAGAATCGCCTGGAGGTTCGCCTCATGCCAGCACTTCATCCACCTCGGATCGAGGCTCTATACTGGAGGAGTCGAGTGTGTCCACCGATTCAGGCATGCATTCTTTACAGATTATTTGGGTTTGATTCTTACTTTTTGGATATCCCGTTCAGGTCTTGGCAGCAGTGATGCATCTTTTGAAGTAAACGAAATAGAGGTCTGTCTGTTATCTTCTCAGCTGACCCCTATGCTGACGCCGGGCAGTCTCCACGCACAGAGGGGAATACCATTGAAGAAGAGCCTAGCAACTCCATCTACAAGCGTCATATGTACCTGAAGAAGCATGGTTTTCCTCTTTGGATTCCTCAGCCCAACGAGGAACTTTCTCCCTCATATCGACAACAAGGTGTCAGCATTGGTGATGTTGGAATTTTCACTCCAGATGGTGGCTTCGACTTCCTCTTCAATGTCTGTTTGCCCGCTGGGCACCCAAGTAACCCGGAAGCACTTCCCGAAGGCTTTGTTCCCCTCGAGCTGAAACCAACAGATGTTCGCAAATTTCCTGCTCATTCCTCGCACAGCCATTTAGCCAGTCCGTCTGCCAGTGTAAAGAAGCGAGAGTAAGTCATTGATCCCTTCCACATCCTAGGGGTACTAACGAAGGTTGTAGCAGGGCAACGTTTGAATGCTCCGGTTCTGAAGGCGCTATTCTAGCAATGCCTCAAGGGGCATACCACGAAGATTTGAAAAATATTAGGAAATTTAGGGAATATACATTGATTCACGCTGAAAGCTGGTATGTGTACGCCAAAGGGCCTTGCGGTGAAGAAGTCGGCAATGGGGAACTTCACTTGGTCACGGGGTGCGATAAGACAACATCGTGGGGAATCGCAACCTACTCACACCGTCCGTCGAAACATCCCGAAGACAACGTGTCTCTCTTGAGGTTCAATCCTCTTGGTAACGGACATTCTTCATATACGACATATGAATGGGATTATGAAGGCTCGGCAGAGGCGAAGTCTGGTCCCGAACAGGAGGCGCTTATGAATTTAGAGGACACCGACTCCGTTCCTCCACGGAATCAGTGTACCTTCATTCGGTCGCTTACCCCTGCTTTCGGTGATGGTGACTGGAAGGATATCGAATTGAAGGTAGAGTCTTCAATGAAGAATCAAGGATCGATGGGATCCCCCAAGAGCCCTTTCCCTTCAGTTTTAGGTACCACAGGTTTTCTTTCAGGTGTGCTGTCTCCTTCTTCTCCTGATTGGGCACACCAACTCACATCATTTTCAACAAGGTGGCATAGGTTTTTTGTGTGGTCATAGTCGCGGGGGTAGCTCCGAGGTGACCGATTCAATGACCCTTGCACAGGTCAGCGCTTCTGGTTGTATCATGCCCCTCTTCAAATGTTTACTATCTCGAAGACAACAGCAGCTCACCCCGCGACCTATGTCCTTGACATGATGCTGCGAAAGGTGCCACTTATTACTACATGCAAACTCAAAACCTGCCATTAATTAGTCCTTGACCTTTATAGTGCCCCAAAGCGAAGGTTGTAGTTGTCCATGACAGCGATTGGTGCTCTGTGATTCGAGACTCAGTGAGCCATGAACTCCATTACTTGATTTGAAGTGTAAAGCGGATGTTAGGATGATGATTGGATGTATACAGCTCAAGACCTTCCACATCGGATTCAAGAGGCATTTGATATCGTTGAAGAGAAGAATGGTGAGGTTGACTAACTACGGTTTTATCAAGGATACAACATTTTCTCCCCAGGTACCGTCTACCTAGAAGAGAAAACAAGACCATCTCAACGACTCAGTACATCTGACGTCTCTGTTAAATTAGGGGTCGAGGATCGAAAACCAGGGCCTTTCGGTTCCTCTGAGACATCCTCTTCTGACATGGACGTTGACTCCCCGCGATCCTTCAAGAAAATAGTTGATGGGGACGAAGATATTAAACCTAATACATATCATGATTTTGGTGAGGCGAGTATCTAGATGGTTCCGTTGCTCTGGATGGGTTTGACGAGTAGAGTCGTTATCAGGGTGACCACAATGTCTTGGGTGATGAAAATCTCCCTCTATTCGAAGATCGAAAATCATGGCCGTCCAAGCTATTTGATTGTTTTGAAATATCCCCTTTGGACATGAAAGATGACTTCCTTTCTGTCAAGAAAATAATCGCCCACTGGGATGATATCAAATCTAACAAATATCACGTATCTAGTGAGGTGAGTACCTGGATGGTCATGCTGCACTGAGTGACTTTGATAACCATGGTCGTTTTCAGGACGACGAAGATAATATGGGTGACGAAGATGATCTTGAGCCTGATGTCGCCTTTCTTGAGTTCATTCTCCGTCGAATCCAGCAAACGAAGCACGATAACAAAGAGCCTTCCTTATTCCCTCGGTCCCTCAAGACGTTACCTGATGAATGCGACGACCCTGGTTCTGGTTCTAGTACAGTGAGCGTCCGTATGGCTGTCACCTCCAGGAATCATTCAACTAATTCAACGATTAGGGAGGTCACGACGAAAGTCCTTGGTCCAACGCCTTTTTAAAATATATTTCGTTGCAAATCCAAAAACTGAAGAACAATTTTTCCTCCAAAGAATCATCTTCCCTTCCAGCTGGTGAATGTGACGGTGACAACAAATCTAACCAGCAACACGATTCAAACAAAGTGGGTTCTTGCTGGTTTCTCTCATCCAGGAGTCTATGGACTGACTTTGTGACCAGCGTCCTTTCAAGCTTGAAACGGACGATGTAGATAATAAACATCGTGTTCTGCTTAATGCCATCGTCAGGGTCATATTGCAGCGAATGGAGAATGACGACAATGACTTGAAAGACTACTCCCTTCCTCTACTCATGAAACAGTCGACTGACGATCGCGATGATAATGCCAAACCTGACTTGTTTGCCAAGGCGAACTTGGAATCTTCGAAAGGAAAACTCATTCACAGGGATACCAAACTTAACGCCCATGCCCCTTCTGACGATGAAGATTATCTCATGTCGGATGTCACCTCCGAGCTCACCTCTCAAACGTATGGGCGGCAGACTGCTAGTAGGAGAGATGTCATGCCCCTAACCGACTTATCTGGCTCAAGTGGACCAGGTGTATCTCCATTGGTCAGGGAGTTGTTGGGGAACACGACAGGTCGTTATTATGTCTTCGTAGGGGATCTTAGCCCAGAGGTCGACGACGACATTCTGGCAATGGCCTTTAGTGCTTTTGGCACCATGTCGGACGCCCGTGTCATGTGGGACAACAACTCTGGAAAATCTCACGGCTATGGCTTCCTTGCCTTCGTAGACAAGACAGACGCAGAGTGGGCCATCGTGATCATGAATGGCAAAAGGCTGGGCTCTCGGGAAATCCGCGTCGATTGGGCAAATCAAGAAACACAAGGAACTCCTCCCGACACCACTGCTTCTTTTTATCGACCTGTTACGAGCGGTAGTGCACCTGCCCCTTCAGGTTCTGAATACGGCCGTTTACTTCACGACTCGCTACCTTTGTTAGGTGAACCAAGAAATAATAGACTCCTCGTCGATGAGGGCTTTCTAGAGGGAGTCGAGGCCCCAGATTATCGACCTGATTTCGCCACGTCGGGGAGCACTGACCCTTCGGAATGGTCTCCTGGCACTCTCCTTTCGGATCCAGAAGACAGCACCTTATCCCCCGACACCCTGCCTCATTGCAAGACGGTTGCGTCGGCGAAAATGATAAACGTCAGCCACTGGAAGAGGAAACGACCGGCGAGATTTAAGTGCTCGCTATGTACCCAAACCTTCACTACAAATACCAACTTAAAGAGTAAGCCCTCTTCTGCAGACATTGTTGTGCATGAGCTTATCAATATATTCCAGACCATGTCAATGTTCACATGGGCATTAAGAGATATCGTTGTCGTTGTTCGAGGGCATTTATTACTCAGGCAGCTTTCCGGAGACATCGTAAAACTTGTAAAGTGTGGCCGGAATTTATGCAACAACCAAGTCGACATGAAGATGATTCGATCATTGAAATCGAAGGTTCCATGTCCGAGCGTGGCGACGACTAGGCCCAGTGGCATGTTCCCAGAGAGTTGCAAGACAATTCCCTCTATCCTCTCTTTGTCATCTGCTTTGCTCTCTCTCTCCACACCTCCCGCGGAGGCTTCTTCAACCCTTCCAACGTCCATCACTCATTATAGTATTCAATTCCTCTCCACCTCATGTTGTTGTCTCAGGAGCTCGCTACCCTCGCCTCAGATTCTCATACACATGCCTCATCTTTTGTTCAACGTTTTTAAAAATTAACATCCGCCGAGTTGCAATCCGAGTTCAGGGCGCATATATCTATGAATGGCTCTCTGCTACTTGGGTTACTGTGCCCCTGTCAATGTATGAATTCATGTACCTACATAGATGGTTAATGTTAGATGTGCACTGGGTTCAATTGGAAGACGAAGGCCGACTTCTGCGACGAAGATCACAAACCAGGGCCCTCGCATATTTTCGATCTGAATCAATTCGACATTCTCGCGTCCATTGTCTTAGAGCATTACAGCTGATAATCTAAGGAAACGTTGACATGTCGACGGCCATCGATATTGCACGGGTGGAGACAACGCGTGAAATCGATAATGATTATATTATTACATACATTCGAGAACGATATTTCCTTCCTTCCTTCTTTGCCTCTCTTTCATGCCTACGTTTTCTTTTTCATATCGCTGTCTATTGGTATCCCAAGGAACGAAGGTACATCGGAAAAGGGGGAAGACCGAAATGGCCAGATGGCACATGCCAGTGTATGTATCAAGTTTGCATTCTACAATGGGCAATAAGAGGAACTTTAGAACTGGTACATGCCTTGGAAGAGTTTCCCAGGTTAAGGGGATCCCAACGTCAGGTGGATAAGCTAGTGATGATCGTATAGGTCCAACTTGCGTTGGTGAGGCGTGTCGTCCATATCCTCCAAGACGATTTTTGGCTAAAGGCATCCGTATCTCCACCGGAAATTGAATTCGCGCTTTTGAGAGTGGTAAATGGATTCATTTGTCCAGTGCCAGGGCTCAGCGATTAGAGGAATCGGTAATTTCCCAAGGTGACGACCGGAAAACCGAAGTTGTTTCAAGGAGGATTCAGGCAAGTTAGCCTGGGATCGAAAGGACGGAGGAAGAGTGTAAGTAGATGCGAATTATGTTGTGTTCTGCGTCACTCATTGATCTGAGAAGGCATCCGTATCTCCACCGGAGATCCCGTCGATTGGTGTCTACTACGACAACCCGAGTCCTGATTCTAGCAAGGTGAGTGGCGTCGCTCTAGAATCGACCTAATTCAATGATCTTCTCTTCTCCCCCTCTCCTGACACACCTCATTGACACTAACGACCAGCGCAACGGGAACAAGCAAAGGCATAACACCCGAAACTCTTTTACCCCGATGCGCCCACACAGCGGCGGAAGTATGCCGACTTCATCCAAATACCTCTCCACCATTCTTGCCGGCAAGCGCCCTAGGGCTGAGGTACTAGAAGAAGAGGATGAGCTCGATGCAGATGAGCCTCTCGCGCCCAACACGACGGAGAGGGAGCAGATTGAGTGAAAGTGAAGGAAGGAAGAATGTCCTCGCAGCAAGGAGAAGTCGGGGGAGGAAGTTGGAGTATCAGCGGGAGCTGGAGGAGTGTTGCAAATTTGACGGTGGAGAAGGATGTGTGGCGGACGAGGGCGTTGACGTTGAGGCAGATACTGCAGAGTCATGGCATACCGTTCATCGAGTTCCAAGATTGAAAACTGTGCTGTTCTCACTGGGTGCCCTATTGAAGGTTGACCCCCTCCCTTTGTCCAGCGTCCATCATCTACAAGATAACCATGATCATTTCGATTTGCTCCCCGTACCCCTTTCATTTCTTTCGAGGAGGGTCATTTTGAGTTTCAAAGGCATGGATCATAAAGGCAGTCTTTCCTAGAAAACGTTTCGCTTTGAATCCAGAAAGTGACGGGCACTCTTCCTTCCGGCTGAAATCATTACGCCGCGATTGCAGACGATCATAGCAAGGTTACTCGTTGAGTGGTTTTCTTCATTTCCTCAAGGCTACAGTTTCTTCGCCTCAATTCGGAAAACGCACAATTTTTGTAATGTTATAAGTGTTGTAATGTGTCGGAGCTAGCCACATTTCTGAGCCTGGTCTACTTGCTGCCAGAGCTTTGGCGTTCACGTTTCGACCTGATGCTCTTTACATAAGAGTTGGTCCGTCCTGGACGAGTATTTCGCGTCAAAGTTTGCAAACGTCGATGAGAGCTATAACGGCTTTGATTTCTGAGAGAGAACGAAAATGGTCAGGAACTTCCTGAGATTATGTTGAAGATGGATAAAACACTTACGAAGCGTAAGGTCGATAGAATAGAAACGGAAAAGAGCCAGGTTTTCTAAATAAACAGAACATTGGACGTCAGTATCAAAAATCCCAACCAAAGGACGAACGAACCCATCATGTACCACAGTCCTGGAACACCCAAGTCCTGCTAGGCGCCCTTCACTTCTCCCTCCTCGTCAAAGCCCCAAATCACTTTACATTTATCCGTTACTTCGTCCCCGCAAACTCTACGTATGTGCTCCCGAGGATCACCTAGCCTGAAGGGAGAAAGGAAGACGACATCAACCATCACAGTGAGAAGGGGGGAGGGACAGCTCTCACCGAGTAGCAAACACAACCACGTCGGCCGCTAGCTCACTGCCATTGTCGAATTTGATGCCTATCCTGTCCTGTCTCCATGAAGCACCCGATGAGGGCGTCGTGCCAAGGCTCTCCAAATAGGTATACACCACACGCGCCTTCCACTCCCCACTGTCCACCGCCGGTACGAGACCGCGCGACACCCGACGCGTTCCCTACGGTCAGCTTGGAACTCGAACAGCAGGTTGATCCATGCAAGATCGTCGGGGGTAAGGCTGCTCCAAGCCCAAAATAGCTCATCTTTCAAGCGAAAAGTTCTATTGAGGTAGTCGATCAGTGATCATGAGGAACTGCTTGATCTTGGAATTCTGCAGAAAAGGTCCAGAAGTTCCAGCTGTGAGCTAGCATATCGAGGAAGTAGCTCTCCTTGATGAGAGTTGAGACAGCTTTTGCAATAGCTGCCGGAGAAGGTGACAAACCAGTCCTGTGCGATTTTTTTTTTTGCCGTCAAGATTTTGGGGAACGGATGCGCCTAGTCTGTCTCGGGGAGGAGGGGATAGTCCGGTATTTCAAGGGTCATCGTTCGGGATGTAGGTTATCACGGCTGCTGGTAAAGAGGTCTTATAAGGGCAATGGGACATCAATGTTGAAGTTTCTCCTCCTCTCATGCTAAACAGCAAAAAATCAATCACTTGTGGAAATGAAGATCAAGAAAGAAGGGGCACATACAAGAGCCTTCTCACGAACTTCCCTAGCCTCCTTCTCGCGTTTCAGCCTCTCACGCTCGCTCACAACCCAATCTTCCATACCATTCGCAGCGGCATCGGGTTGGGCCTTATACTTCAACAGGTCTAAATTCAAAAAAATCAGCATATACCCCAACCCAAGAAACACAAACACAAGAAATGTAACTCACATCCCTGCAGCGCAGCAACGCTAAACTCCTCTTCCGGAACCCCATTCGCAAAGCGCTTGGCCAAAATAGCAAGGGTACGCTTATCCAGCGGCGCAGCCGAGTGCTTCGTGCTCAACACGCTCGCAGTGGGCAGTGGAGGCAAGTAAGCAGTATTCGTAGCTCCGAATTGGTTCTTATCTATCGGAGTTGCAACTACCAACGTTGACGAAGAGGAAGTACCATTAGACGACCGTGTGCCAGATTGTGTCCGTGGCGGAGGTGTGTTTGTACCAGAGCCTAGAGGAGAAGGAGATATGGGTGGGGAAGAGAGGAGGGAAGACGCAGATGACGCTAAGCTTGAGGAGAGGGACCATAACGAGTGGAAGCTGAATTTGAGGGCGTGGGAACAAATCTCCTTAGTGTGGATTTGGTGTGGATGGAGGAGATGATGGCTCGACTTCAGTGTCAACGTTGATGCTCTTCAGTTGCTGTTCGTCCGCTTCCTCCTCTTCAGCGCAAGGGAAGTTGCGGAAGAGCGCCTCGGCTTGCCACTTGCTTGCATTCTTGAACTCAACCCAAACGTCCATATGGCCTGGTCGAGACAGGGCGGGGTCGAGACGCTCCAGGTGATTGGTCGTACTACACAATGAAAGAAAGTAAGCTTCACAGATGAGGGTGCCACAAAAGCAGAGGGTCACTCACGCAAAGAGCAACTTGCCTTCAGCAGCAGCAACACCATCAAGTGCGTTCAAAAGCCCGCTTAAGCTCAAGATGTTCACATCGCTCATCTGCTCACCGCCGCGGCCCCTCCTCCTGCGTCCACTCCCCCACTACCTCCGCTACCCCCTTCCTGGTTTTGCTGCTGAGGGCCCTCCTTCTCCTCTTCTTGGTCGTCAACGTCACGGCTCACGCTGCTTGCGAAAGCTACGTCGAAATCTTCCAACAGGACGACGCATCAATGATTGGTAATTGTTGTGTAAGGGCAGACGCGCGCGTCGGAAACGAGGGATTTCCAGTGTTGATACACAGGTGGTAATACTAATGGCGGGCTGTCCTTCACTAGTGAAGGTGCCAAGGACGAAGCATCAGGAACAGTTAGGTTCGTTGTCGGCAAGGATTTAATATGCGCGTGTGCACGCCAGTAAACGTAAACTCGAGAGATTCCTTCGAGAACGGTGTCTAGTAGCAACCACGGATGTTAGAAAATGTAACTTCAAAACAAGTGGAAAACTATCCAGGGAGAGGGATAGAAAACACTAAGATACCCCCAGAGAGACTCACAGAAGGAGGGTATCCGAGAGTGGGATACAGAGTAATGAGAGATGATGATCGTTCTACCGACAAGGATGGTCAGCCTGAGAGCCTTCCACTTCCCCTTCTTTGTAATCACGTGATCTAATGCACTCCCACTCATGCCTTCGTTGTCATGCTGGGTTCGGTACTTCAGGTTCTCTCAATACGCATCTCAAGACTTGTAAAGGTCCCAAAACCAGCGAACAGTCAAACA
>Ga0307507_10010798_pt1 | contig 11684 bp, 3 predicted proteins | sample 7_EM_MG_FD_207223 | JGI IMG/M metagenome (GOLD analysis project Ga0307507, IMG submission 207223) | Populus trichocarpa ectomycorrhiza microbial communities from riparian zone in the Pacific Northwest, United States - 7_EM | ecosystem: Host-associated > Plants > Roots > Unclassified | place...
AGACATTGAAATAAAATACAAAAGAGAGAAGTTAAAAGTGATTAAAAAATAATTATATATATATATATATATATATATATATATATAAACAACCAAACTAAAAGCAATACTACATCAGCTTTATCCCACCATATATAATAATATAACGATAGTTCGTTTAATACGCAATCTCCATAATAAAAATACAAGGGACAATATACATATTTAATAGTGCTTAAGCATAATCTATTTCAATCAAATACTTGAATTCAAGCTTAAATACAAAATTTCACCCTTTTATCCTCATGTTCTAATCTCATTTTATCTTTCCACAAATACCATACATTAATGATTAGTATTGATAGTTATGTTCAAACTTTCAACTATAGTACTATGTAATCTCATTGGTCTTAGCCCAAAGGTTGACCTTACCACTTTCATTTGTCTCCATTCAAAACGTTGGACTTCATCATTTTCATTAGTCTCCATTCAAAAGGGAAAACTTTGCCATTTTCATTAATCTCCATCCAAAACAATAAAATTTGTCATTTTCATTAGTCTCTGTCCAGTACTACAGACTTTACATGCATCCATATTCTACGTCTAAATGTCCAACTATGATGCCATTAAATATTTTATCATATTTTTCTAATTTTAAACATTATCCTTTCTTCCCATTTTTGTCCCATAACAATTTCCATCACATATTTCATTTTCTTTTTTCTCTTTATTTATTTATTGCATAACAAATACATGTAAAATTAAATATAAATTCTACAGAAAAGTAAGGAGATAAGGTGTCAAACACCTACTTGTTCCTCCAACTAATCGAGCTACTCCAGTTACACACGATCCCACTCTAGGTGCTTATAATGACTTGAATTTTTCATCTAATTTTCATATTTTTAATCATCATATCTTAGTATAATTAATGAGGTAATTCTTTTTTTTGGTAATTTGTCTAACAATACATCTCATTATTGATTCTTTGGTTTACCAAATTTACAGTAAAGTTTCCTCTATAACTTATATATTTTCTTAGTTCTTTTCTTATCCTCCTAGATAACACAATATCAAATAACCCTATTGAATACATGCAATAGCCTTCGGTCACCCACCAATTCCAATTCAATTGTTTCTCTATTTGATTCTTTCACATTGTTTCTCACAATTCATTTTATATTCTTTTTATTTTTCATTTACTTAAAACATATGTGTGATAGATACACACAAGTAACAAAAAAGATGCAATGACCAAATACTAAAAATACAATCATACCATTTAGTACATTTCAAGGTGAAGTTATTAAGACAATTTTAAGTATTCATAATACATATAAATAAGTACCTAACAAAATTATAAATAATGAAATGACACAATCAGTGTTGGCCCACTTTGTAACATAGACCTGTAACATATATAGTATTATAAGAGTTATTAGTCGTCAAGAAGACTTATGCTCATGATTTTTTTATGAGGGAAAGGAATCATTATGTCTATTAGCACTTCTAACAATCTTGCTCAAAACATTCCACTCAAGTTCAATAATACCTCAACTCATATGACAAGTGCTCATTATTGCAACTAAAAATAACCTTACAAATTTAACATCTAGCTATAAAATACATGTATGTGGTTTTTCGTAAGGAAGGAGAACAATATGCTTATTGAGAATTCTTTTAGCATCGATTATATCATATACCTATTGAATTACGCAATAGTTGTTATGGCGTCTAAGTACATATTTGTTACTTTCGACTTTGCCTTTACGACGAATTACATAATACATTCAAATCTAAAGTTGTCGACTATACGTCACCACATAGCAACTCATTTTCTTAATTTTTGATTTCAAATCAATAATTAATATTTTATTTCTTTAATTACAGATTTTCTTAGGTACAATCCTTGAAGTAACCAAACGGTATTATATCTTAAGTTGTCAATCAACCCCCCTTGTCATATACATTTTTAAGCATCGGTTAACGGTCTTACACAATGGTTTTCATTACAATCGAGGATAGTTTCAATGGTTTTCATTATTTGGGAACAACAACACCATAGTTTCTACTCATTTAAAACAACAACACAATTATCTTCATTCAAAACAAAGGCAACCACATGAATTTCCTTTTTATTACGGACAACTAGGAAGTAACTTTTGTTGCCCATGATTTAATTTAAAGGACTTGCCAACTTAAATAGAAGTAAAAGGAAATGAGAGCTTACATCATCATTTGATAATTAACCAAATTGTACTTTGCTTCCTTGGTCATCATTCTTTTGGGCAACTAAACATCAAAAGTTATCATATTCATAGATATTGGCAATTAATCCAATTTATATCTTGTCCTTAGTCATTGATACTGTGGTCATTAAGTATCGTTCCTTTCTTATCCTTAGTCACCGACACTGCGGCCACTAAGTATCATTTTTATCTCATCCTTAGTCACCGATACTATGGCCACTAATTATAATCCGGTCATCCCTTCGCAGATGCCAATAATTCTAGCAAACCCATTTGATTTCCAACAAATTCAGCTATTAATTTCTTCCTATCGAGTCTATTTTTAATATTTTACTCCACATCTTCATACAACCTTATACCACATTGTTTTATTTGAGCTATGTTCAACAAACAACTGATGACATGTACTATGGTCTAAGAATCCTTGTACATATATAATTCTTCCATGCATAACTATTCATTCCTAATTTTGATCAATTCTGTATATGGTTCTTTAAACATTAATTTCAATTGTGAACAACATATCATACTCTTTATTTCATCATATTAGTAAACACTTTCAAATTAGCTGGTTCACAACACTCATTACCAGTAATTCTAGTATGGACCTCACTAACCGGAGTTAACCTCATCCTTTACTCCCGGCTATCCAATATGGATATCATTAGCCAAAGCTAATCTTATCATTTATTCTCGGCTACCCAACATGGATACCATTAGTCAAAGCTAATCTCATCATTCATTCCTAGCTATCCAACATGAATACCATATTAGCCGAAGCTAATCTTATCAATGAATCCCGATTATCCAATATGGATACCATTAGCCGAAGCTAACCACATCATTTAATCGCGGTTATCCAATATAGATACCGTTAGCCGAAGCTAATCATGTCATTTAATCTTGGTTATCCAATATGGATACCATTATCCAAAGCTAATCTTATCAATTAATCCTGATTATTCAATATGGGTACCATTAGCTGAAACTAATCACATCACTATTCATTGTGTTTCATGAGTAATTTTAATCGATTTAAAATTTGGTAGCAACATTATATATAAATACTTCAAGGATTTAATAATAATTAGTTAAAGGTGGAAACCACCTACCTGCCCCTCTCGTAGTTTGTCCTCGTCTGGTTGAAGATCTAATCCTAGTCGTGCCTCCTGATACATCAAATGTCCATTACTTAATATATTTTTATTTAGGTAATGTCAAAGACCATTTCCACACATATACCAGAACACATATATATATTCATTCAAGCATCTCCCATGTTTGTATAATTGTACAGTGATAATATTGTAACAAGACATTTGTCCCTAATTTTAATGTAGGTCATCTACAAAAATTATATCATTTTGACATTGAAAATCGTTAGCAAAAACTAAGTCAAGTTATTTTGACACTGAAAATCATCAACGAAAACTAAGTCATTTTGACACTGAAAATCACCAACAAAAAACTAAGTCATCCTGACACTGAAAATCGTTAACGAAAACTAAGTCATTCTTACACTGAAAATCATCAATGAAAAACTAAGTCATTCTAACACTGAAATTCATCTACGAAAAATAAGTCATTCTAACATTTCTTTTCCCTAAATTCACGCATATGGTCAATACCAAGTTTTCCTCCTAAAGACCATACTTCAACCTAGTTTTGGACATAAACCACAACCAAATTCACTTCCAAAGTTTATGAAGTAAGGGAAACATGTAATGTTTCTATTCTATAACGATATCACACATTCATCAAATATTGTTAAAGAGGAACCATCACTCATTACTATCTTCATGAGGGTCTTTCTTTGTTATCCTCTCTCAAGGTGGCCGAAGCCCATGTCATTCCCTTCACAAGTATATTTTTGTGTTTTTCATGTGACAACATCAAATTCAATGAGAAAATAAATTAAAATCATTATCTTCCCCTCTATTACAACCAAAATTGGGGATGAGACTTTCATGAAGGGTAATGATGGTAAAAAATTAACCTCAATTTTCCCTCTCTATCCATTACAAATCTTAAACAAGATATAGGATATGATTTAGGATATGTTTGATATGATTTTTTTGAATTGATTTAAATTATTTTTCAACTTTTAATTTATAAAAAAGTCATAAACATACTTGGCTAGAAATAAATTTTGATTTTAATAAAAAATTGATTTAATTGTAATTTATTTTCTAGTTATACCAGATTTATTCCTTATAAAATATGTTTTGAGTTGTTTTTATCAAATATATTTATAACACAGAGTCATTTTAGATTATCTTATGATAATTTATTTTTTAAAAATAATTTTTAAATTATAACTTAAAATCAAATCTCACTTCTTGCTAAATAGACTCTTAAAATATCATTCTCTTCCCTTTTCCTCCATTCATTTTTTTCCCCTCAAAACCAAGTGTAAATACAATTACTACTTGACATATCTAAAATGCATTGACTATATGATCCAATAAAATAACAAACGTTACTTAGAGATTTGCTTTTCAAATTATCATTCCCGTTTTCAATTACAATATAGAAAAATAAGTTCGTAAATACACTACGGTTAGTATGACTTCTGCCAATTAATTTAAGCTGTTTTATTTTTTATTTTTTATTTATAAGAAAATCTTAAAAATATTTGGTTAGAAATAATCAAAAGTTTGTTATGAAATTGATTCAAGATTTTGATTTCATGAATTTTGATTTAATGAAAAGTTAAGATTTTCAACTTTTAACTTGTAGATTTTACTTATACCATACCTAATTTTCAAGAAAATTGCTTTGAATTATTTTAAATTAATATATTTATAATTTAGAATCATTTTGATTTATTTTATTATTATTTATTTATGAAGAAAAATTAAATTAAAAATTAAAAATTATTTTTCATATATCAATATTATTGAAATTTGTAGATAAATAAACTAGGTCTGAGCTATGTAAGAATTGATTTGTTTTTTATTTTTCAAAAATAATTTTGAAGAAAATGAATTTATTTTTTTTATTTTAAATTAAATTTTTTATGTTTACAAATTATTTGATATACTGATATTAAAAATTTATTTTAAAAAATAAAAAAAATATTATTTTAATATATTTTTAAATATAAAATACTTTAAAAAATAATATATAAGTAAAATATCAAGAGGGTTATGAAAAGCTCGCCGTAGAAGTCTGAGTATTGAAAAGGAAAATAATAGGGTAACAGTATATTCCTTCGTGAAAAGCTCTCCGCGTCTACACCGACGCGCTAATTTAGATTTCCCCTCATTCCAAAATACCCATCTGGTCAAAACTCAAATGTGACCTCTGCCATTAACCGAACACATGTACAGAGATAACACGCACCCATGGCTACTCTCACTCTTCAACACCACCTTTAAACCACAGCCACGTAATCAAAGTGAAAATGAAACACGATCTAATTAGTGAATATACGTGGAGAAAAATAAATCTGCAACAGAAGATGCAAACTCTGATCTTACAGCGTACATAGGCAAAAACAAATATAAAAATTCAGACACACAAATTCGGACCAGAATTCGATCGCTCGCTCGCTCTCTCAATCTTTGTCTCACTGCAGTCTCGATCGGGCTTACCACAAAAGAACGAAGAAAACCAGAAATAAAATAGAAATAAAAATAAAGCTACTCCTTGATTTGTTTATTTATTTTTTAATTAATCAGATTTGTAGCATGATAATATCTATCTATCACTCCCGCTGCTTACTCTCATAAACCCTAGAGGAAAATTTACAATTTGTCCTCCAGGTATTTTATTTATCAATTTATTTTGTCATTCACATTCAATAATTGCTAATTTATCCTTGTGCTCTTTCTATTTATTAACGGAATTGAATGGAATTTTTGTAGTGTAGGGAGGGAGAGGGTTGGTGATTGAATTTTGAAACGGTGAGTTGGTGGAAATGCCAGAGGAGGAGGAGGAGTTAGTAGAACTCAAGTTTAGATTGTACGATGGATCGGATATCGGTCCGTTTAGATATTCACTAGCATCCACTGTTGCTATGCTCAAAGAAAGAATCGTCGCCGACTGGCCAAAAGGTCTGTCTGCTCTGCTATTCTTTAATTACTTCACTCATCATTTTCTCTTTTTTTCAATTACAAAGTTTCGTTTCTATTTTACTCAAGCAAATTCGTTTGTTTATTTATTTATTTATTTTAGTTGCTTAGTTTAGCTTGAAAATTTGGTGCAACGCAATTATGAAGGCTGTGAATAAATAAATTTCATATTGATATGCTTAGTAAGGGTTGGAACAATTCCTTGCGATGCTGTATGGTCGTTTAGTTGCATGATTTGGATAACTTATCTGGTGAGTGAATCAATATGTGGTTCCAGTTTGATGAGGGCATTATATTTTGGGTTAGTAATTTATTTATTTATTTTTGTGGTTGGATGGGGAGTAAGCCATGCCATGTCTTCGTGAAATTATCATAGGCAACTAAGATATGATTTACATATGTCTAGTCCTGTTGGTATGTTCTTGTTAGTTCAGAATATAGAGAATGTTGTTTGAGGATGTTTTGGATGCAGAGACTCAGACGGGCTGCATTTTATTTTTCAATGTTAATTTAAAACTGGATTGAACCTTTTTATCTTGTTTGTTTCCCTTGACAATACCTTTTTTAGCTATGTTGTTCTAATTTTCTCCCGGTTATTGTTATTGTGCTATTTTATATTCTTCATTTGCTTAGGAAACCAAGACGTTATTGTTCGCCAGATACTCTCTGGGCACAATATAGGTTCCATGTTTACTTGATTTTGTTTTGGTTGACTGGGGCAGGGGAAAAGTTATACATATGTAGTCTTGATTTATGACATGTCATCATGTTAAGAACTATGTCCTTAGCTTCCATTCTTATTTGGCATCCTTGCTATTTCTACTTCAATCTGATGCATATTCTGAGAAAATAAATTTTCCCGCACCTCCTCTACCAAGCAGAGGACTCTTTTTCTCAAGCATTGAGTAGGTCGACAATAATCATGTCAATGATATTGGATCATTTCTTTCCCCTAGGGGATTCACACTGCTTTTTATCAAGTAAAGACACCAGAGTAGCAAGGCCAAAGTTTTGCTGTGCTGTTACCAATCCTTTTCATGTGTGCTTTTCTGATGAGGCCATGATAATTGGGTTCCATTAAAGCATAGGGGGCATTGATTCTTTCTAATCTGTTTTTTTATGCATGCATAACTTCCCTGCCCCTTATTATCAATTTAAATTGATTGTTTATATTAAAGGTACTTCTTTGTTAGGACAGGGTACAAGTCTCTTTGATGTTTTCTTGAAGTAATCTTGTTATCCTACTGCAAATATTTTCCTACTCTCGTCAAGATTTTCTTTTGCATAATATTTAGTGCATCTAATAATGGAAATATAGCATTTCCAATGCAATGGGGAGCTGCAAGAGTGATTGAAGTATGAAGGTGAAACTCTGATAAGGAATACCCTTTTATGCATGTATCAGACTACCTCTATCTCAGATTACCAGTGTCACAATTGGAATCAGGAAAGGAAACTGTGGCACTTCTGACTTGATTGTTGATGACGACAATGCATTCTATCCTCCAATGCAAATATCTTGCATGAAATAAATTACACTTAGAATTGGTTTGCCAAATATTATCCTGCAGTTTGGCCAATTGGGGATTTTATACACTCTCCAAAATTGGGTGCCTGTGTGGCTGTGCCATACCCATGATTAAATGGAATTTGACTTTCAGCTACCTCAAATGCTTTTAAATTCAATAGAGCGCATCATGTGCATCTTCGTATTTACAAAATGAAACATGATGACCTTGAGTTGGCATGGACATTCTGGTCTTTCTCAATGTGTATTGTGGCCTCCATTGTGGTAGTGTCCTTATCAATGTCTTCATGTTGTACAGAAAAATATAATTTCAGAAGTAACTCTCTCTTTCTGGACCTTTCTACTAAAATTACCCTCCTTAGAGAAAGGATAAAGTTCTCAAAAGGATACTATGGTATGATGAGAGAAGTGAAAACTTATGCTCTGAAATCTTTAGTATTATTCTATGTGCATGAAAGGAAAGGGGAATTGAGACGTGCATTTTTAGGGAGGATAGAATATATTATTGGAATCTTGTGTATGCTGAAGCATTTCATTCTATTCTGTAATTAGCATTATACTAGGTCTGACTTGGTTCCGTCTTCGCTCTGCATTGAGTGTAACGCTTGGCTTTGGTTGGTGCCTTTGGACCGGGAAAACCACATGCTAAGCATCTTTCTTGTTGCTAATTGATTGGTGACTAGAATTTTCATTTGTTAGAAATCATTGGATTATAAGCATGCTTAAAGATTAAGTTCATGGTGATTATGATTATAAGCCTTTTCTTTTTGCTCTAGAGAAATTGAATATCCCTTTTAAATCAAATGTTAACGTTTTCATTTTCCTAGTATGATATGGTTTTGATTGACATTTCCAGTATGGGATTTAATTTCTTTGTTCAGAGTCATCTTCTTTCTTTCTTTGGCATTAACTTATCCCTACTTTGTTAAGTAAGAAATACATATATTAAACATTGTTCTTAATTCTATTCCTAACAATTGATCTATAAATTCAACTTGTCTTAGATAAAAAAATTGCACCCAAGGCAGCAAATGACATCAAACTGATAAATGCTGGGAAAATCTTGGAAAACAACAAGACTGTTGGCCAGTGTAGGGTTCCTTTTGGGAACCTCCCGAAAGAGATCATCACCATGCATGTTGTAGTGCAGCCATCTTTAGCAAAAGCAAAAGCAGGTAGTTTTATGCTCAAGTATTTAACACATGAATACATGGTGCCTTCTCGCATGGTAACATCATGTTTGGAATTGGTATTCTTTATGTGCTTCATCTTGTTCTCTTTGAAGAGACGTATTATGTCTTCCAAGGAATAATACCTTTGAGAACATCTTTTGTGTCAGTATCGAGATAATCTGGTCATGAAAACATGTAATCAAATCTGAATTTTCATTCAGATGAACACTCCAATCTGTAATAAGATACAGCCTTAATTTGAGGTTTTTTTCCCTCTCTTCCAATGTGCTTGCTATAAGTTATTTTTATTTTTTTTGAACAGAGAAAAAGGTGGACGAGGCCCCAAGAAAAAATTTCTGTTCATGTTCTATACTATAAAGATAGAGTTGGGCTCCTCTAAGGTGTAAGCTTGCTTTGAAGTTCCTAGGATCTCATGGCGATGGAAATCATTTACTTGGAAGAGAGTAATTTGTGAAATGATGCCGTCCCGCATCTCACTCTACATGTTTGTTTGAGGGCATCCCTATGTAACAGTGTGCTGGTGATGTATTAACACTTTATAAAAGAGTGTTTTTTGTATTATTATAGAGGCAGCCTCCTCACTCTCATTTAGTATTTATTTTATACAAAGTTTTACGGGTTTGATCCTGTCTGAAATTTTATGATTAAGTAGAATGTGTTAAACTTGCCACTGTTTAAATGCCGAGGTGCTGTTGTTTGTGAGATCATTCAGTTTTGCACATGCAGTGTGTCAACACATGTTGAGGAATCGGGTTAAGCTGACCGGGCAGTATCAGGTATGCCCATGGCGCATCCGATTTCCCAAGTCCTGTCTAAATTCACTTCCAGTTCATTTGCCGAAAGATAGGCATGCTTTACCTTTTCTTTTTTTTGTTGATTTTCCTCGAGTTTTTGAATATCATATATGCAGTGAAAACTATAAAACAAAATTATTTAGAAGTTTCTAGGATCTTGTTAGATAGATTAAGAGTTGTTTATAGATTTATTATCTGAAGATTTGATCTTCTTTAGCTTTGAATAATTCCTTAAAGGTTGGGTTGTCGCAAATCATAAGACGTCCAATTGTATGGTCTCTAATGATAATTTACATGAACTACTTGTGTGAAATCTCTTAAATTCTTATTTAGGAGACATGGATTACTATTCATAGTGTTTCTTCTAATTTCTTTAAGTTTAAGAATATAACATTAGGAAAACGATATCAATCTCACTAACCTTTTGTAAACACAAGGTTTATCTATATTTTTTATGAAATCAAATATGTTGATTATGCTGTTAAAATTGGATATTCCTACTCCTTAAAGCTTGCATAGTATATTTGTACAGTACCTTTCATGTTAGTCTTTATCTTAAAAATTCATTTAGATTCATTGAGTTTTATCCATTCAAATGAATCAACCAAGTTCCAAACTTGATTAGTACATGAAATCCATAGCTTCAAGTCATTTCTTGGAATAAATATCATATATTACTTCAAAGTTATTGGTAAGCTCATCAATTATGAGCAACATGTCATTCATAATTACCATGAGAGGTCCTTGTATCATTGATGCATAACGTCCTATCAAATTTATAAAGATTTTGTGTTTTTTAAGGTTCAAGCTAAACATTCAATGTTTAAGCCTTGAGAATATGTTTCATCTAGATGTAGTGTTCTAAGAGGCATAGAGAATCTTATTTTTTTTTAGATAATCCTTGAAATATTTAGTCAAATATTAACCACCTCGATTCAATCAAAGTTTCTTAATACTTATTTCAATTTTATTAATACAAATCATTCGTATAATTACTAGATCCATGAAAACATTATTAATATAAAGAACAACATTTGTCTTCAATAATAAATTTAAATTCATTTAATACTAAATAAAATGGAAACGATGTCTTAACATATTAAAACAAAATAACAATTATAAAGTTCTAGTATCAACCCATTGGGCAAGACAAAATAACTAGTTCCTACAGTTAATGCTATTAGCCGAAGCTAGCCATTTATTCATCCTGGTCATTCACTTAGGGTGCCCTTAGCTGAAGATAATAATTTGTTCATCCCGGTCATCCGCCTGGGCCATTAGCTGAAGTTAATCATTTGTTCATTCCGCTAATCATTTATTCATCTCGACCACCCACTTCGGATACCATTAGCCGAAGCTAACCAATAATTTGTCCCGGTCATCCATTCGGATGCCATTAGCCGAAGCTAATCAATCATTTTTTCCGTTCATCCAATCGGATGCGATTAGCCAAAGCTAATCAATGATTTCTCCCGATCATCCATTCGGATGCCATTAGCCAAAGCTAATCATCAACCAATCAAACGTTCCAGAGGCGGTTATGAATCAGTACATTTGCATCCATAAATCACATTCATCACTATACTTATTTCAAGAGTTCATATGTTCACATTCAAGCGTTCCACATTTTACACCATCATACAATGAAATTGTTATAAGCATTTAAGTCATTTATGCCCGGGGGACTATTGTAGAAAATCGACAGCGAAACTGATTCATTGCTGGCCACACAATTTGATAGCGAAAACTGGTTCGCTGCAGGCACCTCAATCTCGGCAACAAATGCTACTTCGCTGCATCCGACACGCTTTCGGCAGCGAATGCTACTTCGCTGCAGCCGACACGCTTTCGGCAGCAAATGCTAA
>Ga0307507_10010799_pt1 | contig 11683 bp, 4 predicted proteins | sample 7_EM_MG_FD_207223 | JGI IMG/M metagenome (GOLD analysis project Ga0307507, IMG submission 207223) | Populus trichocarpa ectomycorrhiza microbial communities from riparian zone in the Pacific Northwest, United States - 7_EM | ecosystem: Host-associated > Plants > Roots > Unclassified | place...
TTTTGGGTTTCACTGTCAGGCTCATCATTGGCTTTTGATCTTGATCTCACTCTCGGATGACGTTCGGAACTGCTTGTGTAACCGATGCTTAATTGACCAAAACCTCTACCGATTCCTGGTACGGTGCTGAGGCCGCTACCCCCATTACCTATTCCAATCCCATAGCCATAAGCAAGAGATCCCCGTGAAGTACCAATCTCCACTCGATCCTCTACCAAACCCCATACCTTTTCCAGCCCCACTAACGTGAGAACTATCATGGCGAAAGTCTCCGAGTTTTTGGTCATTAGTGTCGAAAAGGAACTTGTGAGCAATGCTGAAGCTAAAGCATAGCAAGACCAAGAAACTGACGTAGGCACACTTTAGTGCAGTCATCTTATTTTTGTTTTGATTTGATTTGTTATGCATGGCAGCAAATCAAGTCTTGGATAAGCATAATTAGGGAGAGACTAAATGGGTAGTGGGTAATCCGGAGCCATGATAGGAAGATCCCCAACCTTTAAGCCAGAGGCAGAATGCAATCCGTGAGCCAATTCTTTGGTAGTGCAAATATATATAGCTCTTCTATTCGACTGCAACCATCCTTAAGCTGTTGTTGACGCAATGCATGCATCAAGCGAGGAGTATTTCTAACATCGTAGCCCGATTACCATCATCCTCATCCAAGGCTTTCTCCCCTTTTCAGATGGGAACAAAGTCATAAACTACAGTGCAGCGTCTCCATTTCAAGAGAATAATTATGGGAGACCATGTATACTCCATGCATGGCTAGGGAAGACATAGCTAGGAGGAAGAGAAGGCACGGAATTTTCACGTACGTATGATACGATCACTCTACCATGGATAAACATTGACTACTAAAGTAATGCAATGATTAACGCACAAGATCTTGTTTTAGAGACAGATTTTTTAATCCAGCAGGATTGATTTGATGATCATCTGTCTTTTCCGCTTTTCCCTTCAGTTTTATTTATTTATTTTGGCAATTTACTTTTTATGTTTTCTACATTTCTATCTTCACCATCTCCTTGTTTCTTGTCTCAAATAATACAGAATTAGGGTTTTTTTTTATTCGTTCTTAAACAATCCTTGAATGAAATTTGAGATGGAATTATTCGAAACATTCAGCTACTTATTCGGGGGAAAGCACAAACTGTTTTCCTCACTTAATGGTTCTGCGCTGTGGTTGATCATATTTTTAGTAGCGCCTTGCTCATGGACTGTATGGCTCCGTGGTTGCAACGTTGGATTCAAGAGTCTCATGTGGACTCCACGGCTCCATGGCCACATCGATGGACTCATGAGCCTCGTCTCTAGAAACCTCATTCTGAGCTCCACTGTTGTGCTCATCATTTGCCTTTGATGCTGATCCTCCCTTCATCGTCGAAACTTGATTATAACATTCTGGGCTGCAGGTACATCCATTGCCTATTTGACCATACCCCGGAATGAAATGCGGTGGAGGGATACCAATTCCTGCTATCGTGCCACCACTGCTGCCACCTTGCCCTATTCCAATCCCATAACTAGGAGATCGATTACCCGCAGCTCCACCGGTGCCTTGTCCTGCTCCAATCCCTCCACCTATTTCAAAACCAGGCAATCCTATGCTACCCCCAAAGTCAAAACCAGGCCATCTTATGCTACCCCCAAGACCAAAACCAGGCAATCCTGGGATGAAGCCTACTCCGCCAGTTCCAGACACAGACCCATCTGAACCTACTCCAATACCCCAGCCGGATCCACCAGTCCCGGGGTCTTCATATCCATTCCGACCAGATCCATACCCGACTCCATACCCTAACCAATAACCACCAGATCCTGACCCGAGTCCATTGCCATGTCCACTAGAACCTGACCCAAACCCAACACCTACTCCACTTGATCCGCCACCACTGCCAAACCCAAAATCTTTTCCAATCCCAGTCCCGGTCCCAGGATCATCAGTACTACCATGGCGTTCGCCTTCATGCATTTGGTCATCATTGTCCAAAAAGAATCTGTGAGCGAAACTGAAGCTTGAGCATAGCAAGACCAAGAGACCCACGTAGGCACATTTTAGTGCTGCCATTTTTGTTTTGTATCGATCTGCAAGACAGCAAATCAAGACATGGCTTTATATACTGAAAGCTTAAGAGGAAAATCAAATTGGTATTTATGGTGTAATAATAAAAGCGCAAAATGTCTGCATTGGTTTGTTCTTGCAACCCGCAGCCACGATGCTTGTGTGAGAATTTACGTGTTGTAGCTGTAACACCAAACCTATAACCCAACAGGCATAACTGGAGATTACGGCTAAATTTTGAATTCAATGTCATCGAATGGAATGTAGTTTAATCGGAAAGCTTCTGAGTTTGTTTTTTAATTATTAATTTGAATGTCATATATTTTAGAATTACTAAGATTTATATCATCATTACCTTTAAAATTTTAAAAATTAATCAAGATATACATAAACATAAACTGGTTGAAATATTTATAATTAAAAAAAAAAACACCTTCTTGCAGCAGCAGTCCAGTGATTATTATGAACTAGAATGATGAAACAAATGGGGACATAAACAACAACTCGGATTCATGTGCCCACCAATTTATCAGTTGTAAAGAACCACTGATCATATATTAAAAAACTGCAAGTTTAACTCATGCATAAGTAAAATTGAAATTTAATTAAAAAACTTGAAAGAGACAATATATAAAATCTAGAGGAGGCGTTGGTTTTTATCCAATTATTTAGGGATAATTGGTCTTTTGACCTTTCAATAGCATTATATATTACCTGTTAAATTTGTCTAAGGATAATTAAATTTTTTTATATTTTTTAAAAAACATTGTAAAGACTTTCCGGCAGGATTATTTTTGTAATGAAGTTGTTTTTTTTTTAATCAACAAGTTTCTCGGGATGAATTTAAGCTTTTAATATTTATGAAGAAGAGTGTAAAGATATTCATTCCCTTAAAAGTAAAAACAAATAAACCTCAGAACTAGGGGTATTTGCATATTTTCAAGCTGGTTTTTTGTAATTAATATGTATTGGGAGCGATTTGGTTTTTTTTAGTATATGCTAGCAAGTCTGCGATGTTAGCGTTTTTTAGACGATATTTGTGGCGTCTTTCTCTTTCCAAACATTGTCTTTCAGGGTGATGTTGAAAGCAACTCGCCATGTTTTTTCTAATGATGCCGAGCGTGTTGCCATCATAGTAGTGGTTGGGATTAATGAACTTCTTTTTTTCTTGTTTTTTTTTTTCTCTTGTTAGCTAAAAAATAAAGATGTCCTTTCATTTGTGTTTTTTTATCTAATTTGATTATTTTTTTAATTGTTATTTATTTTGTTTTTATTTTATTTTTATTAATTTTTTCTTTAATTTTATCCCTCATCATTTGGTCTGATTTGATTTTTATATCAAATTTTATCCCTAATCTGTTTGAATTTTATTTTCAATTTCACCCCTCAACATTTGATTTCAAATTATTTTTGTATTAAATTTATTCCTCATTCTTTTAATTGTCATTTCTTTTGCTTTGGAGACTTTTTTATTGTATTTTTTTTCAATTTTATCCCCTAGTATTTTATTGATTTATAATTTTACTTTGTTTTTTTAGGGTTTGTCTTTTATAAGGTTAGTCTCAAGGTCACGGGTTTTGAAAGTTAATACAAGTTGATTTTGTTTTTTTTTTATAAAAAAAATTCTTTTATAAAATTTATTTTTTTCATTGATATTAGTTTTTGCTTTCTTTTATATGAGGTTATCCTAAACATATATCCATGACCACAGAGTTAGGTAAATCCAAGATGACACAAATCTTTTTTTAATTAATTTTTTTCTAGGCAACTACTTCTAAGGCATCAAGGGTAAACTTGGTTTTTTTTTTTTTTTCTGTTTCGCATTAATAGTATTTTTTAACTATTTATTTATTATTATTGTATTTTTTATTTATATTATTTAAATAAACCAAACTTATTAAATTCTAATCAATTCAATAATCCAAGTTTTAGTTTTTTTTTTTTACCGCTTGATTTTTTTTTAAAAAAAATTAAATCGGCCCACAGCCTTGCGCAACCCCCTGATTTGGTCTTTTCCATCCTCCGGTCAGCATTTTGATTAGACATCAAAGTCTTCGTCCTTCAGAAAAGAACCCTTTCCTTGCCAAAACGTCAGAAAGGGTGGTGGTAATCATTTTCTTGAGCTGGAAACCTTTTCCCGGAAGATCTAGTAAGATGCCTCAAGCAAGACTGCCGGGACAATATTCGACTCTCTGGCCGTATATGCAAAATAGAAAACATATCGCCTCAAATGGGTCATCCATCAACGGCATAGCATTTCCATATTGATGACACAACCAAAAGATTTTAACCAGAGCATAGCAAAATTAAAAGGCTTCTCCTTTATATTCCTTGGTGTGAACTGTTAAATCCCGATCTATGAAACACTAACATCCATCTGAAGTAAATGAATTATTACCAGAGACGAACCCTCAAGCTCCAAATGCAAAACAAAACAAGAGGAAATCTTCAACCTTTTACATTAACAGGGGGCTCAACTTAGCACAGTGAGAAAGCTCTTCAAAAGAAAATACAGCAGAGTTTATTGGCATTTAGTCACATGTTTAAACATTGTCACCAGCGCCTGATTCCGCATCAATATTCTTTAAACCTTCAGCCATCATTCGTTCCCTGTTTTGTAATTGTCTTTCAACAACAACCATATACAGGCCTAGATAAGAGATAACCAGAAACTATCAGAAGGAGGGTAACCTAGAGGAAAAACAAAGCTCGTGATGCAACAATTCCAATAAAACAAATGGTTGTCAGTCTTACAATATTTTTAGCAATAAATCAGGAGTTGAGTAAAGAAAACATACTGACTACACTTCCAATAGCACAGGCCCAAAGAACCCTCGAGGACCATTTATCACCAATAACTCCTCGGCCTCCCATCTTTCGCTGCAAAAAGCCACTAAAGTACTGCTGAGTACATACCATTATACACTACAAATTAATGCCAAAGTTGATTTCTTGGATGGCTACTTTTCTTTTCATTATTTCTCTCATAAGCAACATAATAAATGCAGTAATGGGGAACTGAGAAGGAAGATCTCGTAAGAAAAGTAACAGATAGAAAATTTTGAGCAGAGAAAACTATGAGCAGCTAATCAACTAACAGTTGAGGGGAAATTATGGACTAACAGGAAAAAGGGGAGTGCAAGAGAGTTTTACAATGGCTAACGAAAGAAAACCTTTTGCTCGCAGAAAGAAATCCCGAAGTGGATATCTAATATTCATAAGAAAAAAGATTTCCAGAAAAAAATGTACTTCCACCTTGAAGCATTTTGCTAACATTACCATGATCAACAAATAGCACCCTAAAAAGGATCAAAGAATTAATCAGCTAAAACAAAAATCCCGTTTTCCCTAGCTTCCCAAATTCAACCTCCTATAACAAAAGAAGCATGATTCTGGAGAAATGTGTGGGCATTTTAACATTGAAGGTGTAAACGAGCTCGAAATTCCCATTTGCTCATGATACAACCAGTGGATTATATTCAGCAAAGCAAATAAATGTTGCTAGTCCTTAGTCATTTACCTGCACTACACTTTCCCTTAACAAAAATAAATAAATAAATTTACAGTAAAGAACAAGAAGCCTATATGAGACTTGGGGCACGCAAGCCAACACTTTCTAATCTACAGTTAAAGGGTTTAGAATCATACAATTTCTTTATCTAAATGGAAGAATACACCACGATGAGATAAACACACTAATTAATCATTCTAAACCCGTATAGCTCGTGAAAAAAAATAAAATCAATAGCATCTAGGCTAGATTTTCTTTGATCCAGATTCCTAAAGTAAATTTAAGGAATTGAAATAGAACTGATCAAGAATTAAGTAACTACAACTCGGGCTAAACAACAAATATATATCATTATGATACACACCCAAAAGGAAAGGATTAAGAGAAGATGCGATCAAAACACAAGCGAATTGTAAAAGACCCATCTGGATATTTTACCATTTCTTGATTTAGAATTAAGAATAACATGGAGTATAGAGAGTACACTACCTTGGTTTGTGAATTGAAGCAGATTCTTCAAAGAAGAAGACTGTTAACGGGAGTGTGGTTTTAGCTAGATCAAGGGATTTTAATTTTTATTGTGAGGTCGGGGATTGGTATTCGCAGAGCTTCATTATCTATCCGCACACCAATTTCGAGTTAATGGACTTATCTGTCCTCATGGCAATCTAACAATTACAACCCCACAACAATTGAGACTTTTTGTAGGATTGGGAAAGCCGAAGGAACTACTGGCAGTGCCACTACCGTAGTGTTGAAGAGAGACTGTAAATAATTAATTAAATTGAAAAATGTTAATTTGTGCTCCACCAAAGCACAGACTGGAAGTTAATCTAGAGTTAAAGGGACAAATTTGTCCATCAGCATATAATAGCTGTGCGAATAGACATCGCGGTGTGCGAATAGCTCTTTCCAGCAAGGTCTCCACGTTTCGTTAAGTGTGTAGCCTGTTCATGGTCCGGGCCGAGCCTAAGTCAGACCCGGTTGATTTTTATAGAGCTCAGGCCTGCCCCTTGAAAATATAATAAAAAAATAAAAAAAATCACCCTGACCATTATATATATAAAAGAAGGGACATGTAAATAAACATGTATAATAAGTTATGTAATTAGAAAGCAGCAATAATTCATGTTGACGTGAGATTGTGGAAATCATTTTGAAAGATAGAGGTTATTAGTTGATATCACTTAATTATACAAAGCAGATAACAAAAAAGATAAAGATATCAACAACACAACAAAAACTCAAATCACTACATTATAGTTTTATCAAGTTCTCGTAACCTTTCAAACTTAAAAATTATAGACGATAGAATAATAAATGATAATTAAATAGATTTGCAATTTTCTTTGTAACAAGCAGGCTTACAATCTCAATTCCATAAACCAAAAATACCAAAAAGATATTTTATTATCAAGGAGTTCCAATTCATGGATGTAATCAAAGTATGAATCACTCTATGAATATAATTATTCTTTTCCTAAGATATTGAGTTTACTTTATATTCAAGTTATTTTAATTACTTGGTTACTTTTTTAGTTAAACTACTATTTGTATAAAATGAATTTAATTATATTGATATTCATGTAACTCTTTAATACAAATTTAAAATTACATGAATAAATCTAAAATTATAACAAAAGCTAAATAGTTGAGAAAATCATTGTGGATCAAGAGATGGATTGTAATAGTAATTTCACTTTCAATTTCTCATCTTTTTGCAAGTGAAAAAATGTTTCTTTGACTTTATTTTTCTTCTCATTCATTGCTTCTTCTCTCTCATTTTCTTTTAATTTTTTACAACTCAGATCACGAAGAGAATGAAAGTGAATTAGATGAGAGGAAACTGTGGAGAGAGGATGAAGATGGTGCTTCCTGTGTTTAGTCCTTCTCCTTATTCTCAACCAAATCGGCAGAAGAAATAGAAGAGAAGAGAGCATCAAATTGACAGAGAAGAGGACAAAGTCGTGACAGAGAGAAAAGGACAACAAAGAGAGTGTGGAATTTTATGGTATGATTAATGGGAGAAAATTATGTGGTTTGCTTTTGTCTGTTCTTAAGAGTTTGATGTGATTAATTATTCTTCCATTAACAAAATGGATGTATCTAATGAGAACATTCTTAATCTCACCATCAAACCCATAAATTTTTAAGAAAAAGTATTGGACTTTATGGGTTCTAACATCAGAGGTGGGATCTTTTTCAAAGATCTAACATGTTTTTGTTGTTTTTTTCAATAATGTTAGGAGGATTAGAAATGAGTAACAGAAAGTTTGGACAATAAATTAATGGGTAGAACAAGAGAACTTTGAGTATGTTGAATCAACATTTTATTGGAGGACAATAAGTATATTCTTGCGTTTGATTAGAGTTTTTTAAAGTTAAAAGAGCACGGACATGTATCTAACAATTAGTATCAACATAACAGAGTTTAGCTTAAATTTTGCATCTATTTATTAAAATTCAGCAGTGTTTGGCAAAGGTATTTATTGCTTTTTTTTCTTAACAATACATCAGAAGTTCACAAGGAATTATTAGTTAGATATCCTAAGACCATTCAACACATTTGCATGAGTATTTTGATCCTCAACAAACAAGCTACTTGAGTCTGACAACCATGTCAGGCTCAAGCACCTTGGATCTAGCAACCACGCCAGGCTTAAGCAACATGGGTCCAGCATCCTGGGTCTGGCAAGCATGCTAAACCTTTGTTATGTGGAATTGGCAAAAATTACAATGGACAAGCTTTAATTTTTATTTGGATTCCACTATCGCTGTCTTGGTTGTGTATTAACTCCTCTACATATTAAAACCTTTCTATCTATGTTACTGCTTATGGTTTGTGTTAATTTCTCTTTACATTATTAGTAGTTAAAGTTTATGTTATCTTACATATTTAGCACAAACATGAACCAAGTTTAGAGCAATGACATAAAAAAATATTGTGGCGAAGCGTGGGCAATAGTAGTAGTACTAACAACAACAACAACAACAACAACAATAATTGTGGTTATAACATTAATAATAATGATGATGACAGTAATAAGAAAAAAAATAATGATAATATTAGTTATGGTGGCGGTGAAAATAATTATAACAATAATATAAACAACAATAATAATAGCAATGATAATAACAACAATAATAATAATAGTGATAGTGATCAAGATAATAATACTAATTTCAATTATGATATTACTTATTGATGATAGTAATAATGGTGGTAGCTGTCATAATAGTGACAATATTAGTAATGATAATAATAACGATAAGAATAGTAATTGTTATAATAATAATGTTAATAATTCATCATTCAATATTACATTAATCCTTAGATATTGGATTAATTGGGATTTCAGTTTCATAATTGGTTTTATTTCGCATTTTATGAGGTTATCGTGATCTAAAAAATATTTCAGTATTGAGTTGGTATTTAATTTTGCAATCATCTATTTTTGTTATCATGTAGTTAAAGAAAAAAAATTACAAAAAAAAAAAATTATAACCCCAATGGAGTCCATAACCCAGTTCACAGGTTCGGCGTACTAGCCCAGCTTACCCGATTCACGCAGGGCAACTAGCTCGAAATGGATTGACCCTCACTTTTGAAAATGAATTTTTAGTTCGTTATTTGCCTTAACACTGCTTTGTTTTTACTATGATCTACAAACTCTTTTGTTGGCGTTCATTAGCTCATTATGGTTAAATCATTACCATACTTTTGTGATATTTTGCAAGACTAATGTTGAATTTGCAAAAAACAATTGATATCAACATAACAGAATTTAGCTTAAATTCTGCATGTATCTATTGAAATTCAACAGTGTTTGACATAGATATTTATTGTTTTTTTCTTAACAATACATCAAAAGTTCACAATGAATTATTAGTCAAATGTCCTGAGACCATTCAATATATTTGCATGAGTATTTTGGTCCTTAACAAAACCATTACATTTGTCTGGCTTACAAGAATTATGCAAATCCCAAGCATCGGACCCAGCTACTTAGGTTTGGCAACCATGCCAAACTCAAGCGTCTTAGGCTTGAAAACCAGCACCACGAGTCTAGAACCACGCCAAACCCAAGCGACTTAGGTCTGACAATCACGTCAGACCCAAGTAGCTTGGGTTTAGCAACCACGCAAGACCCAAATTGCTTGAGTCTAGCATCTTGGATTTGACAAGCATACTAGACCCATGTTACGTGTACTTGGTAAAAATTAAAATGGATAAGCTTTGATTTTTATTTGGATTTCACTCTCGTTGTCTTGGTTGTGTATTAACTCCTTTATATTTTAAAATATTTCTATCTATGTTACTACTAATAGTTTGTGTTAATTTTTTTTATATTATTAACCGTTAAAGTTTATATTATCTTATATATTTAGCATAAACAAGAACCAATTTCAACATAATAAGAGGAAAAAAAATGTCTCGACAGAATGCGGGCATGCATTTAGTTAAATTAAGAGTTTAATTAGTTGAAAAGTCTCTTAACGGAGACAGGCACACAAAAGAAGTCACATTAAACAGCTCGCATGAGCAGTGTTAGATATCAGCAAGTGCATCTCTCCAAGATAAATATCTTTTTTGAGTCTCGGAGAAGGTGTCTCGATGACATAGAAGGGATTGCCAAAGATGGCAGGCCAGCCCTGGATTAACGCATTAGCCATTAGCTTTAAATAGCACGATTATGTTTGTGGGAAGAGTAAGTAAATGGGTGGTTAAAAAACTTGTGATTATTAATTCTATCTCCATGTAATGGCCCATTTCCTACAATATTTTCATCGACTTCCTGCAAGTTTATTGACTTGGTTCTAAATTTTCTATCTCTTTCCCTATAGCATGCTTTAATTCTTGCCATGACTTTTCCTTTCTCTCAGAATTTCATTTAGCAATGGCCAACCATTTGCTTTCTATACTTGAGATTTCTTGCCTGCCATGACAGGATTACTTGCTTGTCAGAGCATTAAATGCCTGCCAGTGCATTTATTGCCCAGCAACCTGTCACATATTGCTTCTTGCACGGCTAGAATTAGAGAAGAAGATCTTGAATTCTACTGCAGGTTATTATTGGTACCCACAATACGATTGAGCGTGGATGAACAACATTTTTGGCACATGATTTAGTTTTCTTTGTTAATTGTTAATTTTTTTTTTTTGATTCACGTGAGGTGTTCGGGCCAGCTTACGCGCATCACGACTATTCCCCACGGCCCATTGGACATCCTGCAAGCCCAGGAACAGGTAAGGCACCGCGGGGGTGACAGACGTGCACATAGAAGATCGAACCCGGGAGAGGGGGCGGAACAAGTACACGATGGACCACAGCAGTTAAACCCTCAAGTACTGGATACACACGAGGGCTCGAACCAGGACACACAGGCAGTGCAAAGCCTGCCAAGGCTTGTTAATTCTTGTACTTTATGTCCCGTGGTGTGGAGAACCACTCTTCTCCCCTGGAATGCTTGTTTGTAACTGTTAACAAATAAACAATTCAAATTTAGATGATCAGTAGATAGATAACTCGTGATATGTTGTAGGTTAGATTATTTTTTTAATATAAAAAGACTTAATGTGAAATTTAAAATTTTAAAAAAATTAGAGAATTGGATCATTGAACCGACATGTTTAAGAATCTCATCTAATCTAATAATACTTAAAAAAGATAGATAATGATAACAAATAAATCAAATTAATAAAAAATTAATATCAGGATAAAAAAAATAACAACAAAAAAAAGACCCGAGTCAACCCATAAAACTTATGACTCGGGATATGAGATCGGAATAACCCCGAAGAAAGGAAAGTGAAAAAAATAACAAAGGCTAATTCGTAACCAAATATTGAAAAACAAGATTTAAAAAACACGCTAAAAAAATAAAAGTAACTATAGCTAACCTTTTAAACTTGTAACCCTGTTATGAGGCCGACACCACATTACATAAGGTAAATCTGAAAAAATTACAAAGCAAAATTCTCAATAAACTGAATGCCAAGGGATGAAACCAAAAAAACAATTAATTAAAAACCACGATCACGAATACTAAATTTTTTTGTTAATTTTTGTCAAAACTCGTTGATTTTATTTGCTAAATCTTTATAT
>Ga0307507_10010800_pt1 | contig 11682 bp, 3 predicted proteins | sample 7_EM_MG_FD_207223 | JGI IMG/M metagenome (GOLD analysis project Ga0307507, IMG submission 207223) | Populus trichocarpa ectomycorrhiza microbial communities from riparian zone in the Pacific Northwest, United States - 7_EM | ecosystem: Host-associated > Plants > Roots > Unclassified | place...
CTAAGCAATATTGCAATATTATCCGAATATTGCCAATATTGGCAATACCGATATTTTATTGGTTCGTATTGGATAAGATTTTATTGGTGCCAGCACTGAACCTTATTAAGTGTGCGCGCACGGGGCCAAAGTTCATCTGGTGTAAGATTTTGCGACGTGGCGTATTTTAACACTCCTGGAGGTTTCGGCAACACTGGCCGAGCTCCAGACTCACCTTATTGGACCTCACTTTGCGAGTCCTGCCGAGAAAATGCGCAAACCACAAGACGAGGAATTAGGCCGAGTGGCTTGGCTAGAGCTGCGCTCGAGCAAACAACGAAGTCGTTATCGCCCACCAAAAACACCCAATGGGCTCGCGTCATCCAACACGTCGCCCAGGCACAATTCTTCCCCTTCAGTAAACTGCTCTGTAACTCACCGATGCCGCATACGAGATCGCACCTGTGGGATGCGTAAGATGGCAAAGAACACCATCTCCAACGCCCGGGCGACAGCTACATATAGCCTTCAACCTTAGATAGGACTTCTAGCAAGCAGGGTCTTTTTCAATTTAAAATATGCGTGCGTAACAGCATTTTTGGAGCTCTTGGGAGATATTTCGTGATGCCTTCCGTCATCCCTACCTTCAAATCTTCCAGAAACTCACGCCAAGCTTATAACCCGAGCCTTTCGGAAGGCCGTTATTAGAGAATCGCAATTTTTATCAACTATCCTCTTCCATCACTGCTTTTGGCGAGATGGGAGGACTGGCCCAGTAAGCAGCCATTCTATCCCACGACTTCACGCGCGCAGAAAACACAACTGAACCAGCAATTGGAAGGGATATTATACTCCATTTTCTCACTCCTGAGGCAGTCCCCCCGCCACTCTGATGAACAGCCATTCACGAATTTGTGCGAGACGTGCACTCCAGATAACCGTGGCATCGTCATACCTGCAGGCAGACACAACTTCCGCTAGGCAACCCATCTGGTCATTAATATTCGAAGCGCCCGTAGCTCAATTCTCCCAATTCAAATCGCTCACACCCACACTCACGCAGGCGACTCCAACCTCCACTCCAACAATCTCGATGCTCATTCTCTCGGCTCCAAAATCAGCACCATCTGACGCCCTCTTATTATTCCACGACTAAACGCTCAATCGGCATAATGGACGCTGTACAATCAAGCCCTTCGCGGTCTTCACCTCCATTCTCCTAATCGACGCCCGGGCGCGGTCCCTGCGAGCGCCCGAAGCCGTGTTCGCACAGCGCGAGTTCCTAGACACAGACACAATATCCTCCCACGATACAATGATCCAGAAAGGTCTCTACATAATCGCGTTGCGTGGGACAAAGAGCAGCTCAGACACCAACGGGCCGTCCGTGATGGTGCAAAGGTTAAAAGCGGAGGCGGGGAACTATGTCAAGGAGTGCAATTCGCGCTGGATAAGAGCCGCTTGGGTATACTGGTGGCCCTACTGCATACTTACTAGCAAAACACGTGCGATCTGCGGCAGCTGTACGGTATCATGATCGGCGATAAGAACAGTTGGTAGCTTGCGCTTGAGCTGGTTGGGGTGCTGTGGGTTGTGGCTGAGCGCTATGGTTGCATTCTAGGAGAACAGGCTAGGATGCTTGTAGAGTATAAGAATGGAGTTGAGCGAAATTCTACTAAGGAGCATGTGTGTTGGTGTAGTATTCACATGCGGGCGAAAGGGATAAAATCGTATCATTCAAGGAAGATCGATGAAGAAAAAGCGGGTTGAATTGAGAGAATAGCGTCCTAGACAGGCAGATGCTTGATGCTAAGTGCACAGTGGACTCGGCGAAGGGAGGATTGAAAGAAGGGAAAGAGTGGGTACTAAAAAAGACCGTGCAATTGCCGGGAGAGGTTGGTAAAAGGTTTTCAGACCCAATTGATTGGCATTGAGATTCTGAATGGTAAAACAGGTGTTGGTGTTCGGAATTACATACTGATGAGCCGATATTCGAAGCCAATTGGGAGTTTTTAGAATAGACCTTGGCATGTTAAGTTAGCGGCTCATATCAATTTTCCACTTCAAGATTGTCTTTGAAGTTCGGTGCCGACCCTGATCGACGGACAAGCTAAAAGTACCCCGCAGCCACAACCGTGCACCCCTGCAGAGTTGCATCATCAATTTCGATGCGGAATACCGAACGCTGCTGGCCCACCGTAGAACAACACGTGCAGGAGCAAGAGGCAATTATCACCTGCCCAATATGGCATCGAGACTTGTGAGTGCGGGGTCTAATAGATCCGTCAGGCGCTAGGTTGTAAATTGTTCTTGAGGATCACTGCTTCTTTACTTTCAAAACTCCTTAAAGCTAGGTGTCAAGAGCACCCAGCATGAAACTCCTGCAGAGTCTGTCGCTGTCGGCCTATCCTTTATCTCTATTTCTACTCGCATCGCAAGCTCTAAATCAGTCCAGAGGATTTGACTACGTGAATCCTCTCATAGGGACAGTCAATGGCGGTAAGTTCAGGAACACTACTGTTAAACAATGCATATGCTAATGGTGGCCAGGTCACGTATTCCCTGGAGCAACACTGCCGTTCGGTAGGTATTTGTCTGATATTCTGTGGGACTTCACTTACAGTTGATCCACAGGCATGGCAAAAGCTGTGGCAGATGTCAATGGTGAAAACCAAGGCGGCTTTGCCTCCGATGGCAGTGCCATTACTGGGTTTTCTCATATGCATGATTCTGGAACTGGTGGAGTGAGTTTTTCTGAGCATTGTTGAGCGTTACTTCTAATCCCACCCTTCTGCCAACTCACCCATCTTCTACATTTCTTTACAGATCACATAGTCCTAAAGTTTAAAAAATACCCAGTCTCCTTCCCTAGGGAACTTTCCCATCTTTCCACAAACAGGCTGTCCCGGAGACGTCATCAATAACTGCAAGTTCACCCAAGCTGATCGAGCTACCGGACGGATTAATGGCACAGTGGAAGCACATCCCGGGTATTTTGCAATCACATTAAATACGACAGTACGCGCCGAGATGACAGTTTCAAATCATACTGCTCTCTACAGATTCACATTCCCAGAAATACCGCTGGAACCGAATATGCCTCTCAGTCCGCTTATTTTGGCCGATTTAGCAGATCTCCCGAATTCGAGAAGCAGTGGCGCGGTCAGTGTGGATCCGGTCACTGGTAGAATTACCGGCAATGGCACGTTCAGTCCTAGCTTTGGGATTGGGGTTTATGACTTGCACTTCTGCGCCGATTTCTCCGGGGCGACTGTTCGTGATACTGGGTTGTTCAGTAATAACCGCGCTGGAGCGGGCAGATCTCTCGTGGTTAAAGCGGACGGGGTGAACAACTCGCCTCAAATTCTGCCTGCAGGAGCGTGGACAAGATTCCATGCGCCCACCTCGAACGGCCAAATCCTCGCCCGTGTTGGAGTCAGCTTTAAAAACGTCGCGCAAGCATGTGCAAATGCAGAGAGAGAGATCCCCGATTTCGATTTCCACGGCACGCTCAGGTCTGCCGAAGCTGCATGGAGAGACAAACTTAGTGTGCTTGAGATTGAGGCTGGAGGAGCAAGTGATGAGCTTCAAACGGTATTCTGGAGCGGTGCATACCGCAGCATGATCAGCCCTCAAGATTACACCGGTGAAAATCCGCTGTGGGACAGTGCGGAGCCGTACTACGACTCATACTACTGCATCTGGGACTCATTCCGCAGCATTCACCAACTGATTACGCTGCTGGATCCACAGTCTCAGACTTTGATGGTGCGAAGCTTGATTGACATCTACATTCATGAAGGAAAGCTTCCTGACTGTCGGATGTCGCTATGTAAAGGCTTTACGCAGGGTGGCTCGAATGCAGATATTGTCTTGGCAGACTCTTACCTGAAGAATATTACTGCAGGTGTGGATTGGAACAAAGCCTACGAAGCTGTCGTTTCCGATGCTGAAGTCGAGCCCTTAAACTGGGGCGTGGAGGGACGCGGTGGTCTACAGAGTTGGAAATCTCTTGGATATATCCCTACGGACGACTATGACCCTGACGGGTCTGGTCTCAGGACCCGCAGCATATCCCGTACAGTGGAATATGCCTATGACGACTTCTGCATTGCGGAGATTGCCAAAGGCTTAGGAAAGACGGCTGATTACGAAAAGTACACACGGCGCTCCAGCAACTGGAAGAATATGTTCAAAGCCGACCAGACCTCATTCATCAACGGTACCGACACGGGTTTCGTCGGCTTCTTACAACCCAAATTTCTAAATCAAACCTGGGGTTATCAAGACCCAATCTTCTGCTCTCCACTCCTCAACTTCACATCATGCTACCTCAACCCCGACGGGCACGAAACCTACGAAGGCAGCAGCTGGATGTACACATTCTTCGCCCCGGGCGACATGGCCTCTTTAATCACGACGCTCGGTGGTCCCCAGGCCTTCGTGAAGCGCCTCGACTACCTGCACGAAAGCGGCCTGCTCTACATCGGCGACGAGCAGGCCTTCCTCAACGTCTTCCTGTACCACTACGCCGGCCGGCCAGGTCTCTCCGCCGCCCGCACCCGCTTCTACATCCCGTCCCAGTTCAACGACACACTGGTCGGCATCCCCGGGAACGACGACAGCGGCGCCATGGGCTCATTTGCGGCGCTCACGCTGCTCGGTATATTCCCGAACCCAGGGCAGGACGTTTATTTCATCACGCCGCCGTTCTTCAAGTCTGTGGCTATCACGAATCGGCAGACGGGCAAAAAGGCGACTATTAGGAATGTGAATTTTGATCCTGAGGGGAAGAATGCGTTCGTACAGAATGCAACGCTGGATGGGGTACCATATACACGGAATTGGCTGCAACATAGATTTTTCCTGCAAGGCGGGACGCTGGAGTTGGTGTTGGGGCCGACGGAGAGTGGGTGGGGCACGAGGGATGAGGATTTGCCGCCTAGTTTGTCGAAGGGACAGGGGGCGATGAAGATGGATGTATTGATGGTGTGAGAGGGCTGGAAATGCTGAAGAGTATGTGTCGAACGGCGCGCTAATTACGATCGTCATCCTATTTCCTATGTGGGTATAGACTAAGAGTGTCTTGGCCATTTGACTTGACTGTATATATTGAGGCTCAACAGCCTACATTAACTCGACAGAGTTCTCCTTCTTGACTGCTCCGTTCGACAGTATGGGATTGCTGCTTCATGTAAAATCCTACTCGTCGCGGTGGCAAGTCTATAACCAAGCACACCTTCATTATGCGTGAAGTCTGCGGAAGGCTAGGATCTGAGTGAATGCTAAGCAAAAGCCAGGTCAAGTACAATATAAAATCTCATATAAATACATTATAACAAGCTATACAGTCATGGCTATCCAAGGTGTTAAGGGAAACAACAAATCCTGGAAATCCTCGAGCACTTACGCTAACCATTGATCTAATGAAAATCCACACTGACCTTCGGCATAATGAGTGACCGGCTTTGAGCGTACGCTCACGTGATATGATCCCATTCGCTGGTAAGCCTTGCTGCAGAGAACATTTCTTTCATCGTCTCTCGTCCGCCTTGCACTATCATTTTGGACTGCATCTCTAGTAATTTCCTATGAGAATCAAGCAGCGCCTTTTGTACCTCGGGGCAGCGTCAGTGATGGCAATAAGCAGTTAGTTATATTGATTATAATTATGATATAATCATAACTAATGTAATCAGAATTAAGGTCCTGGTTATATTATGTTAATATAATTATATAATTACCTAGGGCAAGAAGGGGAGGAAGTGGTGATAGAGCTTAGGTGGTAAGCAATCATCGGTAGATGTGCCGCGGTACTTTATGTTAGCGACTCAGTCAATTGAGGCACGAGCACGGCATGAGGGACGCGCAAGCCTGTATAATTGGTAGTCTATAAACGAGGATCTAAAGCTAGAGAAAGGAAGGAGAAGAATAGCAGCGCCACTTAATATTTTATGTGGTCCTTAAGTTACGTGACTCGCGTCTACCATAATCCATATCTGCCAAGATCCACTATTTTCCACTAGCGCCGTAACATTACCCCCCCCCTCCGAAAAAGCCTACCCTTAGGCTTTATATGTCTATATTATGTCCATAGGGTATTCTTATCTTTATGCTTAATAGGCAGCCTATTGTCTTTACTATACTAGCACTCTATCTACTTATTAAGGTACTTTAGGGGTCCGGGTTTATTAGGGTATTAGTTATAGAATTCTTTAAGTCTCTAGGGGTAGCCTATAAAGTTCTAGGCAGGGTACTAGGTTAGGTCTAGATTATAGCCTTTCTATTAGATATGGTATTGTAGCATTCCTTATACTAGTTTATAGGCTAGTATTTTATTAACTTCCTATTTATTGTCGCTATTAACTTAAATTAGTAGGGGAGGCTTATTCTTTTATCTAAGTAGTAGGTTATTTATAGCCTTCCGTAGCTTATCTGGTGAAAAGATAGGATAGACTTTAATTAAGTCTAGGAGCTTAACCTTGTATAAATTGCCTTCTTTATTAAGAATCTTATATAGTCCTGCTATTTTATAGTCTAGCTTATAGCTAGGCCGTTCTATTTTCTAGTTTTTTATTATAACCTAGACCCTATTATCTATAGTAAAGTTAGGCTTACGCCTATACTTATTTGCCTACTGTTCTATTAATCTCTGGGCCTTTTTTAGATTTATATAGGCTACTATCTAAGCTTCTTCTAAGCGTTTAGTATATTACTAGGCTTCCTTATAAGATAGTTTTTCGTGTATAGTTTATGGCCCCTTTGGTCTTTTCCAGTTAAAGCTTATATAGGGTAAGTATCCTATTTTTAGCTAAATAGGTACAAATCCTGTGGAGTTATAGGGTAGGGTTGTCTAGGCGTAGTCTATTAGGGGTAGTAGTTCGCCCTAATTATTCTAGAAGTAGTTAATAAAGGGCCGGAGCCTTTAGTCTAAGTATTAATTTATAATCTCCGTCTAACCGTCTGTCTAGGGGTAGTATACTATAGAAAGCTTTAGCTTAATACTAAGGATTTAAGTAAACTTATTCTAGAAGGCCGATATAAACTACGGCCTGTAATTAGATATAATAGTATTTAGTAGTCCGTAAATTCGGTAGATATAATAGATATATAGTTAGGCTACCTCCTTAGTATTAATATCCTTATAATAGGGGATTAAGAACGGGCGCTTGCTAAAGCGGTTAACTAGAATTATTACTATATTATATCCGTTATGGTCTATAGACAGCTTATAAAAGTCTATAGAGATATACTGCTAGGGGCGTTCTGGTATTAAAAGTGGCTTTAATAGTCCTAGGGTTTTGTCCCGTAGAATTATAGACCTATAGCAGTTATTATAGTTTTGTATATAGCGGTTAATATCCATAACTATTCCGGGCTAGTAGTAATAGTTACTAATAATCTTATGGGTCTTATTCTTTCTAGGGTAGGCCGTAGAGACCTAGGTATATGATAGGGTCTATAGGAAGTCACGTGTCCCACAGCGCACGGCTTGAAGTCTCTACATAAAGAACTTCAAGCATCAACAACATTATCTAATTGAATTCGAATATGCTAGTTCTCGTCAATTGAAGCTGCTGTTGATTCACCCGCCCACCCAAGCGTTTGCTTTTTCACCTTATATGTACATATATAGCTTATGCCCTACTTCTTATAAGTACGCACTTTCGCTAGTTGGACCATGGGCTTGCAAATTCAGGGCTATTTTTCCTGCTTTTTACAGTAAAAACTGCTTACAAAAGCTGGAAAACAAGCCCGCCATTTGCAGGCCCCTGAGCCGCAGCCACCAATCAAAAAATTGACAAAAAAATGCACGTGTTCGAAGAGATAGATACTTTGGTAATAAGCTAGGTTTGTAAATTCTATTTCTTTATTACTACTAGCCGTTTCTAGTGCTTAAGTAGTCTGTTTTTAAGGGACTATAGGCTAATAGCATTCTTTACCTTTTTACGGTACTCCTATAGAGAAGGGGCTATATGGTTTGCCTGTAGCAGTTTATCAATAAGGTTAAGTTCTATGGAGTTAATAGGATATATCTTAGTATTTAAAGGGTCTGTATTTAGCTCTGCCTATATCTAGGGGTTAAGGTGCTTTAGTTATAGTAGTATCTAGGTCTGTAATAAGATCTTTATAGCCACCTAGTTACCTAGGTCCTATTTATACCTTATAAGAGTATCCGCACGGTTTATAGCGCCTAGTCTATATATAATTAAGAAGTTAAACTAAGATAGAATATCCGCCTAGCGTGCCTGCTAGGCTATAAGGGCCTTAGTTATTATAAAGTATTCTAGGGCCTTATAGTCCGAAACTACCTTAATAGGCTTAGGGGTCCCCTTTAACTGTGTATACTATTACTAAAAGCTAGAGATAATAGCCAGCATTTCTTTGTTATAGATATAGTAGTTTAGCTTAGCATCTATTATAGTCTTTAAATAGTATACAATAGGGTGCTATTCTCCGTTTAGTTACTTCTAGGAGAAAACACCGGCTATTGCGCTATCTAAGGCATTAGTTTCTAGCATTAAGGGCCATTCTAGGTTAAAGTGGGCAAGTAGGGGAGCTAATACTAGCCGTTTTTTAAGCTTATTAAAGGCCTGCATATATACGGCGTTAAAGTAGAATGGCTGGTCTTTCCTAGTAAGGTGGTTAAGAGGCTAGGTAATCCTACTATAGTTCTTAATAAAGCGTTGGTAGAAGTTATAGAAACCTAGAAATAATTGCACCCCTTTTATAGTCTGTAGGGGTATCCACTAGTTAATTACGGCCGTTTTCTCTAGGTTAGCCTTAATTCTGTTTATACTAATAATAAAATTTAGGTACTTTATACGCTTAATACTAAATTCAGATTTCCTAATATTGGCCTAGAGACTAGCCTTACGGAGCCGTTATAGGACTTTATAGACATACTCTTTATATTCTAACTTATTCTTAAAGTAGATTATAATGTTATCTAGGTAGGCTATATAGAAGTTATTAAGGTAGTTAAAGAGTATATTATTTATATATCGCTAGTACGTAGCCGGTCCGTTAGTCAGTCCAAAAGGAAGTACTTTATATTTATATATTCTATAATAGGTCCGAAATATAGTAAGATCTTCTAATCTAGGGTTTATTCTAATCCGGTAAAAGGCCTAACGGATATTAAGCTTAGTAAAGATCTTAGCTCTACTTATTTAGGTTAAAGTCTTATTAAGTAAGGGCAGTGGTTAGCGGTCCTTATAGGTTATATTATTTAGTTTATAGTAGTTAATATAGAAACAAAGTCCTTTATTTAGCTTTTTGGCAAAGAGAATAGGCAAGTTAAAAGGGGCTTAACTAGGTTCAATAAAGCCCTTATTTAGGTTATTAATAAGATACTACTTTATAGCCTATAATTTGGCAGTAGACTACTAATAAAGGGGGCTATAGCTAAGTGTGTCTTCCTTATCTGGCTTAATCTTAATCTTGTAGTCGTACGGTTGGTAAGGCGGGAGTATATCTAATACTGCCTTAGAGAACATGTCCTTGAATTTCTAGTGTTAATAAGGTAGTTTCTATTCTACTAGCTCCTTATCTATAAGCTTACCTTCCTATTTGCTAAGCTCATTTTCCTTTTCCTTAATTATTTAATTAATTTTATATAAGCTAGTAGTAAAGGCAACGGTATTAGGTTAAACTAAGTTCTAGTAGAATCCTATAGCGCCAATATAGCAGATATTAACTAGTGGGAGGCCTATAGGTTTCTTTACGGACTATTATTAGGCCGTATTTTACGGCCTAGGGTTTATAATCTTTCTTAGCTCCTGTTCTATCTTCCGTAAGTTATCCCTCCGGTCTATACGTTTAGTATAGCATCCAATACTCCTTACTATTCTTTATGGCTATATAGGGCCTAAGTTCCCTATAGGGAGCTCCGCTAGCTTTTTACTAACTTTTTTAATCTCTAGTATAGGTAGCATAACATAGGTAGTCTAGGGGCGGTGTAGTATATAGATCTGTTGCGGGTTAAGCTATATGTTCTTTTTAAAAGCCTAGTCCCTATATATAGCATTAGCCTAGTAAACGGTGTCTATCTATAGCCGCACAAGGTTTTCTATTATAATGCTAATTTCCTTTATAAAAGAGGGTGTTGGGGGTAGGGTTTTGGGCTAGATAAGCCGTCTACTCTATATATTAAGCTATAAGCCTAGATAGGCTAGCCATTTTCTTTTTAAGATTATATTGTGGCTTTCTAGGTCCGTAATAAGAAAGGGGATATTATACTACCTTTGTCCGTTTACATAGAGGTAAATCCGCAAGATAGTTATAATAGGTGGTCCTATTTGTCCATTATACCCGCAAATAGGAATTAGTTTAGGCAGTTCTTTAAGGGGTGTATTTAAAAAGTTAGCTAGCTTTATAGTATACTAGGTATCTATTAAGGCAAAGGTATTTGCTCTAGAGTTAGCTAAAGTAAAGGCTAAAACTTAATATCTATTACGGAATAAGGTATAAGGAATAGTATAGCTTCTTCTACTAACTAGCTAATCTAGATTAATATATAATATATTAATCCCTTTTAACCCTAGAGAGGGGTCTTTCTCTAGGGTTCCTTTTTTTCTAACTCCGTATTATCCTTCTAAATTAATAAAATCTTACCCATTTTTACCTTTGTCTAATAATCCTTTATAAAGTGGTCTTTCTAGCCATATAAAAAGCAAGCTCCTTAATTACTAAGGGTCTATTTATAGGGGTTGTTATATATAGGCTAAGTGTGCGCCGGACCTATAGTAGGACTAGCTGTATGGCTAGCTGCTAAATTAATAGCGGGCTATACGGCTAGTGCCATAGGAGTTGCAGATTGTGCTAGGGTGTTATAGGCCGTTTATAAAGTATTTATAGTCTAATTTAGAGAGTTTCTAGCTTTATACCGCTTAGATTATGCCTTAATTTAATAAAGGCCTTAGTTAATAGCTAGGTAGTAGTCTATAAGTACCTTTAGCGTCTATATAGTAGTAAAAACTAGTAGTACGGCGCGCTATAGGTCTAGGGTAAGCTTGTTAAAGAGGTCTAGCATTAGGTCTTTATAGGGAATTTAGGCTTAGCTGGCTAGGTATAAAAAGTGGGTCTAAAAGGCTAATACTATACGTTAGGCTAGGGTCTTAAGGACTATAGCAAGTCTCTAAGTGTCTAATAACTTCTTACTAGGTGTAGGGGTGTCTCTAGTTTTAAGTAGCTTTTAAAGCCGTTTAATTTTGGTATTAGCTACTGCGAGCTCTTCCTAGGGGGTTAAGACGGCAACTATTTTACTATTGGAGGTATTTACGGGTCCTATAGCGGCTTTGCCGGCTACTATATTTCTTAGCATGGTAGTAGGGGTATTAGGTAATTTCTGGTGTTTATTTATTTTCTAGGGATTCTGGTCCGTGCGTGTCCTATTCTTAGGTTTCGCGTTCTATTTATATTCTTTTAGTTCTTAGGGGTCTGTCCTGTCCTTATAGTCCTAGTAATGTCCTTAGGGTCCTATTCTATGTCCTTTATAGATATATTTAAGTTCCTTTTTAGGAAGAAAGAGTAGTTAAGCTTTAGATAATATTAGCAACTTAGTTAATTAAGGCACGAGCACAGCATAAGGGACGCGCAAGCCTGTATAATTGGTAGTCTATAAACGAGGATCCAAAGCTAGAGAAAGGAAGGAGAAGAATAGCAGCGCCGCTCGATATTTTATGCGGTCCTTAAGTTACG
>Ga0307507_10010801_pt1 | contig 11682 bp, 13 predicted proteins | sample 7_EM_MG_FD_207223 | JGI IMG/M metagenome (GOLD analysis project Ga0307507, IMG submission 207223) | Populus trichocarpa ectomycorrhiza microbial communities from riparian zone in the Pacific Northwest, United States - 7_EM | ecosystem: Host-associated > Plants > Roots > Unclassified | place...
CTTCCTGTCGGTGCGGTTAAAGTTTATGTAGACGTCCCTATCCATCTGTGGGACTTCATCGACGAAGGTGGGTAATGAGATGTTGGATTCTGATTCCGGATCCGTATCAGTGCCGGATATATCAACTTTGTTCTTGGGAAAATCCAGAGGTGGTGCCTGGTGAGAACCCTTTCCGGGAAATTGTTTCTTGTTTGGGAAGAATTTGTTCAGCAGATGAGCGATACAAGCCCCGAGAAAGATAGTCTTCCATGTGATATCCCAGTCAGAACTGGAACTAGAGTCGTCATCGTCCGTATCAGAAGTACCTGGTGGGGGTGGGGGTGGGGGAGGAGGAGGAGGAGGGCTAAAACGAACAAGTTTATAACCACGTTGGGCAGATGGTTTACGCGAAGCAGTAGTTAGACCCGGGCGACCTGTAGGATTGTCACCAGAACCAGAACCAGCGCTTTCATTGGGTCCACCATTTCTCGAGGGTCTTGGCCGATCGAGGAAAGGATTAGGAGAGGCACCAGGACTGGTAGAACCAAAGCGACTGCTACCGATGTCGGTGGAAGTACCGCCACGAGACCCAGAACCAGTTGAGGATGTAACAAGGCGAATGCCAGAGTTCACAACGGAGGGGACACCGAGTTGCTTAAAGGCGTGTTGATACCGGAGGAGATCAAAGGATCTTTCCAAGTGCGCAGAGTCGATTGGACAGAAAGGTGGTGAAGAAAAACCGAGCGGGGCGACATCATCAGAGAAGAGATCCATCCTTGGCGGGACATAGTCAGAAGAACAGTCTGACGATACAGCATCAATAAAGGAAGCGTGTCAGTTGAGCGTTGAGCATACCCAGCCACTTGAATGACGTTGGGCGTCGGTGAGGAAACGCCAGTAGGCAGCCTAGGTTGGCGTGTCAGGTTTTGGTAAAGGCGGGCAAGTACAACTGTGTTGGACGCACCAAGCAGCTTGAAAACGTTTGAATGATGTCCATAGCAAAGGCGGGCCTGGTCAGGGATGCCAGAGAGATAAAGCGCAGTGAAAGTAAGACCTGAGCAAATGGCAGCAGTTGAGACCGATGGGCGGCCCTCATCGACAGAGACGGCGATGTGACTGTGGTATACTGAACCAAGAGGCCACGATGATAGAAGCTTTGGCACTGCGAAGAAGGTTGGTTTGGTGTTGAGTGAGTAGCCACCCATATTTATATATTTTTTCGCACAAAGAGATGGTGGACGAAAGTGAAGAAGAGGCAAACGAGAGGCAGACCAGTATTTATACTACAAGGCGATCATCCATCACCCATCACAGGAGAGCTCCCTGCCACACCTTGGCCCTTTGGCTACCAATAAACACGGCGAGTTCTTGGTTTCTTCGAGTCAACATTGTTTTCCATATGCTTCATTTGGCAGACTTGGTGATCTCAAAGGCGGTCGCATTGGTAGTCGGACTTGAAGGAGATGAATACAATTTGTCTCTGTTTTGACAGATTTCCTTCCTGACTCCATGAACCGATACCATGTACAAACGTAAGTTCAACTGTACTTTCAGTGATGATCGATGATCTTTAACCCAGAAATTTGAAATAGTTCAGACGTCCTTGATCAGGACTTCCGTGTTAATGTTTCTTTGGAAGGTTCTACCCAAGTGATTTGGCATAAGGTGGACTCTGGGTATACTGTTCAACCGCTTGCAGCACAACCCTGACGGCAATTTGAAGGAGAGATTTCTCGATGATAAGGAAATCATCGAAAACGTTATTGTATGGGTTCACTACTTTCCAACCTTAGCAAACCCTTACATGGTTGTGTACCAGCACGACGCTACCAACACAATTTGCTGGACAATACACCGTCCACTTCGTGGATGGTACATCCGGATTCGATCGCCGATGTTTCCCCCAGGTGTCTTCATACCCCTTACTCCAGTACCCTCAAGCGCGCCATATCATACAGAAGCAGCCATGTCCTTCAATTCTAGAACGAACACACCCGTAACTATAACTCCAAGACAGCTGTCCAACGGAGCTGAGCTCAGTCAGTCCCAAGACTCGGATGCAGCCCCCTCTTCATCATGCGTACACTCATACCCACCTCCACCCGCTACTGTAACGCCTTCACATTCTCCAGATATACTGAGGCGTCCAGTATCCCATTTTCCTGCATCTCAAATCACACAATTTATCCTCGCACCATCGTCCTCCACCCCAAGTGACGCAGATTCCTCAGACTCTTCTTTCTTTTCCCGCGCTTTATCAGTAATAAAAAGCCTCCGCCCTGCACGCTCAAACTCATTTACACTCTCCCGGGTGCTCCACCCTCCAAAGCGAGATGGCGTATCAAGCCCTCCCCCACCATACCGGTCAAATGCCTCTGTTTCCAGTGTCGAGCAAGTCCCCGTATCTCTTCCAGCTCTCCCAGAAACCGCAACCGCCTTGGGACATTTCCAGCAAAGTCAGCCAGTTCTCAATACATCTCTTTTGGTCTTCCACGACCAAACGCCACTGCTGACTCTACGGTCTCTAACCGGACTGATAGAATTGAATCAAATCGAAGAACAGACTTTGGGTGTGGATACAAGCTTTTGGATTGCGATTGCTTTGACTTATCTCGAATTTCTGGAGGAAAGGGAAGTAAGTGTCCTTCAAGCATATTACTGTTCAAAAATACGAACTGCTAGCATCTTATTAGTGTTACCTGGCCGCAACCAGCGATTGATGGATACGTGCAACGGTATAAGAAAACATGTAGACACTGTATCATTTTTCAGTTGACGAGTGAGCTGGATTGCTGAACATAAATAAAGTAACTATCAAACATGAATAATTATCAGAATTACCAGTGCAGTGTTAACAATAAGACCGGTAAAGAACGTAATTTTTTTTCTAAACGACACCAATAACCTGACATTTTGTCTTCCCGAAGACGACCGTCTACGACACTTTACTGCGTCCAAGACCGCGCGGTGTACTTCTCGCGTCTAGGGTTTCCCATACGCGGGTTTCTTGGCCTCTCATTTCTCATCCTGGGCGGCCTGGCGTATGACAGAGTAAGGTTTTCACCACTTGGAGTCTGTGCGTTATTGAGCTCATTGAGAGCTTCAGTCGCCGCTCCAACACTCTTGAATTCGATGAAACCTCGCGAAAGTTGCTCTCCCGTATTTCCGTCCCTCACTAAATGAAAGAAAGAAAAATTAGCATTTACGAAGGGGAAGACGAGAGCAAGTGCATTAAAACTCACAGTAGTAAATGCTGACAATATTGTCGGTATGGCCGGAAAAGATTTCCTTCAATGCGGACTCTCCTTCAGCGCAGCCGAGGAAGTAGAGTTTGCTATTGGGCTCTTGATTTTCGGATTTAAGATCCTTGGCATAGTCAATGACGAGGTCACGCCCAGCAAAGTAGAGGGGTTCCTCCATAGCCGACGTGTGGCAAGCAATGGCTTGCTCTTTCGTGTTGAACTCGACGTGTCCAAAACCCCGAGGTCTCCCATCACCATGAGTGTCTATTGGGAAAGAAAGAAAAAATTGAACAAGAGGAAGCAATGCGAAAAGAATTACACACGAAGCCTAACAGCCCTCACTTCTCCGTACTGTGCGAAGAGTTCCTCCATCTCCTCCTTTGTCGCACTCCACGGCAAATTTCCAACAAACAAGATGTGAGTCGGGGGGTTGTTGTGGACAGGCCGACCATAATATGCCACGGCAGAACCAGAAAATGACCGCGACAAACCAGAAACACCCGACAACCTGCTTAAGGATGCCGCTGGCGAGGTCACTACTGTCGATTGACGTAGCAAAAGGCTGCTGAAATTGCGGCAAGGAGAAAAAGCGGTTGCACGACCGAGTCTCAGCGAAGACAAGGCGACGTGTGATTGTGAACGAATAGCTGAGGTGAACATTTCAGGTATGTGGTGGCAGCAAACAAGGCTTGCCCCGGATTTGTGGTTGAGAAAAACTTCGGAATTCTCACGTGATCAGCATTTTTGCCACGATTGGAGACCCAGTTATTGGACCCTTCAAATATGTGTACAGTGGAATAGAAAAGTTATAATAGAAGTGCATTAATCCAATCCTACAACAACACATAAACTCTACAGTCTTTTCAGAGCCTTCTTTCGCTTCTCAGCGTTAGTAGGTGCTGAGCCAGTTGCCGCTCTCTTCACTGCCTTCGTTCCCGTAATACCCCCCATACCAGCAGTAGACGCCATTCCCATACCTACACCCATACTGGGCTTCCCACTTCCGACGTTCGAATCGGCCGTCGCCAAGGGAGATGGTGAAGTGTGTCTCTCCTTCTGCGGCCCCGTTCCTAGTCCTTCCTTTTCGCTTGTTTTCGGGGACGGAGATGAAGCTTTACGCGTTACAGTAGGAACAGCAAGAGAGCTCGACAGTCTCAAAGGGATGGAAATTAATGCAGGTGGTGGAGGTAATGCAGAACTTGACGGCGGTGTGATGTCGACCTTGAGAGTTGCTGAGGTAGTTTCCGACGCAGAACCGCTAGGCGATGGTTCTTTGTTGGTAGAAGACGATGCTATCGACTCGTCTGGTTGGGGAGCAGATGGTGTATTGAATTCGACAGGTTTAACGCGAGGCGTGGCGTGGATGCTTGTGATGAGCTTTGCACGGTCACAATAGCTCGAATATTCCTCCAATAGCAATTTTCCGGCTTCCTCGTCCAGTGCAGACTCGGGATTCGGGTATATGAGCAGGCATTTGACAGTGACAAGGATGTGTCCAATCCCATACTCTGGCTTCCAGTCCTTCTTCAGGGTGTTGACGCAAATCTCGCCGTCAGAGCCGACATTAGGATGGAAAATCTTCGTAGCGAACCAACCTAAAATAACGTTCAGGGATTGCAGAAACTGAATGTCAAGAAACACTCACATTTCGGAGGGGAAGCAGGAAACTCGTTTGTAAAGCGGAATTTTACCCTGAAGTAGCCCCCAGAGTAAGGAGTACCCTCTGAATGAGCGGACCGCAGGGCCGTTGAAGTCAGAAAGATATCTTAAGGACAAGTGGATTTATCACTCACCAGGTCCCTCAATAATACCTGTAACATCCAACATATCTTCATCGTTCGTTTGGACGCGAATTCCCTCAAGTGGGTTCCTGTCCAGCTCTTTAAGCTCGCGCATTATGCGGCGTACAACAACAGCTGCAACAGCCTGACAGATCGGAAACATTTTTTAAATTGATTATCCTTTCGTTGACACACGTAAAATTCTGACTTACCATGTCGAATGTTAAATTTCGTCTTAGGAGAAGGGGGTTGCTAGAAGATTCGTAAGCAAGCAAAGAGGAGCAGCGGCAAACGGAGTTTTAAATTATCTTCAACATAAGTCACATGCGTGATTTATCCCTATCTAAACGAGTCTTGTTTTCCTGTGGTGCTTTTATCAATGGCATGCATTGACGCTCCTATACTGTACGGTCACTTTACCTTTCCCTGTTTTCATGGTCTTACTTTCCTGGTCCTTTTTCCTCTTAATTGACATTGGTGGCTCGTACCAATGCTTCGGAATTACATATTGTCACGGAATAACTCTACTTATTACTGTCAGCAGTGGATCATAAGAGTGGCCTCAACTAGCATGGTGGACCAAAAAATCACTTAGCCGGTATCCTTCAAGCACCCACAGGAGTTATTTTCTCAACTGTAAAATAATTGTTAAACTTTCTGTCTGCGACGTGTTTGCATTTTACAATGGCATATCAATTTAACGCGGTTGCAACTACCACCAGATTCCCTTACTACAAAAAGGCCTTTATGGCGGCAACAGCATTGAGCACCGCTCTCGCCTCTGTATCACCTTTAGCTAACCCTTGAATCTTTCCAGGCCCTAATATCTTCGTATCATCATCATCATCTTCAACTTTCCCTTCAGTCTCAACTTCAACCGGACTTTCCACTGTGGGCTTGGGGTGAGATGGGCAGTGGCGGTATGCAAGAAATCACTTACACAACCGTTTTATCCCTACCACTCGCACCAACCGTCACCCCAATCGGCTTCCTCCATCCTTGTTTTACCACATCCCAAATTGACAAATCATGCCTCGATAAAGTTACCCACTTCCCTTGGCCAGCGTCTATCTGCGTATTCCGCGAACGACCGTGGGGGTTGACGTACACAGGCCTTGGATTCTCGAGCCACCTCAGCTCAATTGTGAACGGTTCTTCGACGGTACGACCTGGAATTGAGATCCCCTCTTTCTCTGGATGCAGTCACAGTCAATTTCCCACTTCCCCCATTATCAAACACCGTCCCATCTTGAGATAAAGCTTTCTTACCAAAACAGAGATGATTTTCGTTGAGCAGTTTGGCAACCAGTTCACCCGTCGCCGTGATCTGGAAGCATTCCTCCTGAACTGGGAATTCCTTTGGCTGGAGTAGTTATCACAGAAACGGGTCCTACACCTGGTCATCTGACACCTATTTGCTTGCTATCACACGAGGTGGCGATGGTCCACTCCCCCCTGACAACAGCGCATTGGTAACTCTTTCTGTCAACTTCGAAAACTCTCATCCCCTCTGTCCCTGGTCAAGCAAGTCCTACCTTGATACATTCGCTTCCGGAGTGGTCGTGACGTAGTTAAATTGGAAGTCGTTTCAGATTCACTGCCTGTCGTGAAGGACAATGACGCATATCAATCTCATCTCACATAAACCACCATTGCCTGCAAGGGGTATCAACTCAGCACGGTTGATGGTTTCAACCTTCATCCCTTATCGATCGACTTACATCGAACACCCTTCGGCTGAATGGCAACAATCTGAGTAGTGAACACGAATTGCGGAAAAATCCAAAGTTGAGATTCTGAATAAGTATTGTGGGTGCGTGCATTGTTTCTGATACAATTGACGTTAACCGCATTTTGTTTCTGTTTTGTAAAACGACCACATTATAGAGAACTCTACGGCAAATACGAGACGAGAATATGTTCTCCTCGATTTCGAACCTTAGCCTTGGCGTCTAAATCGAAATGGGGCGGTTCCATACCAACGATGATGCAAGGCGTTAAAACTCTCTGTCATTTCAGTTATCACGCACCTGATTGTATACCTCAGTTTCATTGCGGACTGTTGGAAAGACCTCATGATAAATCTGTTTTGGACAGTCCTCCCTGTTTCCATCCAACCTAAACTGATAATCGGTTGTCAAGTTTTTGGAGATATTAATGCCGCAATCGTTACTGCTCCTCTCCCCCAGGCCTGCTTCCCATTCAGTATTACTCTGGGCTCACAATGTCCTTATCACTCGAAACAGGCGGGACGTACTATATCAAGAACCTCATATCTGGTATCAACTTCACCGTCTTAGATATATCTCCCAAAACCGGCAGAAGTGCGTATTAAAAGATCCAGGATTTTTACCCAGCAACTCACTGCACAGGATTCAGTTTCTGCCTCCCCTCTCAACAACGGAACAAATCAAAAAGTAGACAACAACGGTTGACCTATGATCTGAAAGTGTCTCATTGTTATTGCTGACATAGTGGACCCTGGATTTTTGGCAGATGGTGGGACCAAATACAGGAATTGCGACGTTAAAGAACAACTACACTAACACCTATCTGGGATTTGAAGCTCCAGATCCAACGCATCCGATTCCCGCCTCAGGTGCTTCTCTGGCTTCCAGCATATATGAAGTACAATGTCTTATTAAATTTGTCCGTGGGCATGGACTCGGACCATTCAAGTTGTATGTCGTTTTTGTCATATGTCTGTTGCAATCCAAATAACCCTATTTCTGTCAGAATCTTTTTTCCTGACCCTGGGAGTAACTATTGGTATGCCGAAAGAATGTCTATGCCACTGCCAAGTCCCGACGAGCTAGGAATTAAAATTGAACTTGGTCCTGTTCAAAACGACCTCAAAGACAACCAACTTTGGTATTTCGACAAAGGTATGTCTGATCATTCTTCATGTAAGATCTTATGGACTGGTCACTGTCGAATATTTTAGTGTCGTGACAATGTTCATATCCGGGCGTCTTCCTTGTAATTCTTTTGTATTTAAATTCCAACAGAGGCTTGATTCGCTATTGGGAATTTACGAATCAGAGTATCTACCAACTCTAGACTACCTGTGTCGCGTTTGTCCCACGAAATAGCTCTCCTGAGAGCAAGATTTTGACCCTCTGTCGTTTCAACCACCTGCTGTGAGAATCGAGTGCACTGGTACTTGGCTGATTTCAGATGTCCTCCGCCCAACATCCTGCATCAACTTCGAACTGGTTGGTAACAATGAGGCGAGGATGATCGATTAGAGACCAGGCCGCATTCTCTTTCCCCGTCGCAGGCACGCCTGTGTCGCACATAGCTTTTCTCTCCTTGTTCAGCTCCCTTTTCCTCAAGCCCCTCCCTTTCGCCCATGGATTCATGCCACACATCTGTTCAGGTCTCCTTTTGCTGGCACCATTGCCGGTCCCCACGCGACCGCCGTTTTCCGAGACATTTCCCCAGCTTTGTGACCACCATTCACACCCCCTTTCTTGCTGCACCTTCCCCCAATGGGAGGGCAAGCCAACGGAGTTCAATTTCCTGCCCGAGACCGTCCCCTACAACAATCCGATTCACTCTTCAAACCAGGTCACTCTCCCTTGCTAGTGTAACGGCTCCTCTCCCAGTCGTCAGTCCGCTGCTATTTTCAGTGGCCTTCTGCACCCCTTTCCAAGCCTGACTTTCCTCATCTGTTCATTGATGTGTACTGTTTTTCATTCAGTGTCCTTTTCATATAGTTGATCTTGCATATGTTTCTCATTTTCATGCAATTCCACTACTTCTCATTTGTTGTCCAGTCAAGGTGTCAATCAAACCGTCTTCATCAGTGCTGTGTGGCCTATTCATGCATGCCGGTCATGATCTCCTACGCATGTGCTGTCTATGTACACTTTCACTTTACCATGTCTGTCGCTTCCATTGACCACAAAAAATACATGCAATCACTTTCAGTTGCAGAGCTGCGTTCCCCTGAACCATATGTTGTTCATCCTTCATAAGAAAAATTAGTCATTGAATCGTACTTACATGGCCCGAAGCGAAGCGAGGCATGTCTTGTATTTGTTATTATCGTTACTGCAGCTGACACCTCTCTGCCCCAACAACTCAACGCATTACTCAACACGGCGATGAGCTATTCCAACCCAGCATGTTGGTCCCAGAAAACAAGTCTGAGTTTCCTTGCCCTATTTCGCCTCCTGGTGCCTCCCCTTCTGGGCCGGAGATCGTCAATGTATATTTTTTGTTGAGGCCGGATTTAGACTGGTCTGCCTGTCATGAAGGAGAATTAGTCATCTGCAGCTGGATGTCACGGTTAAGTATTAAGGAATTGGATGGATAACACGCACCTACATTGTTAGAAGGGTAATCTTGTTTTCAACATTGGCTTATTGCCTTCACCACTGCTGTTATGCCAACGATGATACAAAGCGTTAAACCCGTATGACATTTACGCACCTGACTCGATGTTCTTCTGGTGGAAAGACCTCATGATGAAATCCACTTCGATCGGTCCCCCCAGCAACATCAAAAGTTCAAGTTTAAGATAAGAATGGTACTGACCCATAATCGTTTCTGCTCCTCTCCTTCCCATTCATTATACTTCAGTCTTCAAGCTCACAATGACGTCGGATATTAAAGATCAAGGGACATACATCATCATGAGTCTCAAAACTCAAAATGTCATAGAAACATATTCAGTCGACGGTCAGACCTGGAGTGCGTATTAAAGTCTCATGCCTTTTACTTATCTTATCACAGGATTCAGTTGCTACCTACGGATTTAAAGACAATTCAAACCAAAAGGTTCACAACATCAAAATGCAGCGGATTATGAACTAATCTCTCATTGCTATTGACACAGTGGACCGCAATGCAGTTCAATGGTAGTCACTGGGCGTTCAAGAATAAATATTACAATGAGACCTTTCTGGCATATGACTCGCACCTTATAAATGTAAAGACCGCCTCGAGTTCAACACCATGGGAAATTAGTAAGACAGGGGTCGCACCGTCAGTTAAAATTGGGTAAGTTGTTTGCTATTGTCATATGTCTGTTGTAATCTAATTCCTGGCAGATTATTGGGTCCTAGCGGCTATTTTTTCGACGCTGTAGAAATTCCCTACAACTCGAGTGACAACACAGTAAGGATGTATGAAATGTTCCTCAGTGCATCCACCGAGCAATTATGGACTTTTATTGAAGGTACTTTCTGATTTCATAATAAGATCCTCTGGGTTGCTCAAATCTTTTAGTACCACCGTGACAATCAGTGTGCAAGTTCAAGTTCAAGTTTTTGTACTCCTACTGCACCATGCCAATGTTCAGATGCACCTGGTGCTTCCCTTTGGTCCTGGTTTTTTTTAATCTATGTATTCACCTTTGGGTCCAACAGACCCTCACCCTCCGCCAGAACCAAATCCGCTGCTTTAAGCCCAACAGAATTTGCCCCTGCAAGTTGCCGTCACTTAGTTGAGAATGCATACGTCCCTCCTGGGGTATTTACGAAGCAAACTGCGGTCTTATCATCAGTACACGTTCTCTCACCATTTTATCTGGCCAGTTGATATCGTTGACTCTATCAAATTAGGAGTTTGACGACACGAACGACCAAACTTATTGGCCTCACGTCAGATTCTCTCCTCCCCTAAGAACCCACCACTGCTATTGAATGTCTTCCGACACCTCCGAGTCTTTGCTCAATATCACAGTAGATCCCGAAAAAAAGAATAATTGTCCCTTAAAAACATAGCTCTTTCTGTGAACTCCAAATCCCTCATCCAGTCATACCATCTCTTCCCCCAGCCAACCAAGCCTTATTCCGTACCTCCGCTTCTTGGCCGGAGTGTCTATGTTTCAAGACTGCCTGTCGTGAGAGGCAGTTGATCATCTGCGTTTTTTAAAACGTACAACGTAACAATCTCATCTCATATAATTTGAAACTAGTTTCGAACAAGACCACTTCAAGAAGCAGCCACCCAGCTGTCCGAAACGAAAATCAACAATAGTACTTGGCTGATGATTTCCAGCATCAAAGCCCTTCTGACGCGTCCCTGTCGAAAAAGTCGACCGAAGCATCCTCCCGAGTTGCCTTCGTCGATCTGCCCAACGATCACATCTAACCAATCCATTATCCCGCACATACAGACTTTCCGTCGTAATCCGTCATGGCGACGGACCTTTCGAAATATGGTTGGTCTAAATCACACCCTATGCGTGCTCTTGATCTTACTGCCATGTAATCTCTGCAATCAAGGCGGTGTGGTCGCTTCCTGAAACACCATGTTTCGGTATGCCCGGTTCAAGGTCGTGTGCGCTAGGTGGTTTTGCGAGTCCTGTCACGGTAACAACTGTCTCCTTGACGTCCATAAAGAAAATATAATCTAAATAAATAATAACGTTGCTTGGAATCATTATTTGGCTGGGGAAAAAAGCGACTCACCTAAAACAGATTTCCAGTAAAAGGTGTAACTCGTATATTCTGGTTCATCGTAACCATTCTGGTTTGTTGGGAGAATCTCTCGTGTCCCGTAGGTTTCACATTCGATGCCAGCATCTTTTGCGCCGCGTAGGCCTTCAGAGTATGCACTCCTGAGTCTTGGGAGTTTTGAAAACCAAGCAACGATGTCTGGGATAGTAAGCAGTCCATCTTCCGGGGTTGCAGGTCTGGCGTTTGTGATAATCCGGTCTGGATTCAATG
>Ga0307507_10010802_pt1 | contig 11681 bp, 11 predicted proteins | sample 7_EM_MG_FD_207223 | JGI IMG/M metagenome (GOLD analysis project Ga0307507, IMG submission 207223) | Populus trichocarpa ectomycorrhiza microbial communities from riparian zone in the Pacific Northwest, United States - 7_EM | ecosystem: Host-associated > Plants > Roots > Unclassified | place...
GTTGGTGTGTTCTAACACAGTTCTTTTTGAAACTTTTGCAAAAACAAGGTGGAGGGCTTGGTCTAAAGTCTAATACTTTTAATAGACCTGTTTCTGCATTTTCTTAACAGAGAACACACTGATTGGGTGCTTTGAGGACTTGCTATGTAAAATGTTTGGTGATGTATTTAGCACTGGTTGATGTTTGGTGATGTTTGTATCTCTAGCTGTGATTAGGTTTGGCTTATGAATTTACTTTCTTGCCCTGGTTATTTTAATGAATGCCTGTTAGGATCTTGCTCTCTGGTGGTCAAGTTTTTTTAGTATGTACCAAGTTATGGAAACATCTGTTTCATGGGCCTTGCTAAGGTTTTTAGCTGGTGTTGCTGCTATTTTACACCCTGAGATTTGGACTCTGTGTAATGGCTTTTGTCGGGACAAAATGTGGGGCTTGTTCTTTGTTCCTGATTCTACTCTTGAGTCAATTCTCCATGGTCCTTTCACCTTTTTCCAATCGAGATGATGACTGCTAACATTGTTGTGCTAGTCTTGGATGCTGCTCCCTCTTCCTTCGGCAGTTTTTAGCCTGAGAGTTTACCTAAAAAATCTTGGCTATTATGGCTGTTGCATTGCTAAGATATGCTGGATGTCTCATTATATTATCTCCCTATACTTATTTTACCAGCCACCATTCCTATTTTATTCCTTGTGGTATTTTATCCTCAAATCTTTTTTAAAGCCTTTGGCATTAGTTGCCATTATTCTTAGTAAGGGTTGGTGTGGATTTGGCTCTCTTGTAAACCACTAAGGGCCCTGCTGCTTGCTGTTCTTCTGTTCCTAGTTAGTTTCCAGCGGCCCTTTTAGTACTGCTCTTTATCTATCCCCTCTATGTGTGAGTGCTCTTGTAAAAGTACGTATGTGTTTGTCAGAGTCCCATTATTCTTAATATCTAAGTTATTAGACCTCTGATTATGATTACTTCACCACTAGAATTGAAAGCAGATCTTGCACAAGCACCCTGGTTCACAATGGAGACCACAGATGGTTTACTGTGGCTGTTCACTTACCTGTAGTGTGTAATATTCTTAATTTAGTTGTTACATTCGCCAGTGTCTTGTCTTAGTCTTGGAAGGATGAGTTTGCTTTTTCCTTCAAGAATGATGATAAATCTGCATTATGGTGTGAAGTAGAAAACTGAGGGGAAACAAAGCTGTCATAATATGCTTTAACTGCATCCAATGGGGGCATTTTGATTGCTGAGGGTTGCTTGCTGTGGGATCTTTGAGATCACTCAAAGATATACTTGCTTGCTCTGGAATCTTTGAGATCACTTAACAATATAACGTCGAAGTCATTTCATCCAATTGTCACTTGTGCTCATTTTGCTTGTCTCTCTGATGAGCCAATGTTATGTCCTTAGTTTTCAGGTCTCTAACTTGCCCATTCTTGCACTGATAGCTGCAGCTTTTCTCGTTTCCAAAGCTATTTTTGAAACACTTTAATCAATAAGTCGTATAATGTTACCTTTAGCACTGTTACCGTCTGTCTCGTTTAGCTTTAGCACTGTTACCTTCTGTCTCATTTAGCTTTAGCACTTTTAGCTTTTCTGGTAATGCCTTTCTGTTCATGTGGTTTATTCAGGAACTTGTAGAACTGCTTTCCATCCTATATGTGCAAGGGAAGCAAGACATAGGATGGAGGTCTGGGGGAAATATGGTACTGATAATGTAAGCCTTTTCTCTCTCTTCATCACACTGAAGATATAATGTGCGAACTATTTTCGTACTAATGTTACTACAACAACTACGGTGACCACCACCATACCCACCAGTGCTACAAGAACTTTATTGACTTTATGCTATGACATCTTGTCAGACATCTTCTCTAAATTTCTTTACTGTATATGTCAACAGGTTGAATTACGAGCCTTTTGCTCAAAGCACACTGAACTCCCTAATGATAGGGATACCCATCAATTAGGAGAGGCTTTTGTGCCTGCCAGCCATGACTGCTCTGTTGCCAGCCATAATCCATCAACGTTGCAAATGGACAAACAGCGTAAGTTAAATATTGGCCAAAATGGAGACAAACTTGCAGTCCACACAGAAACTTCTGATACTAATTCTGGTAAACCTGGTGATGGTGAGTTATGGGAAATAGGATTGTTTGATTCCAGATCAAATGCTGAACCTTTGTCAGAATCTGGGGACGTGGACAAACTCATTGATATAGGGATATTTGAGAGAGGTGGCTATGAGGGTGCTAGCACTGACTCCCGAAATCTTTTGCTGATTTTGAAGAAGGTACTGAAAAAACTTAGGTTTTCATGCTTTTTGCATGGGTTTTGACTTTTGAGATATATAGGTATTGCATACATGCATCCGTGTAGTGTTTCTCTTTGGTTATTTCCCTCTTATTGTTTTATTTGACCTCTTTGGAAATTTTAATGGTGTAGTTAATTGACCAAGGAAAAGTCAATGCTGAAGAGTTGGCAATGGAAATTGGCATGTCACCTGATTTGATAAATTCAACATTGGCTGTAATGCACTGGACCATGAATTTCACTTTCTGTTCATTTTCTGAATCAAGTGTTCATCATTAATCATTGCTGACTTTTTGCTTCTTGACCTTTTCTCTGCAGGAAGTTAATTTGGTCCCTGATTTTCAGTCCAAATTAGTCAAGTGGTTTCAGAATCATGTTTATGTGGCCAGTCAACGTAAATATTTGAAAGTTAAACTAAAATCCATGATTTTACCAAAGGCTGAGATTGTAACAGCAGACCATTCTGATGGTATAACTATATCTGAGACTGATATTACAGATGCTGTTGCTGTTAAATCAGTTCCCCCTCGGAGAAGAACCAAAAGTAACTTTAGAGTTTTGAGGGATAACGGAGTAATTTGCTCACAAGAGGAAATTTTTAGTGACAACAGTATGCTAATGGAAGATATGAAAGTTGTCAGTCAGCTGAGAGGTGAAGAACCTGAAAAATCTAGTGAAGCATCCTTCCCTGATGTATCTGAAAAGGTAGTCCTATCGCACTGTAATTATTTGCTACAAAGATTCTTATAGGAGGAGGTTAATTGATTTGTTTTGTCTGTTTTGAGTCACCATCTGAAGACGTGACTTGCTTTGTGATTAGGAGCTAATTTTGTGTTTGGAATTTCTTTTTGTGCTTGTTTTTAATTAACTACTTGAATTAGTAAGCCTTTTCCTTTTCTGCATATTTTCTAGTTCAATTTTCTGATATCTTTCCTTTCTCTGGTCCCGTTGTTTTCCCTTAAACAGTTCATAACTGTAGTGCTATTTAGGTTCTCCTGTTTGCCTTAGTTTACCTTTGTGTCACACAACTAAAGTATCGGAAAAGATCTCTAATTTGGCAGTTGTGTATGCGAATGTGGTGAAGATGTTAAGGAGTGGTTTCCTTTGTGTTTTGATTCTCCTCCAGTTTTTTCTCTTACTGTAACTCGTTCTTAATGGTAGGCCATCCTTTCTCAAAGTATCCTGATTATATTCTTTCATGTTAACTTGTTCTTGTTATAATACAAATAATACTTTGCATAACAAGGATGATATGACCACCACATGTTTTTTCCATTGCTTAAATGAAATTTCTGTGTTTACCACATTGATTTGGAAGGAAAAAGAAAACTCTGGTAGCTTCTGTTTCTTGTAATTGTTTTTCCTAATCAATGGTATAGATATTAATTTTGATGTCTATATTATGAAGATTCTATTTGTAAGTATATGATTTATTATGTCTTTGGAAAGTTGGTTTCTGCCAACTCTTTTTTGCCAGTTATCTTCCTTCTTAAGAACCTCATCCTCCATCCTCCTGAAATCTTCTCATCTACCTATGCTATAAGGCTCCAAGAAGAACCTTGAAGAGTGTTTGTTTTTCATGTCATGCTTTTTATATTTCTTTTCAAGTGACTTGTTTTTTTGTTTATTCAAAATATTAGGTAATCCAGAACATCGTTATATAGAAAAAACTTTTTGTTGAAAAAGAAGGGGAATTTCCCCAAAGCAGAAAGAGAATCTGAAACACAAAAATACCAAGATAAAATACTAAAGCTCCTCAGTCTCTCTGAAATATTGTTAGGAAACACCTCCAAAACATCTGTAGCATAGCGATTGAGAACAAAATTGACTTTCCATATGGCCCTTGCAGCAATCTTGTTTGGTGACTACTACATTGTTGATGGCACCTGTGAACTCGATTTTTTCCCTCGTGTATGAGGCAGAATGCAGAAGCTATCACACATCAGCACTATCCTCCTTTCAATTTTTGTATGCTTCAATGTGTAGTATTTATTTTTATATTTTTGTTTACTTGTATTTGTTGAAGGTATGAATTAATAGACTGTAGTTTTCATCTGCCTGTAGTTAGATTTTTTCTCCTATTAACAGTGTATGCTTGTGTACAATTGCAAAACTGATGCCAGAGGCACCTGCCATTTGTGGTTCATTTCTATAAAATATTAGGTTTTCTATGTCTTCCATCTATCATTTTATGGCGTGGTGTTAGGGACTGAAGCTATTTCTTTTCTACTGATAGTTTATGCTTCTTTTTTCATTTCCTAGTTATTGATTGCTCAGCAATTTGTTTTGCTAGACTGCATACATTCTTTTGTCTATTTATTGTTTCTGCCCAAATTGTTCAACTTATCATTTGTGAGCTAAGGCAGTTGTGACCTGTGCATATGTTGTTCGGATTGCTTAAGCATCCATATATTCAGCTGTATTTGCTAAAATATAGATGATATTCACACTTGTGAACAGTGTAGAACTTATGAATGCGCTGTCATCACACTTTTGATATGCAAATAGAAAAAGAGAGAATAAGAATTGCTAAATTTAAATTGTGAATTATTTTAGCATCAAAATATGCACGCAAAAACAGAAGGAAAAAAAGCATGTAGCAATTGAAGTGTTCAATGCTGTGTTGTGTCGAAAGAAGTTTGGGTAGTGAAATCCTCTCGAAGAACCATTATGTTGTTTTATGGACATTTCCTGGTTTCTCATCTGAGGTTTGTTGGACATAGAGTTGATGCCTTGTCCATTCATTAGACAAGTTAAATGTGCAACTTTCAGAAGGTTTTGTAATGATGGCGATAAGAGCAAGCAGTGAGGTTTATTTTATGCTGGACTGGGAGAGGGTGATTATGGTATAATTTATCATTTTCCTTTTCTGAATCACTTATCTGCTTTAAGATATCATCTTGGAAGGAGTGGGAAGAAGCAGGGTGCGGTTATCTTATACAGAAGTGGAAGTTACTGCGATTTGTAAATTTGTACTGAGATCCAATGTGTCTGCCTTTATGTTCTATTCGTTCCTTCTGCTTTTAGGTTCTACTCACCATTTGGTGATTTTGAGTGCTTATATAGATGAATCCTTTCTGCTTACCTTTCTCTTTTAATAATATTTCTACCATTTTGTTTTATTTAAGCAGATCGCTGATGCGTTTCAAGACTCTTCAGTGGTGCATTTGCCTAAAAGTGAAGGTATGATTGTAAGAATCATCTTTTTGCATTTGGTTTTTCCAATCAATGCCCTATCTATTGGAGAAGGTTGCCTTATCCTGGTTAATTGGTTTTGCTTGGACTGCTTTTTTGTGAGTTTTTCTACTTTTCTTTACTTGAGAAGGCAGTTGATTTTTTTTTAACTTCCTGGAAATTGGTTGGTTCGAAGAAGAGTTCAACTCTCTAAACCTGTTCTTTACTTTTCTTGACAATGACAAGGTATAGTCTTAACATTAGAGTAAAGCTACTGCTGATAAATTAGGAAAGCATCCTCTTTGGCTGTTTGATGTTTTACCAAGCAGATGTATTTCTTTGTTGGCCCCTTACTGCCTTGATGGATTTGTTTTGTTGGAGTGAGAAAATAACAAGAATATTCCTGCTCTAGAAAGGGTGCTCTATGCCTTGGGGAAGCTTACTAGATACTTTCTAACTAATTTACAACCATTTCCTCCCAAACCTCCACCTTCCTCCATAAGAAGCTTAGAGATGAAGTAGAAAAAGAATAGAAGGATATAATTAAATTCGAATGCTGCACTGATCGGATGAGTGTTTGGACAGTCTAGGATATAATTAAATTTTACTATCAGATCGTGTTTCTTTTTTCACTCATAAAGTTGGTGAACATAAGAGCAATGTTACTTGTTTTAAAAATCCAGCCATCTTCCTCTTTCAAGGGAATGGATCAAGCATATAGATTAGGTGAAAATGTCGTGGAATGAGATGGTGATTTTTTAACTAACACCATCTTAGTTATGGGCTCCCTTCATATGGAAATTTCTCTTGCAAGACCTCATCTTTCTGATTGAGTTTTGGGCGGGTACCAAATTGAGAAGGAAATCTTATGTATGCACATACTTTAAGGTTTGGCATTTTTTATAATCTTGTGAAAATGTGTGATAAACACCTTTTCTTTTTGGTGGGAGGGGGATTGGAATTTTATGATCGTCTAGGATCAATCATGAGGTAATTGTTATGGGATTAAATATTTTGTGCTCTCTTGTTTTCACTTGCTAGGGAGTATGATAGTGGGGGGATTTTGAGGAGGCTTGCTGTCCTTCTGGAGGGATTGGAAACCCCTAGTGTTTCTTTTTATTCTAGAAGGATGACAAGTATGCATCTCATATTGAGGAAGTGAGGTTTTCATTCTCATCTATTCCTTTCTCTCTTCATGGATGACGATATGCATATGAAGATTTTTTTTTTTTTTCAGTTGTCAAGTATTGTTTGCTCCTTAGTTCATATGTTACTTGATGTGATTTAGTGATATTAAAAGCCAGATATTTCTGTTAATATGACCAAAAGCAAATGGAAGAAAGAAAAGATAATAGAAGGCCATAATTTTCATGTATTTTCCGATTTCCCCTTCTGTATGAAAGTGAACATGTTGGCATTTTTATGTTGCTCAGGCAGTTCAGATAATGTCTCAGGTGGAAGCCTTTCTGAAAAAATCAAGCCAGTTCATGCAGCTATTCCAGAGAAGAGCAATTCAATTAACACAGATGGGGGAGTTCCTCTTTATTCAGATGTTAATTTAGTCATCCCTAATTTCATGTAAATTTTTTGAAAGCTCTTTAATGCAGAATTTTGTGCTGCTGATACTTTTTGGAAGCTCTAACACTGATTTAACAATATCTGATGAGTTCTTATGCAAAATTATATATTTCTTGCTGCAGAAAACCAGAAGAATATTCTAATTTTTATGTCCATTCATGTGTCCATGAGAAGCTGTCACAGATACAAATTGGAATGCTTTTACAGAAAGGAATTTCTGAACTTGAAGGTAGAAGCTGCGCTAACATGAATTTTATGGTCAAGAATTGTACTTCTGTTTTATTGCTTATAATTGCAAGCTTATTTACCATTTTATGACGTGTAAACCTAACTGCACAGGTTCAAAAGACAGAGAAATCTCTCATTTGGAGGCCTCTTGCAATCCCAGTGTCTTCTGTAATCATCAGAATAAACACTCAAAATGCAATGACTTGATCTGTAATTCAAGTGAAGTAAATTTAGAGCAGTTGGCTAAGGCTAAGAAACTGGGAATTCTCAAACTGTCTCCAGTGGATGAAGTGGAAGGAGAAATTATTTATTTTCAGAAGAGGCTACTTGGCAATGCAGTTGCAAGGAAGCACTTCACTGGTCCTTTCCTTTTTCGCCTTTATCTTTCCTCTTTTTTTTTTTTTATGTGATATGCTGGCACTCTTTTTTACCATCCCGTTCTTGCACTATTCTCATATTCCATCCCAAATTATTTAAGAAAAAGGCAGCTTCATATTGATATGTACATCCACATGACATTTTTTTATCTGATGAAATGTGCTTGCAGATAATTTAATATCTAAGGTTGCCAGGCATCTACCCCAGGAGATGGATGCAGCTAGGGGGAAAAGTTGGGATGAAGTGCTTGTTAGCCAATATCTTTGTGATGTTAGAGAAGCAAAGAAGCGGGGCAGGAAAGAAAGAAGGCACAAGGAAGCCCAGGCTGTTCTAGCTGCTGCAACTGCAGCAGCAGCAGCTTCTTCTCGGTCTTCATCATTTAGGAAAGATGCCTTTGATGAATCTGCTTGTCAGGAGGTAATTTTTTCATTCACTTTTGGATTTTTTTTCTTGCCTTCGAAAGAAAGCTTGCAATTATTCGATGCAGTAATCTGTCTTATCATTTTTACCTGGTTCCAGAAATATAACACTGCTAGTGTGAGGGCTGGCATTTCTTCTCTGTTGACGCCACGTCCAAAAGAAATGCTTTCAAGGGTGGCTATTCCAAGGATTTCATTAGAGAAGTACTCTGATTTTGTTCAGTCAGTTTCAGGTTTTTCTAAAGATCATCCTAGATCATGTGACATATGCAGACGATTTGAGACAATACTGAACCACATCCTAGTCTGCTCTGGCTGCAAGGTTTTCTAGAATGGACCATCTTTTCTGTTAAGGGTGCACAATCTGCTTACTTCTTGTTGACAAAAGCTTTTATGCCAACAGGTTGAGGTTCACTTGGATTGCTATCGTTGTGGGAAGGAATCTAATGGTCCATGGCATTGTGAATTATGTGAAGAATTATTGTCATCTAGATGCTCTGGAGCTCCTGTCAATTTCTGGGACAGGGCAAATAGTGCGGAATGTGGTTTATGTGGTGGTATTACTGGTGCTTTCAGGAAATCTACTGATGGTAGATGGGTTCATGCCTTTTGTGCAGAGGTTGATTTTTTGCTTTGACCCTTCAATGGCCAATTCATGATTATTTTTTCTTATCTTCGTTGAAATGCTATTATGATTATTTTTCTATTTTTTCTTATAGTGGGTCTTTGAACCAACATTCAGAAGGGGACAAGTAAATCCTGTTGAAGGAATGGTATGTGCATATTTTAGGTGGTCATATTGTCAAAATTTTCAAGTCCATTGAGTTTTGAATACATTTCTGAAGATTTCTTGGGATGGAATATAATATTTTTAATTTAACTTGTTTTTTTTCTGACTAGGCATGTTTATGACCATTCTTGTATTGTTCTTATCTGACATTTGCTACCATCTGCAATGTAATTCCAGGAAACGATTGCAAAGGAGATTAACATTTGTTGTGTCTGCCGTCATAGACATGGTGTCTGCATAAAAGTGAGTTCCAGCTTTGATTGTTTCAGAACTTACCCTTTTCTTTTCTATAGCATCAAGTCATATAATAAAATATTAATGGTTCTATGCAGTGTAACGCTGGTCACTGTCAGACCACATTTCATCCAACTTGCGCTAGAAGTGCGGGTTTTTACATGAATGTTAAGACTCTTAATGGCAAGATGCAGCACATGGCATATTGTGAAAAGCATAGCTTGGAGCAGAAGGCAAAGGTCTGAATTTGTTGTTTGTACCTAAAAAGTATTGACAGCTTGTCATTTTATAATTTTGCATTGCTTGATTTATGTAGACTGGAACTCAAAAACATGGAGAAGAGGAGATAAAGAGCATGAGGCAAGTCAGGGTAAGCATGCACTCTGATTAATCATGTAATCTTCATTCAGGTGGATGTTAATGCTTACTCAGGTCTATTTTTCTTGTTCCAAGATTGGTTCGACTATATATGCTAATGACTTTTGTATGTTTACAGTGGTCTATTTCCTTGGAACTGGTCTACTATTTTGAATTGTAAAATTGAATAGAAAAATGTCTTTCTGAGAACTTTTAATGCCATAGATGTTGTATACATGTCTATCCTCTTGGCATGTACTGCATAAGATCATTGCGATTCGTCAACTTATTTCTTATAACATTTTACATTGGTCATGACATTATTTCTTTTAAAGTGATTTTTTATTTTTGTGTGTGGTTGAGGTCTTATTTTCTATGAAAGCCCGGGTGGCTTAATTATTTTTCTTGGCATTATAACTTTCTTGCAACTGGTTCATGAGGTTGATTTAAATCTATGGCTTTGCTTCTTTCCAATCTGATGAAACATTAAGCAATTTTTCCTAATGTCATGTGCATTGATTGTGAAGGAATCATCTTGTGTTTATAGGAAGTTCATAGCCAATACTTTGTTTCTGATTGCATTTGTACTATAGTCCAGATTTAATCATATTCTTGGGGGTAGAATTACGGTGACCTAATTAACTTTGTTTTTAAATTTATTTCTATAGGGTCAACTGGAGAGATTGCGTCTTCTTTGTGAAAGAATTGTTAGACGTGAAAAAATAAAGGTAACTTTCTCAGTAACAGCAAAGTGGTTGCAAGTGATTTTTATTTTTACCCAGTATTATGTAGGCAAGTCAGCTAAGAAAATACCATGTTGAAAGTGTTCTTTCAAGTCTGTGTTTGCTTCTTTATTTTTTAACTTCTCTCGAACTTCCTCCTGCATCCTTGTTGAGACTTCAGGGTGAATTTTTTCCCATTCTTACTTGATATTTACACTTTGAACCGAGTAAAATATGCTAAATTGTATTTTTATCCTTTGGAGTAACACTCACCCCAGTACATTCATTTGCTAGAAGTTCATTTTGTTTTTTAGCTTACTGCTTCAGTTTTAAGTGAACCATTCTCTGAAGAATATATACTTTTATAGCAGTGCCTTTTACATATAATTGTTTTGCAGCGGGAGTTGGTTTTATGCTCACACAGCATACTTGCTTGCAAACGAGACCAAGTTGCTCGATCGGTGCTTGTTAGCAGTCCCTTTTTCCCTACAGATGTTAGTTCAGAATCAGCTACAACATCCCTCAAAGGGAATACAGATGGGTACAAGTCATTTGGTGATGCTGTCCAAAGGTCAGATGATGTCACAGTAGACAGCACCATTTCTGTCAAGCACAGAATTAAGGTGACTTTGACCATGGACACTGACCAAAAGACAGATGACAGCTCCACATCTCAAAGTCATTTTACTCCAAAACCTTCAGAGAGGATGCCTTTTGCTGGGAAGCAAATACCTCAAAGACCTTCTTCTGCATCTTATAGTATTTTGGAAGAGGGAGAATGGAGCTCAAAATCAAAGGTGCGTGTTCCTTCTGCATCATTGACTGTTTTGTTCCACGAGGTTTTCTCTGTTAGGGATAAATTGAGACCAATACTCACTACCATATCAAATAACAGCATTATGAGACTTTTGAGAAAGAGTTGGTAATGACTTCAGATGAAGCATCGATGAAGAACCAGAAATTACCTAAAGGATATTTCTATATTCCTGTTGATTGCCTTCCAAAGGAGAAGCAGATCAATCAGGATGCTTGTTCTGGTGAACCCTTGGAACATGATAGGTAGAAGAGGGCCAATTCTGGATTTTGGACTTGCCCACTGGAAATCAACAGCTGTCTATTGTGGACAACTGCTTTCTGCCTGGAGCTACCAAATTTACCTGATTTATGAAGGGAGAATGGCAGAAAGATGCCAAGGTGGGTTTCTGGGCTGTGTAGCAGCTTGGCTGGATGTAATGTTCTGAGAGTGGTTGGCATCGTTGTTGTGTATTCATCATGAGAATAACTGTACAATAGGTGAGGGTCTCTTCCATTACACCATGTATTCCAAGCGGCTCATATTTCATCAAGTAGATGCTTGTCCCTCTTGGCTGGGAAGCAACGCTTCTTGTATCCTGATCCAAGGAATTAGAAGGTGTTGCCTGCTGGGCTTTCGCCGTAACGTCGATGTAAATATTCTCAGCATTATTTCTCAAAAGAAATTTCGCTCATCTAGTTTGATG
>Ga0307507_10010803_pt1 | contig 11681 bp, 6 predicted proteins | sample 7_EM_MG_FD_207223 | JGI IMG/M metagenome (GOLD analysis project Ga0307507, IMG submission 207223) | Populus trichocarpa ectomycorrhiza microbial communities from riparian zone in the Pacific Northwest, United States - 7_EM | ecosystem: Host-associated > Plants > Roots > Unclassified | place...
ATGAATAGTGTTCAAAGTCTTGGTGAACAATTAGTTTAGTTTTTTTTAATTTCAATTTAAATTTAATTTAATATTAATAAAATAATAATTAATAATATGATAGAAAAAATAAAGGAATCACACTTGGGCCATCAACCAAGGTGTATGTGCTCTTCAATTGGGTACATGTCATACTGAAACTCATTTTATTAGAAACTCATTTTATAACATCATAGAGCTTTGCATTTTTTAATTTCTCTATACACATTTTCATTTGCCCCTATTTAATTGGAAGATGAATTTCTAATAAAATTCACATAATTTTTTTACTATGAGTTTGTATTAAATAATATATATAAGCAATGGTCAAACAAAATTAATTAAGATTATTTTAAGAAAAATTACATCAATTACGTAGATATGTATTGAAAAGAATTGTAAATTTAACAAAAATATTTTTATAATCAATTATTTTATACAATAAACTACTCACGGTAATCCATAAACTTTGTAGTTTTAATAAATGGTTTGATATAAAGATTGTTAAATTCCTTATGTTTTAAATGAAATCAAGATTCTAAGCAATAATATGTTTTGTGTAGTGCATCAAGATATCTAAAATTTTTAAATATGTATTCAAAGAGACGGTTCAGTGATAGCATTTGAGATTTTATATTTTATATTTTTCAATATCTTCTTGTTTTTACAATCATATATATAAAATCACAGTATGAAAAGTCATAAACCTCAACATTTAGAATTAAGAACTAGATTTGCAGCATGTGGCAGACAATTTTTGTTTCCATGTAAAAAAAGAACGTTGAGAAAAAAAATTAAGACTAGAGTTGTGTTGGATTTATTTAATATTATACACGCAACGAAAATAATAAAACAAAATTATTTGGGAGTCTCTAGGATCTCATTAGACAAGTCTAGAGTTGTTTAGGGATTTATTACATGAAAATCTGATCTTCTTCGGCTTTGAATAATTCTAAAAAGGCTAAGTTGTCGTAAACCACAAGTTATCCAGTTATCCGACCTCCAAAGGTAATCCACATAAACCACCAATGAGAAATCTCCTCTCCTAAATCCATATTTAGGAGAGAGAGATTGTTTTACCTAGAGTGTTAACTCTCTATTCTGTGACTTATATAGTTTTTTTGTCTAACAAACAACCATAAAAAAAATAAGAGTCATAACTTACTATTTGTAGGAAAATATGAAAAACTCTATAAATTAACAAAATATCAATTTGCCCCTTGAATAATATCCATATATTAATTTAGAAAAATTTTAGAAATTAACTCAATCAAGTCCTTACTTGATGTTTCTAGGTCTAGAAATATAATCTCTATATTAATTATATTCTAGTCCTTAATTTCTAAGATATATTTTAATCAAGTCATACTTAATTAAATCATCCCAATTTAATTTATAACTAATGGTTCATAATGTGTGTGACCCATTAGGTTTCTCATATGTTGACCCAAATATAAATTTTAATTCTAATTAAATAAAATAAAAAAATTAAAAAAAATAATTTATTATCAATTTAATAATTGATTAATTTATATTTGAAGATCAGGTGCATCATCTAGCAACGTGTCATGATTCCTCAAATATTAGAAAAGTCATTAGTGGTTTGACATTACATTTCAGTGACCAGTTTCTCAGTGTAATTAATATTCTTTCATCAATAATGTTCTGATTTAACATTAAAGCATGGAGTATGTCTATCATGTTAAAACATGTTTGTTCTTTATATAATAGTCATTGATCGTTTAAATAAGATTTAAAAACTTTTTCAAATTTCATTCTATCTTGACCAAGGATTTCTCAATCAATACTATTTGAGAACGGATGGAACATTTTTCATAATTCACATAGGGTGATGAATCCTTTCTTGATCACTTAAATATCTTCTTATAGTTCATGTTATATCCAATATTTACCCCTTCATCACCTCGATTAAGATAATATATAACATAATCAAAGCACAATATTCTCTATATAAGATAACTTAGTGATCTCAAATCTAAGGATCACTTACACAACCGTCACATGAGCATTTCTATAGATATATGTGATCTCTCCATATGAAATTCCCATGCAGGTCAGTTCAGTGTACATGTCTTACGATAAACACCTACATATTAGTTTTAGGTGTCCCTTATATCTTAACTTATGAGAACAACTACTTTTTTTCATAAAAAAAAAGAACATAAATATGTAGCAGTCTCTACAACTCTAATAAATATTTAATTTTTAAAAGAGTATCAACAAGGAACATTTTAGAAATAATGTTTTGATGCAATAGAAATTCTATAATTATAACAACTTTGTAATTTTCTTTGCAAAATATTTTTTTCTCATGGACTTTATGTACTCTAGATTCAAAAATCAAATATTAGATTCAAGGTATATTAAACTAACAAGTTGTTGGTTCAATTGATAATTTAAATAATATGATTAAAAATACAAAAACAATAAATAAATAGATAAAAAAATGACAAGGAAAAAAAGGTTAAAAGAACCCAATTTGAGTCAACCTGGATTATTAAACAATACAATGATGAAGGGCAAAATTAAAAAAAAAAAAAGGACAACAAAAGAAAAACCCTATGTTAAACCATATTAGCTTGCAAACTTTATGACCATGGACATAAGATTGAGATAATCTTATAGAAACAAGTGTAGGGAAAAAGTTCAAATACTAATTCCTAATAAATCAAATGAAAACATGATAACTCCACAAAAAAAGATGGAGCTCGATCTCCAGCAAATAAAATGTTGAAGAATGAAAACTCATGAAAAATATAATTTGAAAAGGTAAAAAAAACTTTATCCAGACCCACCTAAGTCAAGATGCAAAATCTCTAACCTAGTTATGATTACCAGGGTGAACATGTTTAGAAGTAAATTGAATAATATCATGAAACTCAATTGTCGAACAACGCAATGTTGAAGGACAAAAATGAAAAAACAATTATTTAAAGAAAGCAATGGAAAAAATAAGAGTCAATTCGGGTTAACCGGCAAACCCGTGACCATGAAAATCATGAAATTCTTGAATCGTGTTAAATCAAGAAGCTTAATTCCCAATCAATTTAATTTTAAAGGATGAAATCGTGAGAAAATATCAATTTAGAAAGCATGTCAAAGGAAAACAAATAGCAAGAATAAGAATGGAGATCAAATATGATGGGGAAAAAAACTCATAAAGGATGAAATTATTAAAAAAATAATAATCAAAATAACCCAATAGAAAGGAAATGAAAATAAAACTACGAAGATCAATTTCCAATAAATTAAATATTAAAGGATGAAATTGAAATAATTAAATTAAAAAAATTTTCCATAAAAAACAATCTTTGAAACCATTGACCATGGCCCTAAACCTAGAATTAACCCCATCACAATAACAAAAAAAAAAATCTTAGTTAACTCAGGTTAACCCATAGACTCCAGGATCATGACATAAGATCATAATAACCCAATAGAAAAGAAAGAAAGAAAATATAAGAAGACCAATTTCAAATAAATTAAACGTTAAAGAATGAAATTGAAGTAAATCAATTTTAAAAAAAGGACCTAAAAAAAGTCAACCAACGTTAACCTTTGAAACTAGAGATTCTGGTCATGAACCTGAAACTAATCTCATAAAAAGCAAATTATAAAAAATAATAAAGCAAATATCTAAAAAAAGGGTAAGAAATAAAAGCAGTAGCTTTAAAAAAAGGAAAGAAAATAACATGCCAACTCCGGCACATCTCTTAAACCTGATCTAATCTCTAAAACTCACAACCCATGAAATCATTGAACCAGGTTCAATCAAGAAGCTTAATTCTCAACCAATTTAATTTTGAATGGTGAAATCATGAAAAAAGTCATTTTAAAAAACTTGTCAAAGAAAAAAAGATAGTTAAAAAAAATAGGGATCAAATTTAAAAGAAAAAAAAAACTCAAGGAGGATGAAAATATAAAACAAATCTAAAAAAATAATCTCAAACAAAATAAACAGCAATCAAAATAATAAAGATCAAATTTTAAAAATAAAAAGGGGTGAAATTGAAAAAAAAAAACTGTAATTTTATAGCTTATTAAAAATAAAAAAATAGTAATCAAAAGAATAGGAACCAAATCTGAAAGATTAAAAATTAAAAGATGGTGAAATTAAAAAACATTTGTAATTTCATGGCTTATTAAAAAAAACTATAATCAAAAGGACAAAGACCAAATGTAAAGGAGAAATAAATTGCAGGGGCTAATTTAATTTTTTTGAAGGGACCAACGTGAAATTCCATGGTGGAGAGAGAGACAAAGGAAAAAAAAATGGTCGTCGATGCTAAACTCAATACATGTTAGGGGCACGCGTTGCACCATTTCGTTAGGGGCGCCGGGTCTTTTCAAACACTACCCTAAAATGCGATGCTTGGTGGTTGGGTAACCCTTCACGCTAGGGTCGTCCACATGTTGGCTAGTGTTATGCATTCTCCAAAAGGTTTGTTTTAAAATTATATTTAATAAATATAATTTATAATAATGCCCCGAGTACTCTTGAAATTTAAAATAAAACCAATATAAAATGAAAAAAAAAACCATTTGGTGAGAGTTTTGTTTGTTTTGTTTTTAAGGGCATCAAAATAATTATACTATTTTAAAACATTAAAAATACAAAAATGTCCCCGAGTAGTAGGCTTTAGATTATTTTAATCTAGAGTTAAATTAGTAATTTTACTTTACAAAAAAGATGAAATTACTAATCTAACCTCGTTCAATTTATAAAAAAACAATTGTGTTATGGTGAAAAAACTTTCTTGCCCCTAATACCTCGTTCAAAGATGTTTTTGTTTAAGAACAATTTCATAATTATACTATTATAATGAATAATAATCAAAGTCTTGATAAATAATAACTTTCCTAGAAAAAATCTTTTTTTAATTTAACTTAACTTAATATGTCAACCAATAATAATAGTTAAGGTCACTCGAGTATAAAAACTATCCAAAAAACATGAAAAGTCAGGTGCTTGTTGTGTAATCAAGAATCTCTTATATTCTCTTAACTAAAACAACTTGATGCAATTACTTGACTGTTTATATAAATAATAAAGTTTTTTTTCTTTTAATTTCATATGTAAATTAGTAATTTCATTTCTTTTTTAATTTCATCCTTGTATTATTTTTAATAGTCATTTGAGTTATTTTTAAAACGACTAAGTTGACTAGATCATAATAGATCAATTCTTGCATAATTTAATTTTAAGCTCGAGTTAGGTAAGAAATTGGTTCGAGAGGTTTTTTATTCTATCAATTTCATTCACAAATATTTTTTACTGGCCAATCAGATTTTTTTTAGACAGGCCAAATCGACTACGTCACGCCAAGAAAACTTCCACACGGTTTAATTTTAAATTCATGCTAGGCAAAGAGTTAGGTTTGAAGTTTTTTTTGTCAATTTCATAAATATATTTTTTTAATTTCAACTTTGGATGTTTTTTACTGGTCGGTCGAGTTGTTTTTTAAGCGGTTAAGTTGATTGAGTCAAGTTAAAATGATTTTTATATAATTTTATTTTAAACGGGTTAAGTTGGAAGGTTTTAAAATTAACTCATTTACAATCTAATAACAATGCTAAATAATTTTTTATAGCCTGAATGTTTTTTATTACGTTAAATGTTTTTTAATCTAAATAGCATCATGGTGCAGATAATTATAAAAATTAGGTTTTAAGATTTATTCTATGAAAACCGACCCCAGTTGCTCAAACCACATAGAGCATGTGTAAAAAAAAAAAAATTATAATCTTTTTTTAAAAAAAATTATTATTAAAAATAACCAAATACCTAATAAAGCGTTGCGCGAAATAAAAGGGCAAAAAAAAAAAAAAAAAAGAGAAAAGGGACCGATCTCCAGAAACTTCCTCAAACCCCATGATAAACCCTACTAAACACCCATTCATAACTCACGGAGTCTGAGACTCGCTAGAAACAGTGCCCATTTACTCCACCTCTCTCTCCCCCTCCTTCTCCGGTCGCTTTACGTTCAATTTCTTCCTCCCGTGAACGAACGATGCACAGACTATCGAGGCGTTCCGTCTCCACTATCCTCCGCTCCACTGGCTCTGCCTCTCGTTACGGGAGCGCCGCCACCGCTGTCCCATTCTCCGATTATGTACGCTCTTATAAAAAGCTCTTCCCATTTCTACACTGACTTGATACCTGTTTCGTTTCCTTTTTTTTTTTCTTTTCTTTGTTGATTGGTTCTGCTTGAGATATTTTTAGCATCCAGTCTAATGGCCATTTTTTTAATTAAATAAATTCTTAATATTGTTAATGCAATTTCCTCCTATTTTTGGCATAGAATGGGCATAAAGGAAAACAAAGTTGTACAGTTAACCTTAAGACAATTTATGTTTATAGCAAATGTATCTATATGATATTGTGGTCAAATGTGGAATATTTATTTATGAGTCATGAGCAGGTTGTCGACGGTGAGGCCAAATTCAGATGGTACTCGGTTTTAACCACTGGGAGAGAGATACCAAATAAAACCAAGCAGCTGAACTTGAAGCATACCTTTTTTTTGGGTACCCGTTACGAGTCTACGGCTGCAGAATCTGATTCGTCATCATCCCCTCCATCTGTGGGTGAAAAATATGAGTATCAAGCTGAGGTACATCAATGGAGATTTTGGGGAATTTCATTTTTGTATTCAAGGAACGGGAGCTGAATATGGTTTTACTGATGTGTCTCTCTTTTTAATACTTGATGGCAGGTTAGTCGCCTTATGGACCTCATTGTTAATAGTCTATACAGCAACAAAGAGGTGTTTCTTCGGGAGCTTATCAGGCACGTTATTTTTTCTTTCCTTTTCTTTTTCTTAATACTTTGATGCACTGTTACATATTTATATTTGCCTGGAAAGCAAGAGAGGGCATAGTGATTAAAGCATTTCTCTATTTGGAAGCTTATGTAATAATGGATGCAAACAGTCAATAGACTCATTAGTCTTGTGTTCTTTGCTTTTGGAAATTTATATATTGTTGCTTAAATTTTGTACTTTATGAATTTATGTTCACAGTAATGCGAGTGATGCCTTGGACAAACTGCGATTTCTTAGTGTCACTGACTCTGAGCTTTTGAAGGATGCTACTGATCTTGACATTCGTATTCAAACTGATAAAGATAATGGGATTATAACTATCATGTAAGCTTTCTGAACTTCATCAACTGTTAATTATTGATTTTCCATCCGATTCAACTATTCCAACATGCGGTTCTTTCTTGCAGTGATAGTGGCATTGGTATGACTCGTCAAGAACTTATTGATTGTCTTGGAACTATCGCACAAAGTGGAACTGCAAAGTTTTTGAAGGCATTGAAGGTCTAATATTTTCTTTAAGCTGTATTGAATTTTTTATTCCAAGTGTTTTGCTGGATTGCTTGAGTGCTTAAAGAATTCATATTTTCTTAACAGGATAGCAAGGATGCTGGTGCTGACAACAATTTAATTGGGCAATTTGGTGTGGGCTTTTATTCAGCTTTTCTCGTGGCAGATCGGGTATGACCTTAATGTAAAGTTTGGACATTTTTCATGTTTGTTATCTTATCTACATCAATATAGAGTTTCCTAGTTTTCACTAATAAACCTCTCCTTGTTGAAAGGTTGTTGTCTCAACAAAAAGCCCACGATCTGATAAACAATATGTATGGGAAGGAGAGGCCAATGCAAGCTCATATACTATAAGAGAGGACACAGACCCAGAAAATCACATTCCTAGAGGAACTCGCCTTACACTGTATCTTAAGGTCTAGCCTTTTTTTCTCAAGCAGCTTGTTTCCTCTTTCTTGAATAGATTTGAAACTCACCATGTTTTTTTATTTGTTCTCCCTACTTCAGCGTGATGACAAAGGCTTTGCACATCCAGAACGGATCCAGAAGCTTGTGAAAAACTACTCACAGTTTGTTTCATTCCCAATATACACCTGGCAGGAGAAAGGATACACTAAAGAGGTCAGTTTTCTCAGTTACTTTAATTTTCTGTTCTCATTAATACTCTCAAAGATCATAGCAACTAGTCTAATTTTGCACATTTATCTATTATTTCTTGTTCTGTTGAAGGTTGAGGTTGATGAGGATCCAGCTGAGGCCAAAAAGGATGAACAAGACGATACCACTGAGGTATGAAGCATAACTTTGTTATCATTTCATGGTTCTTCAAAATTTAATCCAGTAGCTCTTTTTATTATTCATTTGCTGTTTCTTGTGACAGAAGAAGAAGAAGAAAACAAAAACTGTTGTTGAGAAATACTGGGACTGGGAACTTACTAATGAGACCCAACCAATATGGGTGGGTAAAGATTGGTATATTTGGATGTTGATTAATGCTAACATATAGGAAAAGGTTTGATAAATTCTCTCGACATGTGCAGCTTCGGAACCCTAAAGAAGTTTCTACAGAAGATTACAATGAGTTTTACAAGAAAACCTTTAATGAATACTTGGAGCCTTTAGCGTCTTCTCATTTCACAACTGAGGTAACAACAATTCTCATTCTGGATGTGATAATGATTATATTCTTTTCTACAATTAAAATACATGATTGGATATATGCTTCTAAAATTGGATGATAGTTATCTAAAGGTCAAGGCCAATGAAAAGTGGGTAACTTAAACTTGTCAGGCAAGGAAAAGTACATGTGTTATGTCCCTGTCCTCTAACATGCTGTGCAATTTTTTATTGTTCTCTAAATGTTGAACTCTGAAGTCTTAACTGGGTTCTTTTCTCATTTGCCTCTTTTCATTTCTTGCTAAGCTGGTGAAGGTTGCTCTTGCAGGGTGAGGTGGAGTTCAGGTCCATACTTTATGTGCCAGCCATTGCTTCCACAGGAAAGGATGACATAGTCAATCCCAAAACAAAAAATATCAGGCTCTATGTAAAAAGGGTCTTCATTTCAGATGATTTTGATGGAGAACTGGTTAGAGAATGTCATCCTTCCCTTCCTTTGACTCCCACCTCCTAAACAGATTTGTACTATATGGAAACTGTCATACTCATTCTTCATATTTTATGCTGGCTCACTTTTTTTATTTTTTGCTTGATTAGTTCCCACGATATCTAAGCTTCGTGAAAGGTGTTGTGGACTCCAATGACCTCCCCCTCAATGTTTCTCGCGAGATTCTTCAAGAAAGTCGCATTGTATGAACAGTCAACATTTATTTGTTTTTTCCAAAACCTTTGAGGTTGTGGAATTAATTTAATCTGAATGTGTCATTTTAATTTTCTTTTCTGGCATTCTTGAAGGTGCGGATTATGAGGAAACGCTTGGTTCGAAAGGCATTTGACATGATTTTGGGCATTTCCATGAGTGAGAATAGAGAAGTATGCTATTTCTTATGAAATTACTTGTTTCCTTTTACATCTTCAATGAAAGCTCATATCACAGGATGTCAAAATAATTCTGCACATTGCTTAAGTGTGAATTTAGATATCTATGGGTTTTTTTTGGGAAGCCTTTATGTTTTGTCCTCCATTGAATTTTGTTCCACAAATTCTCTTGGTATTTCTGATGCCTTCCTTCTCTCTCTCTAATTCTCTGGATTGTACAGGTTTTTTTGGGAAGCCTTCATGAAATCACCTGTTTCCTTTTCCATCATCAATGATATCTCTTGCTTGAGTGCTTTTCATTTTTTTAAATAAACCATCTTGCTTTTGTTGTAGGATTATGAGAAGTTCTGGGATAACTTTGGCAAACACTTAAAATTGGGTTGCATTGAGGATCGTGAAAACCACAAGCGTATTGCACCACTGCTCCGATTTTTTTCTTCCCAGAGTGAGCAGGAGATGATTAGCTTGGATGAGTACGTGGAAAACATGAAACCTGAGCAGAAGGATATCTATTACATAGCTTCTGACAGTGTAACCAGCGCTAGGAACACGCCTTTCTTAGAGAGACTCCTTGAGAAGGATCTTGAAGTATGTATCTCACTTGAAAAAACAATTCCACAACATTTTAGTTAATGTTCTGTGATATATCATGAACAATCATATGAATTCTCTCTCGGTGTTATTTCTATAGGTGCTGTTCTTGGTTGATCCCATTGATGAAATTGCCATCCAGAACCTGAAATCATACAAGGAGAAAAATTTTGTTGACATCACCAAGGAAGACTTGGATTTAGGTTAGTTTTTGAGATAAGGCGTGGTTGTTTGTTATGTTTATTCTTCTTTTGTAGGCTTTATTTCTTTTGGAATAAACATCTTGTATTGGAGTGACTATCTGAAGAAAATCTTGAAGATTTGATTGTTGTTTTAGGCTCAATTACCATAATCATACGGTTCTATGAAGGTTATGGCTAGTGGTTAGCTCTGATCTTAATTTTACTCAAGCTTTCTCAATTGTGATATCGACTGGAATAACTTTGTGGGGAAAGTTGAAGAGAACGATCCATTGGTGCTTATTGGTTTCAACTTGGATGTAGATTTAAGTTATTTGACCTTTTCAGGTGACAAGAACGAGGAGAAAGAGAAGAACATGAAGCAGGAGTTTGGCCAAACTTGTGATTGGATTAAGAAGCGCTTGGGTGACAAAGTTGCCAGTGTACAAATATCAAATCGCTTGAGCTCGTCACCCTGTGTCCTTGTGTCTGGGAAATTTGGTTGGTCCGCGAACATGGAGAGGTAAAGTGCTCCTGTGTTGCTTGTGCCGGTGATTTATATGTCAAGCATCCCCACCCCTCTGCTGCGTGCTTGTTTAACCTATAAATCTTATTTTACCGTAGGCTAATGAAGTCACAAACAGTTGGTGATATGTCCAGCTTGGAGTTCATGAGAGGCAGAAGGGTGTTTGAGATCAATCCTGAACATGAAATAATTAAGAACCTAACTGTACAAGGACATTCCCATCCATCTCTCTGTTTTTCATTTGAGTCTTAGTGACTCCAGTGACTCGCACTTACTTTTATCCCCCTTTTTTTATTCCCTGTAGGCTGCATGCAGGAGCAACCAGGATGATGAAGATGCCCTAAGAGCTGTAGATCTCCTTTACGATGCAGCTTTGGTTTCCAGTGGATATACTGTGAGCATTTTTGTTGTTTTCTTAATTATACATATATAAAATTACATTTAACCTTGCCGTTGTGTCTCATTTGGAGAATATAATTTGCCAACTTGTAATTGTACTTCTTGGTGTGGCCTATGGAACTACATGTTTAATTATTTTTACCTGTTCAAGCAATCAAGGTGACCCTAAACAATTTGACTCGTTTCTCAACGACCTTTGCATTCGAACTATAGTTTCTGGCTGTTCTCTGACTTAGATTTTAATCCATGCAGCCTGAGGATCCAGCACAGCTGGGTGGGAAGATTTATGAGATGATGGGTATGGCGCTATCAGGGAAATGGTCAAGTCCTCCTGAGATTCAGCATCCTGTATCTTCTCAACCAGGTATCCCAGAAACATTAGAAGCAGAGGTGGTTGAGCCGGTTGAAGCTGATGGGCAGAAGTGAGAGGGGAGGGGACGCAAAGAACAAATGCAATTTTTGCTGCTTCATTTCCATGTTTCATATGCGTGTATTTATCTAGGAGGGGGATTATTAAGGCTTTAGTTCATAAATGGCAGAGGGGAATTGTGCAAGACTGAGCTGGACTGATGTTGCCTGAATGCTTCGAAATGGTTGTAGTTAAATGATTATTTTTGT
>Ga0307507_10010804_pt1 | contig 11680 bp, 10 predicted proteins | sample 7_EM_MG_FD_207223 | JGI IMG/M metagenome (GOLD analysis project Ga0307507, IMG submission 207223) | Populus trichocarpa ectomycorrhiza microbial communities from riparian zone in the Pacific Northwest, United States - 7_EM | ecosystem: Host-associated > Plants > Roots > Unclassified | place...
TGATTCGTAACAGGAAGGCATATAGTCCTTTCTAGACTGTCTAGTGGCCTCGGATATGTGGAGTGGACCCTCGGTTTTGGTGTTGAGAGTTGCGGCAATCCTGAGTTCAATGGAGGTTTTCCTATCTACCCGCTTATCGGGGTTTGAATGAGGAAAGGATTGCAAGAATACATGGTGGTGTGCTATCAATGTTGCGAATTGGGTCTTTGGATGGAATAAAGAGTACAGAACTTGAAAGGATCATTTTTTTCAAAGAAATTGTTAATGGATAAATTGTTTTTTTGTACCCTTTATGGTGCACCTCTTAATGGGCTTTTGAGGGGTTCCTTTACCTGACATTCAATGGGGACTTAAAGCCTTGTTGTTCTGAATATCTGTTTTTTTTTATTATTATTATTTCTTTCTTTCTTTTCTCTCTTGAAGGACACCTTATTCTCCATTATGTAAACTCTCTCTCTCTCCCCTTCTTACTCCACCTTCTGTGTAAGAAAACATTCGCATGCATGCCTTCCACACTCTCTTTCTTGCGCACCCCCACTCAATTAATATCTATGCATTTTAGAGAATACATGTAACGACCTATGTGCATGAACTTGCATGTGCTATATATGATATATGTCATGTAACTCATATTTGTTTACAATTGCTATGCTATTGATTGCAGGCTCTTCTTGTTTCGGGTGGTAGTGATGGTTTACTTGTACTTTGGAGCGCAGACCATGGTCAAGATTCACGAGAACTTGTACCCAAGCTAAGCTTAAAAGTAGCGTTCTTACTCTTCTTTCATCATGTGTCATGCTGCTCCCCTTTCTACATCACACAACTAAAAAAGCAATTTAAACCTTGATTTGGGTGTTCACGCACATTAACTTAGCTATGCCAAGAATTTATGATACCTGGTATTAAAGAGGCAAGATTTCCAACTTTGCAGCTTAAATAAAGAAAAATGCCACACCTATTTGAGCACCTTGTTTGTCCAAGAAATAATGCAAATATGTCAAACATGGCTGTTGTTATTAGTTTCTTTTGGCATTTTGAGTTGTAAATTTTATGCTCAAAGTTTTATTTGCCAAGTCATTTTGTTTATACATGATTTCTAAGCATGTGCACATTTAATCTTGTTCCAACCTATTCATGCTGTACAGGTCCTGCTTCTTTGAACTAGTGCAACTGAAGTAGGTTTTAATGCTTTAATTTGCCTTATTACCAGGCACATGATGGTGGGGTTGTCGCTGTTGAGCTTTCAAGAGTAATTGGAGGTGCCCCGCAACTTATTACCATTGGTGCAGATAAAACATTAGCTATATGGGACACAATCTCTTTTAAGGTGTTGTAACAACCTTCCATTATTTCTTAAGCTATGTGAAAATCTCATTTTATTTATGGAAATTCGAGTTGAAGGCTTTGGTACTTTATCTGTCTTTCCTTCCTTTCCTAATATAATCCCACACACTTTCTTCTTTCTATCCCTTTCTTGTTTGTGTGTGCAGGAGTTGCGGCGTATTAAACCTGTTCCAAAACTTGCATGCCACAGCGTGGCATCTTGGTGCCACCCTCGAGCTCCAAACCTAGATATCTTAACTTGCGTCAAAGATTCTCATATATGGTATGCATAATTTTGCTATTTCTGTCGTATGCTCTGACAGAAAGTTGATGATTACTAAACAACTGTGTTTTGCAATTTTGCATCAAAGATGTGTACAGTGGATATCACGGCTGTAACAACTCATACATTTTGCAGGGCCATTGAACACCCCACCTATTCAGCCCTTACAAGGCCATTGTGCGAGCTTTCTTCACTAATCCCTCCTCAAGCTCTTGCACCAAACAAGAAACTTAGGGTATGTAATTATTTTCTTTGCCTTTTCTTTAGCAACTTTATATCATGAGTTTGATGTCAATTTAGCATCTCTTGGTACTGTTCAATAAAAGCTTCTGTTGATTATTTGTTGGATAGCTGGGAGGGAACAGAGTGATTTTTGAAACTTGTTATAGAAGTATCATTATATTTTGCATTGCAACTCTTTATATTCCCATTTTTTCAGTTTCTTCTTCTTTTAGGGGCTTCTCTGGTATGATTATTTTATAACAATGTTGCATGTTTCTGGAAACTGGCCCATAAAATCATATTTTTATGTTTTTAACCATGGTTGTCACTCCCAGATTGGATGCCAAACCTACATTAACAAATGTGAAGGTTTGTTATTCACACCTTTATGTCGGTTGAATCACTCCTTTGCCCTGATAAATTCCTTAAAAGGATGGTACTAATTTTGATCAATTCTAAATTAACAAGGCATTCTTATTTACTAATCAAAATATTACGTGTTAGAATTGCTGATCACTGAAATTTGATATTTCTACAAATAACAACTTTCTTTTAATTGAACTTGGGTTGATACAGTTGTCTATTTGTCGGATTATGCTCTTTCACAAGTAATGTGGTGTCCTTTTAAGTTTTCTATATTGGAATGTCTTTTATTTGACACCTATAGGTTGCTACTGCAGGTTTATTGCATGGTCGCACATCCTCTACAGCCCCACCTTGTTGCTACTGGAACCAATATTGGTGTTATTGTCAGCGAGTTTGATGCTAGATCTATTCCAGCTGTGGCTCCCATACCAACACCAACAGGAAATCGAGAGCATTCTGCCATTTATGTAGTTGAAAGGGAATTGAAGCTTCTGAATTTCCAATTGTCCAACGCAGCAAATCCATCTCTTGGAAGTAATGGTTCATTATCTGAAACAGGAAAGTACAGGGGAGACTCGGCTGAACCATTACATGTCAAGCAGATGAAAAAGCATATCAGTACACCTGTTCCACATGATTCTTATTCAGTTCTTTCTGTAAGCAGTTCAGGGAAGTAAGTCACCTTGACCCTTTCTTTCTTTCATTTTTTTTTGCCTTTTTTAACAAGAGAAAGAGAGGATGCAATTAAGAAGGGATGATTCCACACTCTTCCTTCCAATGAAACAGAGGAAGCAATAGTCAAGTCAATGCAACTTCATGTCAAGTAAAAAATACTAACATCAGTAAAGACTCGTCTGAGGTCTTACTTTTAAACATGGACATAAATTTACAATCATTTGTCTATTTCTTCCTTTGAAACAAAAAGGAAGCAACATGTGTAACCATCCCCTCTTACTCAATTGCCGGCAGCTATATCAATAAATATATTTACCCTGGCTTTCTGAACGCTTCGTATTCTGGCTTTAAGACTGTAATTATCTATTTGTCCATTAAATGGTTTTGACATTCCTTTTCGTTTATAACTGGTATACACATGACATTGCTTTCTTACCAAACATTTTGGTTGCAGATATCTCGCAATTGTGTGGCCAGATATTCCTTACTTCACTATATACAAGGTGAGTGACTGGTCCGTTGTAGATTCAGGCAGTGCAAGGCTTCTGGCTTGGGATACCTGTCGTGATAGGTTTGCTATATTGGAATCTGCATTGCCTCCTAGAATGCCAATAATTCCGAAAGGGGGTTCATCAAGAAAAGCAAAAGAAGCAGCTGCAGCTGCCGCACAAGCTGCAGCAGTGGCTGCTTCTGCTGCCTCTGCTGCCTCTGTGCAAGTTCGTATCTTGCTGGATGACGGAACGTCAAATATATTAATGAGGTCCATTGATGGTCGCAGTGAACCGGTACTTGACATCTTTCTCTCAATTTATGGCACTCATGTAGTTCCTGTTCATGCACTGAAATTTGGTGATTGCAGTCTTTATTTTTGCTGTCATCTGTTGATCTATCTGAGGCATATCCAGAATTTTCCTAGCTTTTTCAGTAATTCTAAACGATAAATTGCAATGGAATTTAGTTCTATGGAAGGACTTAAAGTCGTTACCCCTTTTCATCTTCCTGTAATGTATTGCCCAACTTCCCTTTCTGGTTATTGGAATGACTGGCACATGGAAATTCATTGTAAATAAGTCATGCCTATTTTTCATTCAATTATCCTTTAAACTCAAACATATGATTAGTAACATTGAACTGGAGTGGCTGTTCAATGCCATTTCTTTTACTTCATCAATTTTTATTTAATCATTTTTTTATTTATTGATTTCATGTTTATCTTTTGATCATAATACCACTGACTGGAAAATACTATGGGATTATCTTGAGGTAGGATTCATGTGTGTTGTGTATGTTGTAGGAACTCCTGTGTGCGCGTGTGTGCGCCAGCGTGTTTTTAAACAGAGGGAAAAGCATATGTCCTTAGTGCAGTATATCATGTAGTGTTCTCTGCATGTAATTTAAGCCCAGGATTGTTTCAATCATTTTTCTTGCATGGAGCACTATAAGGTTCTCTAACTCGATGCAATCTCTTCTAGGTTATTGGTTTGCATGGAGGGGCACTTCTAGGTGTGGCCTATCGAACATCTCGGAGGATTAGCCCTGTTGCAGCTACAGCTATTTCAACTATTCAGTCTATGCCCTTGTCAGGATTTGGAAGCGGTGGCCTTTCTTCTTTTACTACTCTCGATGATGGATTTAACTCTCACAAATCTCCTGCTGAGGCAGCCCCACAAAACTTTCAGCTTTATAGGTGAATCGTAGTCATCCTTTTAGTTGCCTGCCATTAGTTCAATTTCAAGATATTAGACATCAAATATTAGGTGACTAAGGTTACCTTTAGGGCGTATTTATGCTTATATATTCCTTTACAGTGCTGAACAAGAACGTTTAAGCACACTGATCCTTCTTAATGCTTGTTTGACAGTTGGGAAACTTTTCAACCTGTTGGTGGTCTACTTCCTCATCCAGAATGGACTGCATGGGACCAAACAGTTGAGTACTGTGCTTTTGCTTATCAGCACTATATTGTCATATCTTCTTTGCGGCCTCAATACAGATACCTTGGAGATGTTGCTATTCCCTATGCTACTGGAGCTGTTTGGCATCGGAGACAGCTTTTTGTGGCCACACCAACTACCATTGAGTAAGATCTGTCTATTGATTCACTTTTTATTCTGTTTGATATTTAGCTTGAATCTTACTTTCTATATTTCTCTTCCATATATTAAGTTGGTTTCGTGTTGAGCTGCCATAGTATTCTGAACACTTGCTCTTGTAGGAAATAAAAAGATCTACAGAAATACGCCAAAGTCAACTTTTAGATTCATTAATTCAAGTTTCACAGGGGACTTGGAATACTAAAATTAATAAATAAACAATTTGTGTATCTCATGCAATGGAGCTTTTACAATAAAGGAAGAGTAATAAGATGTATTTATGAAGACATAGGCCGGATTTCTTCTTTTCACATGCCTATAGATAGAGATGATTATGTTGTCTGAATCAGTACTTTGAATAATACTATTCCCATTGAAGTGCTGGATTATAGTATTACCATGGATTATCATGTATACTGATAGTAGTAAGGAATCTAAGGGCACTACTTGGTTATGGTCCTATTGAAATGCGGTACTAGGAGAGAAAGTTGGAGATTGTTGTATCCTTGAGCAATATGCATGAAGTGACGATTCTCGTTCTTGAGAGTATAACTTGGACACTTTTGGTACTGTGGCAAGGTGATAGGTTAAAAACATTGATTACTTGTTGCCTTTGTCTTTGGGATTCATAGCGAGGCTACTGGAGATGGCAAAGTGAACATCTTAAAGTGATTCCATTCTTGGTTTTGGAAGCCACTGGCTTGGTATGTTATACTAAGAGTTTAAGTAGAAACATTTAGCGTGTTTTCCCAAAATATGTGCATAGTAAAAAATGACTGTTAATTTAGGACATGAAGGGTAATTTCCAAACAACTAAATAATCAATTGCAACTTAATTAATTGAAGGTTTTTGGAGTTAGATCAACGAAACAATCATACATACATATAGTCTGTTGCATTCAATTGCCTCTATGTTTGATAACTGGAATTGAATTTGTAGATTGTGAAGTCACTGAAATTTTGTAAATAAACACATAAAATTTTTATTTCTGAAAAATGAATGGCTTGCAATTGAAGTGGGTCATTCCTTGGAAAGAAAGGATAGACCTTAGTTAAAGAGAAACAAAAATGAGAGAAGTTATAAAAAAAACTGACTATTGTGAGTCAAATAGGTTTAAGTTTTGAAAGAAAGGTAATAATTTGAAGTGGTGATCAGACATCAGAGAGAATTCTAGGAGTGGTTGAACAGTTTGAAGTAAATCTGCAAAAGTGAGCTTTAGTTTTACGGTGAACACGCACAACTTTATATCTCTACCTGTATAATTTTTTTACTATAATTTTCTTATGTTATCTGGGTCAATAGGCCCACAAACATGAGCAAAAGGCTTGTTCAATTATCATGGCTCTTTCATGGAGTACTTATATACTTTCCCCTTTAGGTATTGATTACATAAGATATTCTCTTCTTCTTGCCTTTTCTTTCTTTCCATGCCTGTTTGGAAATTTTAATTTTGACAAGCTCATATCCAACACACGACTCTTCTTCAGATGTGTTTTTGTAGATGCTGGAGTTGCAGCAATTGATATAGAAACAAGAAAGAGGAAAGAGGAAATGAAAATGAAAGAGGCACAGGCTAGAGCAGTTGCTGAGCATGGAGATTTAGCCCTAATCGCAGTAGATGGTCTGCAATCTGCTACCCAAGAACGAATACCATTAAGGCCCCCAATGCTACAGGTTTAGTAACTTTATAGCTTTCCTGGTGTTAATTAATTATGTTTTTATATTGATCTTTCATTTTGGGCATATTGGGAAAATTTGGCCCCTCTTTTCTGGCTCTTCTTTCTGCCTTTTGTTCAGTAGAGAGATATTGCTGGATTAAATTTGGTCCGCGCTTACTCAAAACAAGGCAATTATATCATCCTAATTCCATTACCTATCCCGTGTACAATTTGACAAGGGAAGAAAAAGATTTTAAGTGTTGTGTTCACAGGTAGTGAGCTTCTTTGGTGAGAAATTTCAGGGAGCGATAAAGATTTTGTTCCAGATTGTGTATCAACTTACTGAACTTCTGTAGTTCCAGTGTTCTTTTATTGTGTAAAGTTTGAATCATCCCAACTGTTTAATAAAGATAAAAGCCATGTTAGAATGTCTCTACATCTGTCAGTTTGGCTGAAGTAGTATTTCATATGTTATATTAGCCAAATGAATTGAGCTGGGATATGGCTTCTTCAAGTTGAGTTATGTTGTTGAATATATTATTTCAGACAGCAAACAACACTTGGAAAGCAAGCAATCAGCTGATCCACTCTTTTCATTTACCTTTTATTTCGTTTGCTTAAAGTATTATTAGTCTTAGAGTTTGTTTATTTTGTACCATGTTAACTGTGTGACTAGAAGAATCTGGTTTTCTTCTTGCTTCTTTAAGTGAATAATACATCTTCCTTTCAGGTAGTCCGGTTAGCTTCTTTTCAGCATGCTCCTTCGGTGCCACCTTTCTTAACATTGCCAAAACAGACTAAAGTTGATGGAGATGATTCAGCAATGCCAATAGAAGAGAAAAAAGTTAATGAGATAGCTGTTGGTGGTGGAGGGGTCTCTGTGGCAGTTACTCGTTTTCCAACAGAGCAGAAACGACCAGTAGGACCTCTAGTTGTGGTGGGTGTGAGAGATGGAGTTCTTTGGCTTATCGATAGGTAATTTGGTGATCTTTGTTTCAAGAATTTCCAAGATTTAAGGCTAGTCCATTAGCCTTCACTATTAGGAAATGAGGATGCAAATGCTATTTCAACTTTTCCCTTTTACTATTCGCCTTCTTCGTTAAGAATCGTTGGCGTAGCTTTTATGTTGTGGTTGTATGGTCTCAATCTAATTAGAAACTTTATAACTTGCAGTAGTGCCAGCAACATTGTTGTTTGGTCTTGTTTTTAAGTCAAACCTCAAGCTACCTAATTTTCCATGATGAAATTGACCACATAACAGAGTATATCATTATTCACCTTTTCTCATGTTTTTGATGGATGTTCAAGCTGAAAAAATGTACCGAGTGTTATCACCTCTATTTATAATGATTTGTTTAGAGAACTTAGTTTTCACAGCCTGTGTCTCCATTTCTTACTATGCTATATTACCTCCATTATCACTTCTATACTGTTTGTTTTGCTTCTATTGCAAGTAAAAAATCTGTCAGTCCATGTGTTGCTTTTTTGTGCACAAGTACATTAATCTGAGTCTATCTCTTGAACCTCCTTTTACTGAATTAAGTTTCTTTCAATGGCTTCTTAACTCAATTCGTAGAACTTTCCACTGCCCTGTTTGAGAAACCCAGGTGCAGAATGAATTTTTTTTGTGTGTGGGTCCATGTTTTCCATGGCTATATTTGTACTCACTCCAAATGAAACTTGCCTCTGTATTAGTTTTTAGAGTTGAAGCTCCACCATGATGCCTGATTTCGGGCTCCTCCATCTCTGACTCACATTTCATACTTCACTTGCAGTAATCTTGTTTTAATTTAGTTTGTTGAATAAGTTGCACTTACAATGTAAAGTATATTGTCCTTGATTATAAATTTTGGCCTGCAAAAGTTTAGGAGTTTAGGCTAGGAAGTTAATTTCATGGGCTGGTTGTGTAAATTGGTCTTTTTAATTGGTGATAATAGTAGAGTGTTTTTACTAAAATCAACAAGAAAAGTACTACAAAATTGACTAATCGTTTCTAATTGCTACAGCATGTTGCCTGAGTACCCCGGCACATAGAAAATTGAACTATGGCATTTTTCTTTCCATTTTGAAAAACTGGAGCTAGTATCTTCATTTCAAGGTCTACCATGCAAATCTATTGTGTCATACAAGAGAACTCAATATGATAGATGAATTCTCTGTGGTAGGTACATGTGTGCACATGCCTTATCCCTAAGTCATCCTGGTATTCGTTGCCGCTGTCTTGCTGCTTATGGGGATGCTGTTAGTGCAGTGAAATGGTATTTACTTTTTCTACCTTGTTTAATTACAGATGAATTGCAGAAATGCTTTATTACGGATTATAGTTCTTGCATAACCTATATTCTACTTTCATATGCAGGGCAAGTAGGCTCGGTAGGGAACATCATGATGATTTGGCACAATTTATGATGGGGATGGGCTATGCTACTGAAGCACTGCATTTACCTGGAATATCTAAGAGGTCTGCCTTGCAACTCCCCCCCCCCCCCCCTTCTCTCTCTCTCTCTCTCTCACACACACACACACACACACACAGTCCCCTTGTATTGCAAACAACCTGTCTACTGCTATGATGTCTCTAAGCATAGCTCTAAGATGTACATAAATACGCATACCATTACATTGTTGATTAGTGTTTCAGTTCTTGATATAGTAAAAGAAGTTCAAGTAATTCTATTCAAAGTTTTAGCTATGGCAATTCAAGTCCATTAAGAGCATTTCATTGTTGCATTCTGCAGCATGTGCTTAACTTCTTTTTTTTCCCTTGCAATCAAGTTATATTGCTAGTCTATATTATTTATAGGTTGGAGTTTGATCTGGCCATGCAAAGCAATGATTTGAAAAGAGCTCTTCAGTGCCTTCTTACCATGAGCAACAGCAGGGACATAGGTCAAGATGGTATTGGGCTGGATTTGAATGACATTCTCAACATAACAGCTAAAAAAGAAAATATTGTTGAAGCTGTTCAAGGAATAGTGAAATTCGCAAGGGAATTTTTGGACCTCATTGATGCTGCGGATGCTACTGCTCAAGTTGATATTGCTCGTGAAGCTCTCAAGAGGTTAGCCGCTGCAGGTTCTGTGAAAGGAGCCTTACAGGGCCATGAATTGAGAAGACTTGCTTTATGCCTGGCAAATCATGGAGAGTTGACAAGGCTGAATGTATGTACCATCATATTTCTGCATTTTCTTGAATATTGATTCTCTGAGTTGTGAATGCATGCTTGAATATTATATTCTTTGTTGAAAATGATTAAGAGTTTGATATTATGATTCCTCGTATATACAAGGTTTTAGTGCAAGGGTTTAGATTCTCAAAATTTAAACCAGAAGTACAGGACTGAATTGAAGCCGCAATGGTAGTTTAGGCATTGCTTTTGACTTGGTCATAAGAAACCAAGTTGAGAGGAGAGGGGGGGGGTTGTCTTTTGGATTAATAAACATGTATGGCTTTGTATTTCAAGAAAGCAAGCTGGCAGTTATTGCCATGGCCTGCCTGCCATGAATGACTTTGTTAGTTGATTTTGGGTGTTCAATGATTTTCAATTTTATGCCTTGCTGTTGATGCCTTTATTTTTATCTCTTCTTTTAAAAGCAATTTCTTGTGTGCGCTGCAGGGTCTGGTTAGCAATTTGATTTCAGCTGGCCTGGGACGGGAAGCAGCATTTTCTGCTGCAGTGTTGGGAGACAATGCTCTCATGGAAAAGTCATGGCAGGATACTGGGATGCTTGCTGAGGCTGTACTTCATGCCCATGTATGAATAGTTCATATTAACTTTTTATTTTTAAACCCTGAGATTGAAATTTTTGATCTGACCTTCCTCATGAATATCTCTAGGCTCATGGACGGCCAACACTCAAGAACTTGGTTCAGGCTTGGAACAAAATGCTGCAGAAAGAGGTTGACCATGCTCCCTCTCAAAAGATAGATGCTGCATCTGCCTTTCTGGCTTCACTTGAAGAACCTAAGCTTACCAGTTTAGCAGAAGCCGGGAAGAAGCCACCAATTGAAATTCTTCCACCGGGAATGCCATCTCTTTCTGCTCTAATTACCACTCAGAAAAAACTAACTCCTGGTATACAGAGTTCACAGCAGAAACCGTTACAATTAGAAGGTCCTCCCACTGCCACTCCTGAAGCAGTTATTGTATCTGCTGCAACCACAGCAACTTCAGAAGCTCCAGAAGATGCATCTGCTGCAACCACAACTACTTCAGCCGCTACAGAAAATGCACCTCCTAGCACTACACCAGAAGCAGGAAGTTCTCCACTGCCATCAGAAGCAAGCAAACCTACTGTTGATGATAAGGCTCCTACTTCATCCCCAGGAAGTAATTCAGATCAAATTGCTCCAGTGGAAAGTATACCGGAAACAATTGCAAGTGATTTGGCATTGCCACCACAAATACCAGATAACCAGGGAGCAAGTGTTCCAGCTAGTACTACATTGCCAATGAGTGATGTTCTAGGTTGAAAAAGCTAGTTTGAGCAACTTGGTACCTGAAGATAGAGAAATTTCTTTCAATAATTTCTTTTTACCTGCAGGAATTTTTGAATTTCTTGCAGCCGGCCAAACCATTCCATAGTCAAAACAAACCGCAGCACAAAACATCAGTTTGTAGCTTAGGTGCATCCTTTCGTGTATAATTTTGTCGGTGATTTACTTGTGTGCATCCATGGTGTATATTTTTTGTTGGTGATTTACTTGTGTGTATCCTTGGTGTATGTTGCCTCGAGCCGATTGGGCTCGTTGAAAGTTTCGTAGCCTCCAAAAGAGAGGAGAAAAATTGTACTCCTTGGTGTGTATGGTTGTTGGTCTTCAATGTTTCATACATACAGTGTCGAAATTAGAATTTAGCTTTGGTCTTCCTGTGTTTGAACTTAACATGATGCAGATACCTGAACAAATTATTTTATCCCGCAAGATGAAGATAGATTAAGATAAAGATGGTGTTTGAGAGAGAATATAATTGTTTTTAAAAGTGTTTTTTATTTGGAAAAATATTAAAATAATAATTTATAAATTTTTTAAAAAATATTTTTGATATTATTATTTTAGA
>Ga0307507_10010805_pt1 | contig 11680 bp, 9 predicted proteins | sample 7_EM_MG_FD_207223 | JGI IMG/M metagenome (GOLD analysis project Ga0307507, IMG submission 207223) | Populus trichocarpa ectomycorrhiza microbial communities from riparian zone in the Pacific Northwest, United States - 7_EM | ecosystem: Host-associated > Plants > Roots > Unclassified | place...
AGGCAGCACCCTCAGCGAGGCATGGCATGGCTTGACACCAAATTTCTGTACGTATCAACCAAAACCACACGCAAATATTCGCCAAGCCTCGCTGAGGGTGCTGCCTCGCTGAGCGCTCACCCAGTCTATGTCGCTTTCGCGGGTATGTCGGGAGCCTAGGCAAACAGATGGTGTACGATACTAGTATGCTAAGTACCGATACAGATGTCATACTCAGTTAATCCACAGAGCCCTGAATCTATCTTGTTGTTTCGGGTACCGGCAAACGCTGAGAGAGTAAGTTAATTTGGAATATCTTCCTCAAGATCCAATCATGTGGGGCTGACAGGTATTTCTTAGACCTTACTTGTACTCGAGCATAGTGTGCCATCCAGATTTAGGTGCCCAGTCTCCCGACATACCTGCCGAAGCGACATACTTGTGCCACCCGACATGATTCTAGCAATTATTCCGATCAATGTTTGTACTTCTACAAGTACTATGAGTCGCTAGGAAATTGGAAACGAAGCAAACTTCACCCGGCACCGCGGATAGCTTCCCTTGCACTGGCTCCCCAGTCGAGATACTGCACTCGGAACGGAGGGCTCCTGGGACGGTTAACGTTAATTGAGTTCGAGCGAGTTAGCGATCGTTGACAACCCGAAAGAACTCGGATACCAATTGAAGGCAAAAGTGCCAGGAATTCCCTTTCCCGGTTACGCGAGGGAAAAGCACTCCAAATTCAGCTCTCAATTGAGTGAGACAAGACAAAAGGGACATGCACAGCGCCTTACTACCGTACCCGAGTAGGAGAGGCAAATCTTCTCGAATTCATACGATGCGGTAATTGGAGAGCTTGCTGACCACCACCTCTGGGTTGATTTGTTAACACCAATGATGATTGGGTGGGGGGGGCGCCCAATGCCCCGCCCCCCCACCCGCACTCGCACTCGAGTACGGCCGCCAGCATGTAAGGCAGGAGGACAACCTGCTTGCCACTTCCTTTTATCGCCAGAGGATGGTATTATCATCAGACTCGTATTTACCCTTGCGTGTCCGGTTTAAACACCACGATATCTACAAAGAAGGGGATAGTGGTAGAATACTCTCGGTGTTTTCTGCCGGCAACTCTGCGCTCCCCCGCTCACCCGGCCTCCATCAGACTACAAGTACTACACCTTTATCCGAACGGGCCGAGTATTGATCCGGGTGTGTGCATCGCTTCGGCCTTGATCTGATTAGCGACCCGGTTTCACACAGAATTTATCAAAGCTCAAGTGTCGTACTACCATGAGATCGTTTATGGAACAAAGTCGGCAAATGTGATGTTGGTTTGCTCGGGTAGAACAAGCTTCGAGAGACGGAAATGGCGCGAGCATTTTGTGGGGAAAAAACGGCCACTCTAAGACAATGGAAAAAGAAAGGGAAAGGAAAAAGCGCAGCAGGAAAAAGGGTATGATAAAAGGGAAAAAGCATATACCAGCGACCTCGCGAGACTGATCTGTTCAGACTCAACTTGACGGTGGAAGAGGCCACTGTGTTAAACTGATACACAAGGGGTTACTTGCACGGCACGGGTGAAGCGATTTTCAAGTGAGCCAAATACTCGAGTATACTTCAAGTATCGATTTTCAGTGGATAGCTAGCATGCGGGGCATGGGTATAAAATTTTCACACCTGAAGGACATGCTCTTTACGGGCATTTATTGTGAGGGGAATAACTGCATCACACGGCCTTGCCGCCGCTCCCATCATAGCACTGCCAGCCGATATACGGCAGGAACAAGGTCCTTGATCGATATCCAGGCAAATCCGGGGCATGCAACCCGATGGCCCAAGCTGTCGGAGGTCATTCGCTCCCTGAGATGGAGTGGAGAAAGGGTCCGTAATAGGGCTGTTGATTGGATAGAAAAACCCATGTGTAGCACAGAGATTATCAGATGTAGATAAGATTTTACTATTATTTCCTTAGTCCACGAGGGATTTAAATGTATCGTGCTAGGCCTTGGAAGTCTCCATCTCTGTGAGGTTTGACTTTTCTGTGGCGGCTTTTTTTTTTCCTTCTATTCTATTCCCTTCCCTTTCTTTCCCCTCTCTTTGTCGTACTGCCGGAGACCGAAAGCCTGTCCCCGTCTCACGCATAGACTAGCATCGTGCTCGCCCGCCAGCCACTTGACGCTAGCTTCTACCCTTCAGACGACAACCCTCATCCTCTTCCTTTTCTATTTTAACCTTCACAACCCTTCCTCTCCCTTCACCTTCCTTCCCCCCTCCCACCTGAATCTGAGAAATCCAACTCATTCCTCGAACACCGTCCCTCAACAGATACCGACATGCTTAGATCGGCTCTACGATCATCATGTCGCTATAGCGGCTCCTCGCTTGCCCTAGGCTCGTCGAGGTCCCTTACTACTGCCTCCCTGGCCAAACATTTGATCCCCCAGGCCACAGTTACCCGCAGGCCGGGCAGTTTGACCGCTCACAAGAGGTGTCTGAATCTGGTTTCAAGAAATAATTCTACCGATGCTTCAAGTAAAGGAGTGGTACGGTGTTGCCAGAGCAGCAAACTGGCTCCCCTTCCTCGTTACATACCCGACAAACACCCACTCCTGGCATACCACTGTCGTGGGGCTGTAGAACTAAGCTGACTTCTCATTCCTCTTGTACAATAGGATCCAAGTGACTCTTTCCTGCAGGGCAATACTGCTAATTACATTGACGAAATGTACCTTTCATGGAAAAGGGACCCGTCGAGCGTTCACATTTCTTGGCAAGTGTATTTCAGGAACATGGAGGGGGATGGCCCTCCTTCGCAGGCGTTTCAGGCACCCCCGACTCTTGTTCCTACCCCCACCGGTGGTGTGCCCTCTCTCGTACCCGGCGCACACCTCGGCGGAAATACCGATGTCACCAAACATTTAAAGGTGCAACTTCTCGTACGTGCCTATCAAGTTCGTGGTCACCATAAAGCAAATATCGACCCCCTCGGTATCCGTTCAGGTGCGGATCTTAACGGAACATCAAAACCCAGAGAGCTTGACCTTGATCACTACCAATTCACTGAGAAGGACCTTGACGATGAGTACACCCTTGGTCCTGGTATTCTTCCGAGGTTTGCCGTCAATGGAAAGGAGAAGATGACATTGAGGGAGATCATTTCTGCTTGCGAAAAGACTTACTGTGGCTCCTACGGTATTGAGTATGTTCACATTGCGGACCGTGATCAGTGCGATTGGATCCGTGAGCGTATCGAAATCCCTACCCCTTGGGAATATGACAACCACGAGAAGCGTCGTATTCTGGACCGTTTAATCTGGTCAAGCTCTTTTGAGAGCTTCTTGTCGAACAAGTACCCGAACGACAAGAGATTTGGCCTTGAAGGGTGTGAGGCTCTAGTGCCGGGTATGAAGGCCCTTATTGATAGGTCGGTTGATCGCGGGGTCGGGGATATCATTATTGGGATGCCCCATCGTGGTCGCCTTAATGTCCTCTCCAATGTTGTACGAAAACCGAACGAAAGTATTTTTAGCGAGTTCGGAGGCACTGCCGAGCCGAGCGATGAGGGCTCTGGAGATGTGAAGTACCATTTAGGAATGAATTTCGAGCGTCCCACACCTTCTGGGAAACGGGTACAGTTGTCTCTGGTCGCCAACCCTTCACACTTGGAAGCGGAGGACCCTGTTGTCCTCGGCAAGACTCGCGCGATCCAACACTTCAACAACGACGAGAAGAGCCATAATAGTGCTATGGGTGTGTTGGTACACGGGGATGCGGCCTTCGCCGCGCAAGGTATTGTATACGAGACAATGGGCTTTCATGCCCTCCCCGGCTATTCCACCGGTGGAACCATCCACCTGATTGTCAATAACCAGATTGGTTTCACCACCGATCCTCGCTTTGCTAGGTCTACGCCATACTGTTCGGATATCGCAAAGTCGATTGACGCACCAATTTTCCACGTAAACGCTGATGATGTCGAGGCTGTCAACTTTGTTTGTGAGCTCGCCTCCGATTGGAGGGCACAGTTCAAGCGCGATGTAGTTATCGACATGGTTTGTTACAGAAAATATGGCCACAATGAGACAGATCAGCCCAGTTTTACCCAGCCACTCATGTATAGAAAGATTGCCGAGAAGGAACATGCTCTGGACCGCTACGTCGCCCAGCTTTTAGAGGAGGGCACTTTTACTGAAAACGATATTCAAGAGCACAAAGATTGGTGAGAAGGGGATCCTCTCGAAGCGTGCAAGGGTCCAGCTGACATGAAAAAACGCAGGGTATGGTCTATGCTGGAAGACAGTTTCGCCAAGTCCAGAGAATATCAACCAACTGCGAGAGAATGGTTGACTTCCGCTTGGAACGGTTCGTTTGCAAACAAGATATCCAAGAACGATGAGCAAGTACTAAGTAGAATCACAGGCTTTAAGACCCCAAAGGAGTTGTCAACGGAGGTTTTGCCTCATCTACCCACAGCTATTGAGGAGAGTCAACTGAAGCACATTGGCGGCGTCATCGGTTCCATCCCAGAGGAGTTTAGCGTCCACAGAAACCTAAGCCGTATTCTTTCCAACCGTAAGAAAGTTGTTGATGAAGGCACTGGCATCGACTGGTCCACAGCAGAGGCCCTTGCCTTTGGCAGTTTGTTAATGGAAGGGCAGCATGTTCGTGTCAGTGGGCAGGATGTCGAACGTGGGACTTTCTCTCAGAGGCATGCTGTTCTGCACGACCAGGAGAACGAGAACACTTATACCCCCCTTCAACATTTAAGTGACACGCAAGCAAGCTTTGTCATTTCAAACTCTTCCCTTAGTGAATTCGGAGTGTAAGTTTCGGGTTGCTGCTCTTCCTAAGGGGCTATACAGAGCTGATGGTATTTATAGTCTCGGGTTCGAGTATGGCTATTCCTTGTCATCGCCAGATGCCCTTGTTATCTGGGAAGCTCAATTCGGCGACTTCGCAAACAATGCGCAATGTATCATTGATCAGTTTATCGCCTCCGGGGAGTCAAAATGGTTTCAGCGTACCGGCATTGTGATGTCTCTCCCACACGGATACGACGGGCAAGGCCCTGAACATTCCTCCGGGAGGATGGAGAGGTACCTGCAGCTGTGCAACGAAGACCCCAGGGAATTCCCGTGTCCCACAAAATTGAATCGTCAGCACCAAGACTGCAACATGCAAATTGCCTACATGACCAGCCCTTCTAATTTGTTTCATATTTTGAGAAGACAGATGAAGCGTCAATTCCGAAAGCGTAAGATTTCATCACTGATATACCTAGTCTGTAACTAACGATTACGTATAGCGCTCATAATATTCTTCAGTAAATCGCTCTTGAGACATCCCATTGCTCGTTCCGAACTATCCGAGTTTACAGGCGATTCACATTTCCGATGGCTCATCCCAGAAACTGACCACGGCAAAGGCATCAAGGACCCCGTGGAGTGCAAGCGCCTACTTTTCTGTACTGGCCAGGTTTATGCTGCCCTTGTGAAGCAACGCGCCGCCAAAGGAGTCGACGATGTTGCTATCGCTCGTATTGAGCAGCTTCACCCCTTCCCTTGGGCCCAGATTCGCGACGAGCTTGAGAAATACCCCAATCTTGAGGAGATTATTTGGACACAGGAAGAGCCTCTCAATGCAGGTGCTTGGACCTTTGTGCAGCCCAGATTGGAGACTATCCTCCGTCAAACTGAAAACCACAGCGCAAAGCATGTCAAGTACACTGGTAGAGCCCCAAGCGCTAGTGTTGCGACCGGAATGAAGTCAACTCATTTGGTAAGTGCTCATAAGGTCTGCCACGTCCTTGGTTGCTTTTCTAACGATCCGAACAGAAGGAAGAACAAGCATTGGTCAACGACGCTTTAGGCATCAGCCCCCACTAAAAATGATCTCACTTTTTTCTTTTCATTCCTTTACAGAATTCGCATAAACATTTACCTAGAAACGAGACTATCCATCAGAGAAAGGGAGAAGTGCAGGCAGTGGATTAATGGTGGGCTGTGTTTTGAAATTCTTTTATTCCCTTTGTTTCACCCTTCCCCCAATCAATCCCTCAGAGTTTTCTCCGAGTTTTCTTTGAGGGTGTCGCTTTATTATCCGAAAAGTAAAAGCCCCCATTATTATTATATCTTTTTACACTTTTTCCGCTTTACTACCATCATCACACTATTTTTTCATTCCTTTTATTCGGCTGTCATTTCATCATCGGTGTTGTGAACTTGCTTTGTTTTATCACTTCTCATCTCATTAACTTGACTTCAACTTTACCTACTCAGATGCTACATTTTTGTTTTGCGCACTTCGTGAGAGAACAGACAAGAAAGGCGAGTAGTTGAGTATCCGCGATTACACTATAATTTTTTATTATACCATGGCTTAGCATATATTATATGTACTTCATTAGTGGTTTTGAAGGTATTCCATGCAAAGCTAGAAAGGAGGGGTTCTTTCCAATATCTGTCAATTCCTGTATTGGGACGGGAGCATTTTGTGCAATACCTGGGTTCCGAACGTGCCCCTTCCAGAACTAGAAAGGGGGGTTCTCGCCAATTCCCATCAACCCTTGCACCAAGATGAGTGCGCATCTAAGGTTTAGATGCTAGGTAGTGGTTGGCCTTGGGCTTTTATTTTGGCAAGAGTCGGAGGAAGACTTTCTGCTAGGCATACAAGATGCAAGCTGGGAAGGATCCAGGAACATTGTCATTACCTTGGATCCATACCATAGGGCGCTTCCATCAAACCAGAAGTTTAAATACAACGAGTGTACTATTTCCCGGGCAAGGTTTGGCTAAGGTGTGGTCTGGAGCATCCTCCTTTCGCCCGGCACGAGTCTGTCCCGACGAGGGACATTTCAGGTTCCTCGGTTATTGCCATCGCTTGTAGGCCTCTCGGGATATTGGGTTTGCTATAACATTTGCAGGTGTTTGGTTGTCTCAAGTACGTGGTATTGGCAGGTGGGCAGGAAGGGATAGGTCTTGGAAAAGTAAAGTTTTGCAGAGGGTTTTGGAGAGTAAGGTTGGAGTGGTGATGGCCAGGGAATTGCTCGATATATTGTTTACGTGTTAGGCTGTTCAATTGTTGTAGTCTAATGGTCTTGGAGGAAAGCTGAAGTTGGGTTTGGAGACCTATTGTGCCTCCGTACGGGTGGAACGTTAGATTATGATATCGTGATATAGGTTTAGGTTCTTTTTTTGCGTAATCGGGGAGGGTGGGACAACACTTTAGTGTGGAGAAATATATAATACAAGTATATTATTACTACCCATGCCGGCAGTGTCAGGCACTTCTCGCTTTAGCAAACCTTAATCCATCTTTAAGCCCTTCAATTAAGCGCTCATTCATAACTGGGCACTCTTCAATGCTGATACTGGTAGGTGGTGTGGTCCGGTTAGCAATACCCCTTGATTGTAGCACACTACTCGAGTATCATACCGTCACCAGTAGGACTGGCCCACTACCCATACGGGCCATACCCTGTTCTATTCACTCCGAGTGGACAAACATAAAATGTCTTGGCTTCCCCAGACTCCATCCCGTTTTGCCCATCTCACTATCTTATCAGATCCCATCTACCGGTATCATAAAGCCTGAAAGGGATTCAGATCTTATCAAACCCGCTGGTTAGCCTGTCATACTTGCGTCATGTTCAGGACTCAACTCATTCATTCATCATCTCAGGCATCCAGATTTCTCTTCTCGCTTTTTTTTTTCTTCCCCCTTTCCTCCCGTCCATAAGGAAATCAACAACAAAAATGGACTCGGTACCAGTTCTCACGGCTTTGTGCGCCCTAGGTTCTAGCATTATTCGCATTGGGAGTTATGTATTTTTACGTTGGATACCCGGGCATGTAAGTACTAATCAGACTAATCAGCCTGCATATGGAGGGTGGCAGGATGCGATTGACAAGAAATAGGTTTTCCCCACAGTAATATTCACCGCGTACGGTATTTATGCACCCCTTTTCGCTATCTTGTACCTGGGCAAGCCGTCCTACGATATAATAGCCAGTTCCTCCGAAATCAGCATTTCGCAGCCTGTCGACGAGGATGCCGAAACGACATCAGAACAAGCACTAGAAAAGCCCACCGCGATCGAAGCTACTGAAACAACCGTCTACCGAAAGCGCCAACCTCACCCTCTCAAACACCTCCTCTGGGGCACACCTTCCGTCTCTAGAAAGCTAAGCCTAGCAACGTTTGCGATAAATACGCTGCTTGCTGCTGCGACATGGGATCTAACCTTTCGAACAACGTACTTCTACCCGAGCAAAGATCTCAGTTTTGCTCGCGTCGGTCACGTCGGTCCTGATTCTGCGAAGCTCCTATTGCGAGAACCAGACTCCGCCCGCTACCCACTCTCAGTATGGTATTCGCACGACAAAATTCCCACGATTGACTTGCACCTCGTCGACACGATCCCCACCCCGCCTGAAGAAACAGATTTTACGAAGACGCTAACTCTGCATCACTTGACGCCTGAGACGAAGTATCGGTGGTATACTAGTTCGAACCATTCCGGGACTTTCACTACGGCACCGCGAAAGGATGAGGCGCCGAGGGGGGGCAGGTTTACCTTTTTGACGACGAGTTGCATCAAGGCGAATTTCCCATACCATGTTACAAGTCATCCATTAGCGGTAAAGGGTTTCAGAGATTTGAGCGGGTGGGTGGAAAGGCTAGAGGCGAGGTTTATGTTGTTTTTGGGAGACTTTATTTATATTGATGTGCCGAGGAGGCCGGGCTTTGATAAGGAGAGCTATAGACAGTAAGTTTTATCTTGTCCTATGTTTTTCCAACAGCCAAAAGCCACCAACACCAACACTCCTAGACAATACCGCCAGATCTACGCCTCCCCAGACTGGCCTTCGGCGGGAGCCAACCTCCCATGGATTCACGTAATTGACGACCACGAAATTGCCAATGACTGGTCTTCAAACACTACGGGTGTTTACCCCGCGGCCATTGACCCCTTCAACATTTACCAACACTCTGTCAACCCCCCTCCTGTCCGTCCGGCCGGTGACCCCTACTACACCTTCGACTATGGTTCCGCGGCCAGCTTCTTCATGCTTGACACACGCACCTACCGCTCCCCCGTCCACCTCCCTGATGGCCCGGAGAAGACCATGCTTGGCGCACGCCAAAAGGCCGACCTCCTGCGCTGGTTGTCTCAAGGCAGCGGCTGGAAAATAATCGCCAGCAGCGTCCCCTTTACTAAAAACTGGCGCGTGAACGGCCGAGACACATGGCTCGGATACCTCCACGAACGCCAGGAGCTTCTCGAACAAATGTGGAAAGTCGGTGGTGGACGAGTAGTCATCCTTTCCGGCGACCGCCACGAATTCGCCGCAACGGCTTTCCCCCCACCGCCGGATTCTGGGTACTCAATTGCTAGCGCTGTTCACGAATTCTCATGCTCTCCATTGAATCAGTTCTATTTACCGATTAGGACATATAAGCAGCTCGACAACGAGGATGTGTTGATCAAGTATGTTCCTGACGGAAATAGGAAGTTTGGAGCCATCACGGTGGATACAACGAACGAAGAGCAAGGTATTCTAAAGTATAGGCTTGTGGTTGATGGGAATGAGAAGTGGAGTTGGGTACTTACTGCGCCGAGGGCTGCGGAGGGGAAGAGGAAGTAGTGTAGCTGAGCAATATAAGATAAAAGGGGGTATTTCGGGGGTTAACCTGCTCTTAGATAGATTATTGGAGAATGACTAGATAAGGGAGGGTTTTTCTTTTCTTTTTATTAGTTTCAGCTTTGCCTTAGTTATTGGATGGTACAGTAATTAGTTATGTTGTTGTGCATCTGTTTTTCTGAGAACTAATTGGATAATGGTGGGCATCGATATTTGTACGGTACTGGGGCCCCTAGCAACCAAATCGCTACAAAATCGACTACCGTAAATTCTGGGTAAACTCGACCCACCGCTATACTTCTTACAGTAGCCATCTTTTCTCCTAAGGCCTAATCCTGTGACAAAAGCGCTTTCCAGCAGCTAATTACCATAATATCTAATAGCGGCTAGTCAAGTTTACCCAGAATTTACGGTAGTCTATGCAAAAAAAAAAAAAAAAACCATTACAACGAAAATACTAGTACAAAAACCAATTGAATTACACGCACCTCTACCCCAGCACCCAAGTTCGCCTGAGAGTGACTTGGATGAACCCCTCTATGAAAGAAGCCAACCTACAAAATTTAATAGAGACGACAACGAAGTGAGCCGGGATCGAGAACGTTTTCAAGCAGATCTATAATACGCAAGCAGCGATAATATCATAGCAATGACGAATGACTCCCGCAGAGAATTGTTAAACGAGAAATGGAAACTGGTACCGTATCCATTACCGGTAATAGGGCAAAATGGTTTTATCATCATCGGAGGTGACAGTATTCTTTCTTTCCCTAGCGGAATTTACGGTACTGGGACCTACCGCCGGAAGCTTAAATTATGATGGAAGCTAGATGATATAATAGCTATGATGTCATACCGTAGATCGAGCTGGATCTGATAAATATTCACTACTTCTCACTCGGGCCATATTATTAAATTTCATGATAGTGGGGGGTGTGCTGTAGACTGTTCAGTACTGCATCCTAAACCGACTATGCTGGTATAGTATATATAGGTATTTTTGGTAAAGTGGCCATACCATGATAATGCCTTCTTATGTACGTGCTACGCTTATACTATGCTATACTTGTGAAATTGGGTATTTATCTATCTATATACCTATCCGAAGGGGATACAAGTGAGAAAGACCCCCGAAGGGAATTGTATATGTGAGGAGTAGTTCCTGGAAATGATGTATTCTCGTTAAATATTGATGATGTTACTATACGGTGGGGAGAAATTTGAAGTTATGGTATGATAATATATGAGAAAGAGGGGTTAGAGTTTATGGTGTCGTAGGAACTATCGCAAAAATTATAAAATGCAGAGTGATGTTCCATGTTTTCCCCTTCCTGTCCGGTACAGTACAGTACCCGTATGATATCAGACAAGCCATCAATAAAACCTGGAGAACAGACTCGCTCGATCGGGTTTGTTTGGGATGGTAGTTTTATGATATGGGTGTTTGTGTCTGCTCATCCTAAGCTAACTTAGCTCAATCCCTTAATTGCTTTGTTTTTTTGTTTTTTTTTCTTTTTTCTTTCTTTCCTGGAAGTTTAATTCTTGCCCTCCTCCACTTTTTTTAACCAACCTAGAGTACTATGATAGAAGTTATGATATACATATTATATTATACAACCTCCCAGATACATGCAGATTAAGCCGTTGAGTCTTGCCATCCTAAACCACTATGCTTATAGTGCCGGATTTCCCCACACCGTGCCGAAGAGGCACTAGTGAAATTAACGTTTTTCTTTGATTGGCAGATTCAACCTCAAAGAGGTGTAACGCTACCACATGACTCTGGATGTTAGTTAGTAAATATTGACAGGTGCATTACCTCAGAGCTACTGGCAACATCACTCTCATAATATTATTTATCAAGTTTAGTGCGCCTGTTAATAGAAAAGGAAAAAAAAATCTGCTTAATAACTTGACCTGAAATGCTTTCGATATCACTCGATTGACATTTCTAGATTTCTAGAAAAGTACGAAGCTAGTTTTTTTAGTTTCCCCATTTTAGCGTGATGTAGGGAAATTCGGCGGCACTATTAACACTGCAGGGGATACCAGAACTC
>Ga0307507_10010806_pt1 | contig 11679 bp, 8 predicted proteins | sample 7_EM_MG_FD_207223 | JGI IMG/M metagenome (GOLD analysis project Ga0307507, IMG submission 207223) | Populus trichocarpa ectomycorrhiza microbial communities from riparian zone in the Pacific Northwest, United States - 7_EM | ecosystem: Host-associated > Plants > Roots > Unclassified | place...
AAACGCCCACCTTTCCCACCCCCCCCCCCCTTCCCCAAATAAATAAAAGCAAACGAAACTGTGCCAGAGATAGGGCAGTAGGGTTGTATGATAGATAGATAGATAGATAAGGCTTTCTTCCCAAACCTAACCTAATCAACGTCGCATAAAACTTCCGCGTCAGCGACGCATTACGGGGGGTCGTTGTTTGGACTATCAGTTTCAATCCAAAATACAGCTACAGTATTAGAACCTCCTCCTTGAGTGAAAAGAAAGAAAGAAAGAAAGAAAGAACCCTACCTCGGTACACAATTGAGACTTACCACTACCCACCTACCCACCCACCCCTTTCCCCTTCTTCTTCTTCTTCCTCCGCTCCACATATTTACTCCATACCTACCTGATGTCTGTCTGTCTGTCTGTCTGTCTCCTCCTGCCCCGGGTACGAAAACAAAATTCCCACGTTTCAAGCGGAAAAGAGGAAAACCACACGGCGTAACCGATTCTCGATGCAACGCGCAAAGTACAATTGGAAAGAGAAAGAGAAAAAGCAATTGAAGGGAAAAAAAAAAGAAGGAAAAAAAGGTACCGCAAATCTCTGATCCAGCGCAATAGATCTGATTCTCAGCGACCCGAACTTGGCCAAACGCCCCCTTTGTCGAGTAGACGTTACGTTAAATTTATGTGCGGTCCATAGGTTTACTGTACCTACCCACGCGTCTTTTGCCAAGAATGTCTCCGCCAGCCGAATGTTTTGGTGATTAACTGGTAATTCAAATATTCGTAACTAATTGCAGTTACAGGTGAGGACTTGTGCAAAATACCGGTATCGGGTTTGCGGAGACACCTTGGGGGAAGACGCGTGAGCACTGTAGGTTGTGTTGTGTGGTGCTTGCTTGTCAAAAATAATAATTAAAAAAAAGTATATACTCTCCCTACGTGTGGGAGAAGGAAGAAATTCGTTCAAACTTGCTACTTTTTTTCTTTTTTTGCTCCTTTTTGTTTGGTGTTCTCGGTAAGTTTCCGCTACCCTGCCCCTTGTTTGGGAGGGGTCAAGGAGGAGGAAGGATTGTGTCCAGGATTGATGATGGGTGGTTTGTGGATGCTGATGGTGGTGCCAATCGGGATGGGTGTCCATCCACCCTTTGTGCGTGCGGCTTGATTGCATTGGCTTGGATGCGGTTGAAATAGTGTTGGCGGCGGTGGTGGTTAAAGGAAGAATAGACAAGAAAAATAAAATAAAATAAAAAAGATCAGGTTCTACCAATTCATTACTACGGTACGGTACTTGTGTCATGGCTGTGATCGGAAGTCGAATACCGTAGTACACTGTACATGTGGTGGAATAGCAATGGGGAAATCCGTGATCGCGGTTTCATTCATTATACACCTTGTGTTTGCTGTTGATGGCTTGAGTATCATAGACTTTTGCGTGTGATGGGAGGTTTTACCCATCGTTCCCGAGTGATAATTGTGTTGGGTCAGAAAAGAAAAGAAAAGAAAGAAAAAGCGAGGATAGAGAGAGAGAGAGAGATAGAGTGAGAAAGAGTGAGAAAGAGTGAGAGAAGAGAGAAGAGAGAAGAGCGAATCGATAGAGTTGAAATGCACGCATAAAAGCACGGGTTGGACGCTATGGTAAAACAGCTTGAGGGGGAGGGTGAGGTGGGAATAGTTTCATTGGAGAGAGAAAGGAAAGGAAAGGAGGAGGAGGAGGAGGAGGAGGAGGTATGATCAATTCGCTTCTCGAGTGGAGAGAGGATCACAGACTTTTTTAATGTATGTATGGCAGGCAGGCTGAATGTTGGAGAGCGAGAGCTGTGGTCAAAGTCTAAGGGACTTGCACTTGAAGCTATGGTATGATGACACCAGTTTGCCTTGATTTGAGTTGCGTTACGTTGCGTCGCCATCACCAGTACCGGTATTGCTAGCTGATTCGGCCTAGTCTCCTACGGTAATAGAAAAACCTATCGGGGAGTGGTCGTCCTTCTTTTACAGTATTCCCTTCCTCTTTTCCATATTCCCTCCCCTCTACCATTACCTTCTTTTGCCTCTCTACCTGTAAAGCACTAACTTATCCCCTCCACTCTCGGGGCTTCTCCCACCACCACCACCATCACCACAAACACCATCCCGTTTCCCTCCCCTCCCTCCATTTACCTCCACAGCTCTCTCCACTCTCCCTTCTACCCTCATCCCTGCCCTCCGGGTTTCCCCTCTGGTGTCATCATAGCTTTTTTTTCTATTCTCTACTGCCAGTGGTATAAGTAGGGCTGCCCCGTCTTCAAGACTTCCGCCTCCTTCCAAATCAAAAAAAAAAGTCATTTTATCAAACGGAGACCCCTTCACCCAATTACTCGTATCCCTGTCAGTCCAATTTACCTACAACGGAACTTGGACCTCTCAAGCCACGGCATCTCACAGACGTTAACGGTCAACGGCCTATCGGAGCCACTCTACGCATAAAGAATCACTCTTCCCCCTGGGTAATTTAAAGGGAGAAAAGGAGGGAGAAAAAAATAAAAAATAAAATAAAAAAAACACCCCATATAAATTCCACGACCCGCCTTTTACCTGTACTTTGGCATTTGGTATTTCCCAAAATTTTCCTCGGCTGGCTTCGTCAAGCAGCATCCGGTGTTGCGATCAGCTCTTTCCCAAGCTATCAGAAAATGCTAGGAGCAGCCAACTACAACTCTTCAACCCTCGACCCACATTCTTCAATGCAAAAATCCTCATCAGCAGATTCCCACCGAATTCCTCGAAGCGCACGCTACGACTTCTTTAACCCCCAATACGAGCTCTCCCATCACAAACACGCTCACAGCCGATCACCAGACTACAGCACTGGCAGATCAGGCAAAGCCTCCTCGCGACGAGATTCAGACGACATGGTCTCCCCAACAACCCTTCCCCATTCATTTGGTGCGCTCCGGGACTCTGTCCACACTCTCGGTATGCGAGTGCATAATCCGCCAGGCACCTCTCCAGGCTTCGGCTACAGCCCTTCTAGTAGTGCTTTCGAAAGCCTTTCTAGCCCGGTCCTGAACACCCGCCGAGCGCCAGGTGGCTCGTCGCTGCAGAAGGGCGTGGAGGAATTAACCTTGGATGGACACCACTCTTCTACTCGTCGCCACCACCGTCGAAGAACTACGAGCCGAAGTGGGTCGGGGCCGAGGGAGATGTTCCCAGCAACAGTGGAGGACTTGCATCACTGCGATGAGAAGCACTGCTCTAACCACCATCACCGACAGTCCTCTTCCTCCATCGTTTCCATCAAGTGTGATAAATCAGACGAAGACGAAGCAAACGCCATAGAGCGACTTGCAAGCAGAGAAATTCACATGGAGTCCTGTGCCCCACAAATGCTCGTTCCGCTCGTCGACCGTCCACAGGAGATGCGCGAGTTGTTGGAACACCGCTCAAATAAGGACTGGGCTAGCTTGGTTCGTCGGACCTTCGGTGAGAAGTTGTATAAAGCGCAGTGTCTCCCACTATGGACGGAGACCTGCCGCCGGACCATGCCGGACCGCGAGTGGCTGAGACGCACGAAGGACCTGCTTACACACAAGACCCGCGGTGGGTGTGTCGATGGCCGCCTCTGGAGCGAGTTCTGTGCTATGGTCGGTTGGGATGAGAGTGGGATCGAGATGGAGGAGTGGGCGCAGAATGGTCACTCGCGTACCCCCAGGACTCGGTCGCATGATTCGAGTCCGCAGATGAATGCGATTTTGGAAGCGGAGGACGAGGAGGATTGGAGGAGAGGTAACTCGACTTCATTTTAGCTTCTTGAGCAAACCTGGGGCTTTCTTTTCCTTTTTCCCTTTTGCGGGCGAAACACAATAATATTTTGTTAATTCACTTTTTTCTTTCATTCCCATCTCTGATTTTGGCTGGTACTGTTTTTCTCGGTGGTTTTCCATATTTCCCACTTAGTTTGATTTTGCTTTACTTCTAGTACATTATTTTTAATCTGTATAACTATGTCGACTAACCATATCGTTTCTTTATTTTCACTTTTCTTTTTCATCTTCAATGCTCTTTCCTTCCTTCCTTCAAATTTTCATTATTCTCGCAAAAGAGGAAGGATTCAAAAATCGCTGGACAAGCGTGGTGTTGCGGCTCGGCTTATGGTATAACGGATTTCCTTTTTAGCTTGTTCATTTCCCTCCTCCTCTGTCTTGTAAACCTTGTAACTGCACAATTAGAATCAAACCAATGGACCAACGGGCCAAGCACCAAAATTTTTTCTTCCCCCCCCTTGTCGTGGTCTGTGCGCGCGTGTGCTTTAGTCGACCCGGATCGACGCCTGTGCGTACTGTACTCGAGTACAGGAGGAAAAAAAAACCTATCCCCGCTGTCTAACTTGTCACATCTTACGAAAAGTTTGCATTCTTCCATATGTATGCACGTATGTTGTATTTGCAATTACAATACAATGTCATGTAGGTACGATTTTACCCAACGAATGAATGGCCGGGTAAACCGGGGTCATGGGGTATCACTCTGGGGGCGTTTGCACCCGGCCTCGGGAGTACGGGAGGGAGGGATTGCGGGGTTAGGGAGAAAGAAAGGAAAGAAAGGGAAGAAAGAAAGAAAGAAAGAGAAAGTATACTAATGACGATAATGTACTATACGAGTAGAAATGATAATATTATTATCCCGGAGTGGCGTGGTGGTCGGTTCAAGCTGCAGGCAGCTATATACTATACTATTATTATACTATTATTCCCCTCAACGGAAACATTTATTATACAACTTTTAACCAATGTTGGGCATGTTCTATGATACCCTAGAGGTTAGATAGGTGGATAGATAGATAGATAACGTTAGAGTATAATATAATATCATAATATCATATCATATCATACCTCTGTTTTTTTTCTTTTCATCTCACCTCTCAGCCAAGGTGATATATTGTGCTGCGGAATATTTTATTTTATTTTATATTTTATTAATCAGAAGATCAATTGACGAATGGAGATGTTTGATATGATACCCGGTGGCGTGATGTTCCGGTTTCCACTTATGTGCGTGTGGAGAAGAAGATGAGTTTTTAATTTTTTTTATAGCCTAGTTATATCTACTGTACTAGTAGATCGGCGGAACATACCAAGTTATACCATATGCCTCCATGTATCTGCCTATCTAGTAATCTATTCGCCCCCACTCGATCATACCCGCTCCTCGGGCGGGCCGGGATCGGAGGATGTGTTGGTCCGGATACTGATTTGGTATGTACTACCGGTGCCATGGGAATAGCGGGGGTCGGTTGGTAGACAGCGGTGAGAGAAAGAGATAGAGAGGGGTTAAGTTGTATGTATGTATGTCTGATAGGAGGTTAAGATGATCGCCATCGCCTTCCTTCCTTCCTTCCTTCCTTCCTTCCTTCCTTCCTTCCTTCCCTTCCTTCCCTTCCTTTTCTAGAAAGGCCGACGCTTTCGTATAATGCCTTGTGCTATTGGCTAATTGACTAAGTTAGTTAAGTTACTGTACTTGTACGAGCTTGGCTTTATGGTTTGTTGAATCTGGTTTATTTATTTATTTATATACTACTGTTTTATTGATTATTACTAGCTTACTCTTTGCACGAATGGGACATCTTTAGTTAGCTATGTAGAACTCTTGGAAAGTGGAGTTTTTATATAAGTTTGTAGGATATAAATGAATGGATGGATGGATAAACCTTATTTTCATTCTACTAGCTACTCACGAACCAAATCGTATATGAACTAACGGCGTGGGATACTCCCCCCAGCCCTCGGGCCCCCGTAAAGAAATCCTAGCGCCCCGCCGTATGCCCACCTCGTCATCCCCCCGGCCTGACCTTCACAAAAGAAACTCCTCTCCCGCCCTCATCTCTCCTCAACCACTTCAAAAATAATTCCGTCACAAAAGAAACACACCCCCGGGCCTCCACCTCCAGTGCTCGTGTATATAAGGAAAATTCCTACTGACAAAAGAAACCCACCCCGTCACCTCTGTGCCCAGTGGTCGTGTATGCAAGGAAACTCCCCTCCCTCCTTCGTCTCGCCCTCGCCACTTCTTAATACTAGTCCGTCACAAAAGAAACACACCCCCGGGTCTCCACCTCCAGTGCTCGTGTATATAAGGAAAATTCCTTCTGATAAAAGAAACCCACCCCGTCACCTCCGTGCCCAGTGGTCGTGTATGTAAAGAAACACTCCTTCCAGCTAGCATTATGCCCCTAGCTTGCCGGGCCCGCCTCTTCTCCTATGTGGCAGCCGTCCCCCCTGCCCCCTTCTTTCTTCTCTTCTGAGTCGGGTCGTGGGTCCTTGCATGCTTCTCCTGAGCCACCCTGTCTCTTTGCATAAGGAATCCACATACTCCGCACTTCTTTCTGCTCTTTGGTTTGCCCCCTCTGGGTCCCACCATTGCTTGGGATGTTGGCAGGTTTATCGTGGCCCCTTGTACCTGCGCCGCGTTGGAACTTGTTTTCCATCTTCTGGTTGGTCTGTCCTTTAGGGCGTCCGGCCAGGTTTTCATCCAGTCGAGTAGTTCTCGTAGTTTTTTGTTGCTGTGCAGCGGGATTTGGGTTGGTTTGATGAGTCCGCAGTAGTTCATGAGGTGGTCCGGCGTGATGATATCCCTATCGCAGGGGCATTTCCTTCTGGTGCCGTCGGTATCTTGGTACGGCCAGGCTGCCGTTGATCTCAGGTATAGTAGGTCTCTGAATTCCGCCCTGGTGGTGCCTCTCAGATGTCTGTGGCTGGCTCTGGGTCTGCCGTTGTATCTGATTTTTTCGTTTTGGATCAGCTCCGTCCAGTCTAGCAGGAGGCGGCTTCTGATATCCCTTTTTCCCTCTTTGTCGCCGAAGGTCTGCGTTATGATGTGCTCCATTTCTGAGTTTTGTAGCCATTCTCTGGACCAGCTAGTGTGTCTGCCGAGGGTGTGGGCTCTCAGTGCGAGCATGCGCTGTCGGTGTTTGGTGTATAGGGTTAGTGGGGGGATGCCTAGTTCGCAATATATGGTTGCGAGTGGGGTTTTTGTCTCCAGTCCGTAGGCTTTGCGGATGATGTTGTTCAGGACCGTCTGTGCTTCCCTTATCGGGGCTTTCGTTTTCCAAACTTCTATGCCGTATGTGAGTTGTGGAATGATGAGGCCTTTGATTAGGCGAAGTGTGGTCCATGTGTTAAGGCCGCCTGTTTGGTATCTGTTCGTGAGGGCCTTGAGGTTGTATCCCGTTCTCATTGCCTTTTTTGTCCATTGCGTGATGTGGAAGTCCCATTTGAGGTTGTTGGATATGAAGTAGCCGAGCCACCTCATGTTTTCTCCTTGTTCCTGAATGGGCGTTTTTCCTATGTGTGGGTGTAGCTTATGTTGGACTGGGGTCTTGATGTGTAGACATTCCGCTTTGGCTGGGGCGAAGTTGTATCCTAGACTATGCCCGATTGCTTCTAGATTTGTCAGAGTTTTTTGGGCGGCTTCTTGTCCTGCTGTGGCCTTCTTGTATGAGGTTATGAGGAGGATGTCATCCACGTATGTGAGGATGCGGTTGGTGGCTGTGGGAAAATTAGTGGTAGCCATGGCTGCGATGTCTCTAATGCTAACAAGGAAAAGAATTGGGGAGAGTGGTGAGCCCTGTGGTGTGCCTTTGTCGGTGGCGAAGGCCTTCGAGTTTTTACCGTTGAAGCGGTATGATGTGGCGCGATTAGTGCCCCAGTGTTCGACCCATTGTGCGAGGTGGTGGCTCTTCCTGGCTATGGTTTGGCAGACTTTGTCTAGCTGGAGGTGATCGAACCCTCCTTCTATGTCTAGGGCGGTGAGGCAGGTGTATGACCCTGGGTTGTTTGTGATCGTGTCGTTGAGGGCCTGGATGGCGTCGGTGGTGCCGTTTTGTTTCCTTCCCCCGTACATGTTGTTTTCCAGTAGTCCTAGGTCTGCGATCCTCTGAACTGCTGCTCGTTCCAGGATTTTGGCCAGTATGCTCTGGAGTTGTATGGGTCTCCAGCTTTTTGCGACAGTGTATGTTGCCTTTTTTGCCTTAGGGATTAGGATGGTGTTGCTAGCCTTCCAGGTGTCGGGGATGCCTTGGGTCCAGGCTCTGTTCATCATCCTCAGGAAGAGGTCTTCCCGGAGCTTGCAGAGGTCTTTTATCAATCTTGTCGTGATGTGGTCGGGGCCGGGGGCTGCGCCGTTCGGTGATTGTCTGATGGCGGCGTTAAGGATGCCGGTGTTGAGGGGCTCGGCCTTTGCTGTGATGCGGGAGCTGGCTCTGTGGTGCTCGCCTCCGTAGAGTGAATCCTGAAGTTCCTGGGCGATGTGTGGGTGTTCTGCTGCGATGCCTCCTCCGGTTTTTTGTAGGGCCGGGATGGGGTGTCTGGTTTGTCTGGCTTTGACTGTGCGAAAGCACTCCAGGTCCGATTCTTCCTGTAGGGCTCTGCCGTTGGCTTCCAGCTTGGCCTGGGCTATCGCTTTCCTGTAGTCCCTTCTGAGCACGGGGAGTTCTGGGTCCTTAGGTGTTTTCCTGGCCAGTTTTTGTATTGCTTTCTTTTTAGCGTTGAGGCTGTTGCACCAGAAAGCTTTGGCTCTGAACCTCGCCCTGGGGGTGTGTCGGAGTACTATTTCGCTAAGGCTTTGTTGGACTGCGGTGGGGTCGTCCTGTTTGTCATCCAGGAGGAGAATTTCGGCGCGTATCATGTCCCAGTTGGCCTTGTCGTATCTGAGCGGCTTGTCCATGCATTCCCTCCAATTGATCTCGGATGTAATTGACAGGGCGAGGTGGTCTCCTGAGGCGATGGTGAGGTGTTTTACTGTGAGGACGGTGTTGCTGCTTGAAATGGCCAGGTCGAGCGTAGTACCCGTGGGGTGGGAGCTGGAGGCGGGGTGGGTGATGGCGTGGGGGTTTCTGACTTCCATGTTCCTTTGGGTGATCCATTTTTTCAGCCTATTGCCAGCGGGGTTGGAAGGTCCTGCCGACCACGTTGTGTGTTTGGCGTTCAGGTCTCCGATCAAAATGCTGGAGCTGTTCTGGTGCCATTCGTTATTAGGGTCAAAGTCCTTGGCCTGGGGTCTTTGGTATGCAAAGGTTATTTCTGTGCCGGCTGTCCATAGGGTGATGTACTGTGGGGTAATCCTTTCCACTACAAACATGTGTACGAATTCATTTTTAATGTATACAGCGCAGCCGTATTTTGTTGCTTGTGTTTCAGCGTAGCATGTGAAGCCTTCAAAGTGAATCCAGTCATTGTTTTCTAAGGGGCATTCTGCAATTGCTATTATTTTTGGTTTGAGTTTCAGGGAGGACTCAACTAGCTCTGTGACAACGTTCATGGACCCGCCGACGTTGTGGTAAATAATATCAGTGGTCGCCATATTTATTCGGCTGGAGGGGGGGTGGTCTCTCTCGGAGGTGCAATGGTCGGGCTTCTCGCCCTGGTCCTAGTGGGGCAGTGTCGGTCGCCTGTAAAGTGTGAGGTTTCCTCGCAGCTGGTGCATTTTCTGACTGTGTGGGAGCAGGGTTTGCCTTTGCCCGCCATGCAGTATAGAACATCGCAGTGGTGGTCTTTGGTGTGGTGGGCTTCGTGACAGAATTTGCATCTGGCTTGCAGGCGGCAGTGGGCTGCGTGGTGCCCGAACTGTAGGCACCTTTCGCAGTGGGTGGAGGCGTCTTTGCGGATGTACTTGCGGAAGGTGCATCTTTCTCCGAATAGTGCCAAGTAGGGTCTGCTTCGGGCGAGTTGTTCTCTAATCCAGTCGGTGGCTTGTACTGCCACCATGATGGATGATTTCGTTTTCTTCTCGCTTAGTAGGGCTGAAGGGGATCTGAGCCACTTTGGCCTGTCCATGAGTCTGAAGCCCGGATTGAAGTCCGTGATTTCGCCCTCTAATTCGGACCACTTTTCGGAGTTGAGGTCCCAGTCTTCTGGTGTCCAGTCCTGATCGCCGAGGGGCACGCTGTCGATCACTATGTTAATTGTTGCGACGTCGAGGGATATGTCGAAGCCGAAAATGTCCAGGTTGTTGAGGGCCTTTGTGATTTCCCTGGTGTCATGTAGGGCGGGTTCTGCCGGGAGGTCGCCCATGGTTGTGAGGACTAGTTCGTCTTGCCTGTTGTATTCGGCAAATGCGAATTTGGTGTTAGTGGCGCCGTTTACTGCATCTCTTATGTGTGCTGGAGTAAGGCCAGCCTTTCCGACTCTGCGGTTCTTTTCGATGGAGCGAATGATGAGCCTCCTTTGTCTTGCGTGGGGGGTGGAGGGTGCCGAGGGCGCTCGTTGGGGCGTGGTATTGATGCCTGGCCCTTTGGCATTGTTTCTCTTTCTGGCTGGCGCAAGTCTGAAGCCGTCAAGGTCGATGCCCGTAGCTGTAATGGCTGCCCAGGTCTGTTTGATGGCGTTGTTGGTGGGGGTGGTGGTGGCGGTAATGTTGGGGGGGGGCAGGTTGTTGTTTGCCGTGGGGGTTTTTGGGTTGTTGTTGTGGTGGCGGGTCGGCCGTTGGAGGATTTGAACGGTGTTGGAGTTGGGGTTCCGTTGTTGTTGTTGTTGTTGTTGTTGTTGTTGTTGTTGTTGTTGTTGTTGGGGCCTGGGGTTGTTGTTGTTGTGGTTGGCGGTGTTTCTTCCGGCTAGTAGTCGGTTTTCCATTGCCCTGAGCCTGAGCTCAAACCGGTTTTCCATGTCGTCCATGATGGTGAGCATGGCGGCGTGGGTGATAGGGGCGTCGAGGACGTCTTGTGGTATGCCGGTGGGGTGGGGGGCAGTGGAGGGGGCGTTAGTGTTGGTGGTACTGGTGGAGGAGGAGGAGGTGGAGGATGAGTTGTTGCGTTGTTGTGCTGGTGTTGTTGTCAGGGGGGTGGTAGCTTTCCCCTTGTCTTTTGCCATATTGGCGGACTGGTGTGCCAGGTTCCACAGGTCGTTGGCGTGCCTTTTGTATGGGGTGTTGGGCGTGAAATTGCCCGAGTCTGTGCCCTGAATCGTGGAGGGCTGGTGTGGTGGTGGGAGGGAGGAAAACCTAACCCTTCTTTCCTCGGGTAGGCTGGAGTCGGGCGCGTGGATGCTATCCCCTATTCCTGTGCCATCGGTGTTTTGGCCTCCTCCTAGGGTCATGGCTGTGTCCTGGGTGTCCTCTTCGTCTGTGTCCTGGGTGTGTGGCACTAGGATGTCGGGTGAGGGTGTGGCGGATGGGGAATGTTCCATCATGTCTAGGGGGGGGGACGAGGCTGGGTCTGCCGCTATGGCTGATTCCTGTGTGGGCTGGTAGGAGGAGGCGAGGGCGGCTATTTCCGCGAGGGCTTGTGGGTCGACGTCTTCGACGTTGTGGTCTCCGAAGACCTTTGAAAGGGCTGATTGAAAGCCAGGGGTGGGTGCGGCTATGGGTCTCGGGGGTTCTGGGGCGTTCGCTAGTTGTATGTGGCACAGGTTTGTGCATCCTAGGGCCTCACGGGCTTGGGGGAAGGTGGTGTCGGGGTGGATTATGCGTTTCCCGATGTCGACTAGCTTGTTGGGGCAGTTCAGGGAGTGCCTGAAAGTGCCAAACACAGGCAGTTTGCTTTCCAGGGACACGCCTAGGGGGGAGCCTGGCGGCAGGAGACGAGGGGAATCCCTTTGGGGGCTGCCCGGGGGAGTTGCCGAGTATGTCCTGGAGTGAGAGAGGACGGGAGCGTTCTGCATGGTGATAGCAAGCTGGTCTTTTGGCCGGCGGCTTGTTTCTCAAAGTGTTTGGAAGCCTTAGAATAGTGGGACC
>Ga0307507_10010807_pt1 | contig 11677 bp, 12 predicted proteins | sample 7_EM_MG_FD_207223 | JGI IMG/M metagenome (GOLD analysis project Ga0307507, IMG submission 207223) | Populus trichocarpa ectomycorrhiza microbial communities from riparian zone in the Pacific Northwest, United States - 7_EM | ecosystem: Host-associated > Plants > Roots > Unclassified | place...
GACAGGGGGGGGGGGGGTGGGGCAAATGTGGAATGGTGGGATCGATGGAGGGGGGGAAATCGTGGCTGGGGTGCAGGAAGAGAGAGATAAGGGTGGGTATGTGGCGGGTTGTCTATTACAAGTATTATTCCCGGATTTCATAACAAAAAGGCGCAAATTTAATTTTCAATGCGAGAGTTTAAAATGGTGAATTAAGAAAGGCCATAAGTTAATAAATCTCTGACCGTAGCCTGAACAATAATAATGATAATCCCTTTGGGAGGAGGAGGAGGAGGAGGATCTGTCGCGATGTTGGCCAGATTTTTATCATAGGCTGTTTTTGCCACTCCTCCTCCATTCTTTGCAATCGCACGGGCCAGAAATGCTGTCAAGTTACCGGTAGTTCGAGTTCTCGAACGTAGGAAAGGGATTCCCCTTCGTTTGGCCCCGAATTCCACAAACTTTTTTTTAAAAGTGTGCGAACTGTTACTAAGGGGGGATCACGGATCGGCGATTGTAGGTGGGAGGGAGAAGGATAACTAACATAAGTCACGGGCTGAAGAGGGGTTTAAAATTTTTGTGGCCTCACAGGAAGTCTGGTGGGGAACTTGGGAACATTTCCGTCTCCGGTATAACGCCCTGAAATGGTGCAGGGCCGCGGAGTTAAGGGAGGGGATTGTGGGTTGGGGGGGTTTGAGAGGGAGGGGAGTTTATGTTAAGCTCTACTCTACTCGAGTGATTAAGGTACTGGTATTCTGTGATAACGGGTATCGTATGTGAGTGTTCTTTGGAGGTGCAGTAATGTAATCTCCTGGGCCTGCTCATAAATTTAATATTATCTAGGCTATAATACCACTCGAGTATAGCACCGGCATCATGCCAAAAACATCTCCATCCGATCATTCCATCACATCGCCCACCCTCGCCAGGCATCATCACGGCCACCGTCCCTTCCCACCGCTGTCCCTTCCCATTCCGTCCCAACCGGACCCAGGAAACGCCACACCTCTCTCATCCCCCCAAACCAAAAAATAAAAATAATAAAAAATAAAAAATAAAAAAATAAATAAAAAAAAAGAAACGGAAATAAAAACCGCCGCCACGCGAGATTACGGTCGCCAACTTCCGATCGCCCTTACGTCGGCGTTGTAGCTTGAATCGCGGAGTTGGTCTTGGCAAGATGGGATAAGTTCGGATTGGTGGGCCGAGAGTGAAAACGGTGCGGAGCGGGGGAAGGTGATGTTGCGGGGAGTACTTGAGTGCTGGTAGGTGAGTTGAATGGAGGAAGCAGGGACGTGTTGTTTCCTTTCCTTTCGTTCGTTTCACTCAACAGTATGACACTGTGATATAAACCCAAGCCCGATGGGGGGGACGGGAACACGCCCCCAGCTATCGCGAACTGCACTCCCCTGTGTTGTACTCGTACTTGCTACGGACAAGCTTTATCTCTCAAACTCTTACCGGTACCGTACTCTCCCCAAAAGGGGCATTCAAACCCGTTTAATCTTTACATTTCCCCGCGATTCTCCTGAAAGGGTAGGCTGAGCGAGTGGCATGCCTTACTTTGACTGATTCGGTCATCCCTGGACTCCGGCGATAACTTGTATTGCGCGGCGCTGTGCCTGGATAGGTACGGTGCTTGTAGAGCAGGGAGGGTGAGGGAAGGGAAAGGAGGAGGGATGACCATTCCAGCGCCATGGAGAAGGGAGGAGGAGGGGATGCTAGCTGCACGATCGATCTTGAGAAACGAACGGGCGAGGGCTTGTACAGTAATTTCGTGGTTTATCGAATGCTCATTTCGGTCACTCTGCACCCCCTTCCGTCCTTCCTTTGCTTGGTTCTTTTGGAATGGGTGAGTGGTTGGGGGTTGGGGTTGGGGGTGTTTCCCCTTGGGCTCATTGAGGTTGAGCTTAGCTCGTGAGATGGGATGGATAGCTTTGAAGAGGGTTGCGATACAATACGGCAGCCAAGTCTAAACAACTTTTCTATTTCCACATCGTAATTGCCCCATCCCCCCTGTCCTTCAGGGCGCGCGAAAGACGCTTTCTATATTTCTCGTACATGAGAGAGGTTTCACAGGTTTTGCGCTCCCCCCCTCCCTCTCTTAATCACAGTCTTCAATGGGGCACAACGAAAATTGGTGCAGGCAGAAAAGTGGGTTCGTCAAAGTAGGGTAACAAAAAAAATACCTGTTGCTGATTACTGTTCATCGCCCGCGGTTTTCGTCATGCTCCGTCGAAGACTGCAGATATATCCCCCTTTACCTAATTGGGTACCGCTTCGTTGATCAAATTTATTCCCACAGAAGCCGTCGGCAGAGGAGTAGGGTTTATCAAAAGCAAGACCCCATCCTCGTCCTTCCCCAACCACTCCACGCTTTCCAGATCCTCGACTACAAAGTCTGCACCCGCGGCTTCAACCACTTCACGTGAGTGTGTGGTGAGCAGTGCAAGGACGTCGCAGCCCGCTGCCTTCCCAGCACGGATCCCGGCAGGTGCGTCTTCCACCACAAGCACGTCTGCGAGAGGCTCTGCGGTCTTTGAAAGGCCTAGCTGCTCACGGGCTAGGAGATAGCCTTCAGAGCTCCTTTGTTCAGCGCACTGGCCCTTCGGCAATCGGGGGAAGGAATGATTATAATAGTGCCGTATCATGACGAGGGAGGGGCAGGGGGGATATACCTTCCGGATCTGGCTTTCCATTGGCAACTTTGTCGGCTGTCACGAAAACTTCTGGGCGTGGAAGCCCCATGAGCTGGAAGCGACCAAGCGTTTTGTCAGCCAACCATAATCTTCGAATGTCTTTTAGGGTCGCAAAGCGAAGTCACGCATCCCTGTTTTTTGTTTCGGGATGACCGCTTTGCTCGGCACTTTGGGATTCTCTTCGAAGCGAACTCCGGGGATATTCCGGGCAATTATGACTTCATGACTTGAAGGGATATAAGAGTGGGGGATAAAAATCATACTTTGACCCATGGCTCTGCGAGGGCGGAGGTTCCTGAGGTCACGATGGCCCACTTTGCTCCGGCCTTATCAAGTGACGATACTAATGTTCTGGTACCTAAATTTCCACCAAATGCAACTCCCGAGGGAAGGAGGGCGCATTCGAGGCGTTATTAAAACTTGTCCGTCATGTCCGTTGGGTGGCGAGGCGATTTCTCACTTACCGGGCAGTTCCTTCGCATCCGCCGCATGCTCTTTCGGAATCCGGCCCTCGACCTCACGGACGTCTATGATGTGAAAATTAGCTGCAATCTCACCCCCCTTCAGCTTCTGTGGTGGTGAGTGCTTACAGTCTATGTTTGCAAGCTCTGGTTTCCACTGCTTGATTGTGTCGATTGTTCGTCGTCCGTGAGATGTGGCGAGGATCAAGGCTGGATCGATGCCATAGTCTTTTCCAAACCTACACTGGAATGAGATTTCTCTTTCGTCTGGCTGTCTGGCTTTTTACTCGGAGGGAGGAGGAGGAGGAGTTTACTGCTTCCAGTGTGCGATGACTGCAGCCGTAGAGTCAATCAGAGTACCTGGTTTTCACAAAATAAATCAGTTGCAAACTTTGCAATGTATCCTGGGTATCTCCTTCTCCAGACCAAGCTTACCGTCTAAATCGAACAAGATAGCCGCATACTTCTTCGCAACCGGGGCAACTCTTGAGAAGTGGTTGGTAGTCATTATGTCTTTGCTGTTTTTAGCTTTTAGCTTTAGATTGGAATGAAGCGTAAAATGTAGTAAAGTTTACCTGCGTATTCGATAACGAAGGCTCAAGGAGGGGGAAAAAGGAATTTGTTAGGGAATGGAAGTCTGGGAAATGCCTCTGATCATGTTCGGGTCCAACATTCCGCTCAGCTGTGCAGTGGCACCGCATGAGCTTTTTGTGCCTAATAGGGCAATCTATGCTTGGGGCTAGCCGAATCAGGAAATGTAACTGCATGGCGTCATTTTCTGGGTCTGGTCTTTTCATTAAATTTTACCCCTGGCAGAGGAGAAAAAAGAAAAAAAAGAAATAGAAGGAAAACAGCCGGGTAACTTGTGTACCTTGCTCTGTTCACTCACCAAATCGCCAAGCCGGGATTCTCCACAGAGTTGAAATCTGCTATTATCATAGCTTGTCGTATCTTAACCTCCACTACGATATCACCCCCAAAAACCATGGAAGAAGAGAACAGAGAAGCTATTCACGAGGCCTGCAGACAGGGCAGATGTATGTGCATCCCCCTCCCAACTCCTCATTCCAATCCACCGACTTGGAGGTAAGAAGGAAAAAAACAGACCCAAAAGGAGAAAAATTATCTCGGTCTTTTATCAATTCCGGGCTAATATGGGGGACTGGATAAACAAGTATCCCAAGTGGAATCTCTGCTGGAGGCAAACCCGAAATTAGCATACCGTCGCGACTCAGATGATCGTTTGCCTATACATTGGGCTTGCTCATACAATCACCTCCCTATCGTGCAGCTCCTTACGCAACAGAAGGGGTTCGACGTAGATGCTCAGGATGGATCCGGGTGGTCGCCGCTCATGATCGCAGTGAGTGTTGACGACGGGGATAAGGTGGTGGACTTGCTATTGTTAAGGGAGGCGGATGTTAATCTCAAAAGTATGCTTAATTTGTACAAGGATCTCGATGGTCTAACTTAGGCTAACTCCTCACTTCAACTTGGTATCGCAGCTAACGGCGGACAAGTAATCCATCCATCCTCCCTCTCTATCTCCCCTGGTCTGATTCGGCAACTGGTGGACTAACAACATACCCATATGATAGACACCCCTCCACTTCTGCGCCTCTAAATCCCGCCTCTTAGCAGCCCGCAAGCTCCTCTCCCCACCATACAAAGCAAACGCGCGCGCGGTGGATACCCGCGGGCAACAACCCATCCACCGTGCCGCCGCCAACGGCTCTCTCCCCATAGTGAAGCTCCTGATAGAAAACCGCTCGTCGGTAAGCCCAAAAGATAAGAGCGGCATGACCCCGCTGCACCATGCGATTGCGGAGGGTAACGGTGATGTTGCGTTGGAGCTGTTGAGGATGGGCGCGGACTCGAGCGTTAGGGACTCGGAGGATAAGCTTCCTATTGACCTTGCGCCGGATGCGACGGTGCGGAAATGGATTTTGAGAATGGCGGAGGAGGAGGGGATTGATGTTGCTCTTTCGTGATGACCGTCGTGCTTTTGATACCGGGGTGGCTAATAGATAGGTTTTGTTTACGGGATTTTTGGATGTGCCTGTGGGCGTGTCTTTGCGGGATGTATTCAAGTGATGATTCTATGATCCAACTCGGGGTTAGGTGTACTGGAATTATTAAAGCGGGAGTTTATCGTAAATTGATGCACTTGCAGCGCTCCCGCAGTACCTTTGCATGTATGTCTACTGTAGATCTTGTGGAACGCTTGAATACCTGGGAGCCTGTTTGGATACGGCAGTTCCGTTCCGCTGCCCCATACAAATGACCGTTTCCCTTCTGTTCCAAAGATTCTGAAACAATCGTTTCTGCAAGTAAAATAGTCACAAAACGGAACGGTTGTTTTTCCTTCCGCTTTTGCCAAACTGGCTCTTCTTGGTGTTGGCAGGAGATGAATGGCACAGTGGTCCACGATAGAAAGAATTCACACGGAACTTCGCTCACGCTCTGAAATTCGCTCTGTCGCTCAACTAACTAACACAAAACTAAACGGTAGAGACAGGTGTATAAGTAAAATATAAACAGCCCATCGTGATCCTTCCATCGATCACCGCACCAATCTCTCGCTTTCCCTCCATGTCGTTGTTCCTCTGCACACTTCCGTGATAGACAAAGGAAAGACATGTCGGTCAAATCCCAAACATTCTAGCTCCATCTCCAAATCATCCACTATCATCTAGACAATCTCTCAAACACTCTCGCATGTTCTAAAGTCAACTTCATGCTTCCAACAGCTCTGAGAGAATCCAACTTTAGTGCTTCAATCCCCTCTATAATCACCCGTTCCCACAGTCTGTATCTCGCCCTCAACGTGCCCCACCCCACAAAGTATTATAAGCAACTACGAGAGCTACGCCCTATACGGGTCTCTTCCTTCCACACACAATCCCAGGTTTGCTCAATTCTCGCTTGGATACTTTTGAATCTCGAGGGCCTGCATCCATTATCACCTCGGCGCTATTCCCCATATCTTAGCTCAACACGTTTCCAGTGCGCATATCCAGCGTCCAGGAAAGGCTTGAAACGCCAGAGCAATCTCCGCTAGAAAAAACCCGAACTCCCGATCGCGCTCGCTGGCATGAAACGAATGGCTTGAATAGTGCACGATAGGTTGGATTTTTGACTGACTGACTGACTGACTGACTAGCTAGCTAGCTAGTAGTACGTGGGGCCGAATCAATAGTTGTCTATCTGATAATAGTCCACTGGCATGAGGACCTGCCCGCACACTAGGTATATCCGTGGGAGCGGTAGGTGATCCTGTCTCCAGGTGTCACTGGAGCACTAGTATGTCGCTCCTGGCTGGATTTATTATTTTTATTTTTAGGGAATTTGTTGAGATTTCGTTTTGTAAGTCTGTACACATGGGGAATACTATTGTGGTTTGAATTCGTGTTTGATGCAGTGTGCTGAGGCATTGATGGGACGGTTTGATTTGTTTCGTTTCTTTTCGTTTGTTCTGTTGATGAATGCCGGGCGATCATGTAGTGTCACTCGTGAAGCTGTAGGTGTGTGTTTGTGGTCGTTGGAAGTGGAGAAAAGAGAACTTGATTGTCTACTGCGTGGGATAAGGGTGGTTTGTATTAGCGGTTAGGAAGTGCTGGAGGTAAGGGGGAATGGAATGGAGGGAAAAGGTCATGATTGCCTGTGTATGGGGGAAATTGGGGGGATAGTAAGGAAGGGGGAGAGAGAAGAAATGAGTAGTGAAAGGAAGTAGTTGCCTAATGGGACTGGTATGTATGGTGGATGAATAGCAAACTTCCTAATAAAAGTTTGGCGGGTTGCTAGGCTAGCGGTTTGTTAGCTAACTTAGTGGGGGAGTTAGTGCTAGTTAAGGGGGGAGATAAAATCTGTGGAAATTCCTGGTAGAGAGTAAGAATTGGGTTGCCCCTAGATTTTTTCTTTTTTTTCAATGCTCGGGAAGAGCGACTAGCACTGTACTGTATCACAGCACTGAGTATGCGGCAAGGATAGTGGACTTATTGGGCTCGGTCTTCTCACGGGTTGGTTTTCTCGACTCCTCGGCCTGAATTCGACCCGGGGGCAGCGAGCACAGTACTAAGGTGGTAATTGACTCTGAGGTGGTAGTTGGCCTGGCCACATTTACTGCTCCGGTTGGAGTCTCAGAAACAGTGGTGGAAGGAACGGGTTCTTCTGCTGTTGCGACCTTTCTATTGAACTATTTGTGCCGGGAACCGGAGCTGGCTTCTTAGCTCTCTGAGTAGCAGTCATCTCAGGTGTTGCAGGTGGTCCAGCCTCCTGCTGGACTGTAACTTCAACTTTTATCATGTTGGCCTCTTCTCTTTTATGCTTCATAGTACTCTCAGTTGGTTTGACCCTCTTTTCAGTTAGAGTAGTGTCTGCCCTTAGGGCACTGGTGGGCCGGTAGCTGCTTTTCACGGTTTAGTGACTTTTGTCCTCATAATGCTTGGAATTGGTCGGGGTAGGTTTCTCAGTTGCTAGAATAGCATCTACCTTACAGGTGGTCGTAGGTGATCCAGCCTCTTGCTGGGTAGCAGTTCACTTTCTGCGCCGGTAATCCTGTCTACCGTATAAATTGGGAAAACCCAGAATACGCTAGCAAGGATAAAGAAGGTGTGGCAAACCGTTACCCCCTTTAGAGGAAATCGAACTGCTGAAAGAGAAGAAATTCTGTGCTTGTGTGGCGATCATGCGAAATATTATTACCAGTTGAAGCAACTTCTCTTCCAGCCGCACTTTCTTACCCATGCTAGCGTATTCTGGATCTTCCCAATTTTTACGGTAGTGTGGCCGGGTGAAGTCCCAGCACAGTAGTACCAATATGCATCAAGACTTCTCGATTAGTCTACCGGCAGATTCACGGCGTGTGGGCTGAGCGAAGCCCTAAGAATGCCAATGGTCTAAGCGAGCAGAGCCGCGGAGAGCCAAACGCACCAAACGCCATCCAACACCAAAGAGAGTTAGTGTATCGTACCGGGAATCAATTGATTTTACATCCAACACCGAACTTTATCAGAACACGGGCCAATGGTTGGCCTTCATTCCCCATGTTCATCTGATATCCCGGGACAACCCTCAGTTCAACGATGTTTAGTTAAATGAATGTACCGAAAATTCTCGGACGGTATGGTTCTTCCAGCGTCATCGGTCTGAGATGTCCCTAGCGACCGGTGCCTCTTGGAGGCCCGGTGCCAGTCTGTGGTGGCGGGGTGTCCGAAGAAGCCCACACCTGGGGTCCTTATTTGGCAACCAGGATACAGCAGGGAGCAAGCAGGAGATTTCTTGCTTTTTGACAAACTCCAGGTTCGAATCTAAGACAGGGGTGGAAGTCCAATTGTGTGTTCCCAGGCATATGTGGCTACCGGTGTCAACTTAATGATCCCCATGATTATTATTCTTTTTTCTTTTTTCGTTCTTTTTCTCTTCTGCCTTACTTTTGAAAGAGTACGCAAAGTCTTTCTACGACCCAAATATCGTACGGGCCCCGCTTTGGCTTTTGTCAAATTTCGAGGTGCAATGTGAGCTCCTCTCACTCAAAATTTCAAAGGTTTCCCCACTTCCTACCAGTGCATTGGCTGTACCCCATCGATCGAAGGGGAATCTAGACTATGGTGCTGGTATAGTACTGGTATTTGTAGGTAGAGAAAACTTGTACGTGATGGGAAGGGTTCCCCCACCATGGCAATCCCGGCGGAGTGCGAAGTACAGTGAGAGCGCGATATTTCGAAACTTCATTTGTGCCTATGCATCGATATATTGACCTGTACCCTTTAATTCAAAATTCGACCTTTCAGCTCCAAGTGCGCGAAATACTGTAGAGTTTGGGAGGCGCCCAGCCTGAGGAAACCTGGGGAAGGAGCGCCATCTTGTAGAGTTTTTAAGAAGGCATTCGTACCGTTGTACTGATAGCCAAAAATGATTGAATAGTTTGATGCGTGATATATGCAGCCCATCGAGCAGAAGCGTGACCTACCGTAGCCGATGTTGCACGTTCCCGCCAATACTCCGGATGGAGGGCACTGGCTGCCGTGAGGCAGGGGGAAAGTGATACGGTGTTATTATCACCCGAGTACCTATCCTTCGCCATTGCCCTCGATCGATTGAAGGTGTTTTCCGTTAGTTATGGCAATGGCTGCAGGAGGGGAACCTAACCGTATTTCAACGTTGTTCTTGAAGGCTCTGCACCAGGGCAAGCAAGAATAGGTTGATGTCGTCGCCCAGAAGTGGTGATTCAGCATTGCTTTTTTATATATATTATATATATTTTTAGTACATACTTGTAATTGGTGCAATATTCCCCCAATAGCCCAGCCTCCAGTTTCTTCCCATTATTTCCACCTTTTCCCCCAGATTATCCAAGCCACCAAGGACCACTGCAGAACATACGCAGCCCAAATCTTGAACACTAAACAGCAGATAAACTGTACTCGCATCAAGTGATCACTCACATTCCTAAAGTGAGACGGGCATAGCCCGTTGTACTCGTAGTGTTTGCTGTTTCAGGTGCGACAGTGCGGGAAGGCGGAGGATAGAAAGCATGTCAAGACCATTTTGGCACGGCAGGCTCAATCAATTATATTGAGCAACAAGCCCCCGGGCCAATTCTCCAGTGCAACCGAACAATACCTCGGTGAGAAAGAGGTACTAGTCCAAGAGCCTACGGTACTGTACTCGCCAGTTCGAAAAGTGCCCGGAAGCAGAGCGCGCCAAGATCATCGAATTTGGGCCCAAAACACCAGTTATTGGCATTTTTCGGTCTGGATACTTTACGAATGAGTCTTAGTTAGGGCAACCGTCACTTTTGGTTTGCCTTGAGGCTCGTGGTAAGTCTCCCAGTTTTCGACTGCAGTTTGCTACAATCTACCTAGAGATAAGCTAAAAGTGAGGGTTGCACCATCCAAGGCTCCGCTTGTCCCCAGGTCAGAAGTTCTAGAAAAGGTGCTCCGTCCCCGTTACATTGCCCAGGGGTTTTACGACCGGCTACGTAACCCGCGATATTGGGTTTCTAGTGACTACAATCGATCCCTGGCCAACTAGTCCAACTGCTAGATGGCGAGCTGTCTCCTTGGGGAGAATAAATCCTCGAGAAAGGGAATAAGGGTAGTAGAGGAGAGGACGAAGTTGATAGAGAGGAGGAAGTTGATGGAGGCGCAGCTGGCTACCGCGCAATCTACATATGTAGCAAGAGTGTCATCTGGTAAGGTAGGGCCCAGAGCAACCATAGCAAACTGGTGCGTCTTCACGGTAGTCAAGGACCTCTGCAGCGCGACCGTATCCCCTAAACTGCTGAGACATTCAGCCCGGCTTCGAATGTTGGACACTTGCACTATATTTTCAGGTCAAATTGGGCAGCCCCTTGGCAAGGTTTGGCTGAACGAGCGACCAATCGTACGCGTGCGAGGCGAAATGTTTTCGCACTTGTATGAGACGGGGATTATTTTGCGGGTTAGCTTGTATTAACCGCTCGGTAACTTTCTATTGTACGAGTATTAAGTATATGATGCCCTAAGCCTTACTTGTATCTCGGGCGATCGACTACCTTTAATTCTTGTCCTGCACCTCGAATACTATGCTCGAGTAGATATCATATCAGCACATACTATATGAGAATCGTGGTCTTTTGCTCAGATATCTTATAAAATTGAGTGTCTTCGTGCGGGCTCCAGTCTCCGTTTCAAGAGAAGAGGTCCCCATAACGCTAAGCACCGAGGGAAAAAGGAAGAGAGAGATAGTGTTGGCTCCTGCCAGACGGCCTCTGCTCTTATTAACTTGCAAGTACCCAGGTTCCCGTAAGAAGTTATTGAACAGTTATTTAAGGTTAACCAGCCAAATATATTCTTGTCCGTTCGGGGCAATTGTTTTTTGCCCTTGCGCTGCAGGCCAGGGATAGATTTCGATTCCAGTAGATTGTAACCCTCTTTGGAAGTTTGGTGGAGAGACGCTATGCAAGAGGTTATAGTAACGTATCAGATGTCAGGAAGAGTGGAAGCGACTTGATCCAGGCCGCAGAAATTCAGATGAACTCGATATCATACAGGACCGTAAACACCTGAAAAGAAATGTACCGGTAGGGGACCAGGAAAAGTGGTCAAATGAGTGCTCGAGTCGTTGAATCCGGTACTTGGCTATTCATCCAGGCGGACACCAATTGGCCATTTATTCACTTCGAATATCTGCAGGCACGGGAAGGATGTCGGAACCTCAAACTGATTCCGTTCGAGTGGTAACGGTACCAGGGGGCATCGCTTAAAAAGGGTTCGTTCAATAGACAATCGCTGCGGTTGATCCCAAATGGTCGGATAGTTATGATATCGTATCATCTCATTCTGGTATCTTCGAGTACTTGTCCCAGGCAACAAGTGACCGAAAATTTAGTGGAAAAACAGGGATAATACAGGGGTAGAACAGGGATGTTGCAAGGATCTTTCCGGGATATTTCACAGATAAGACATAGTCTGGAGGCCTGTTTGGGCTGTTAACTGGGGCGATCTGGGTGAGAATTACCCAAAGTGGCGTTTAACCCCCAATTTTCGGTCACTT
>Ga0307507_10010808_pt1 | contig 11676 bp, 4 predicted proteins | sample 7_EM_MG_FD_207223 | JGI IMG/M metagenome (GOLD analysis project Ga0307507, IMG submission 207223) | Populus trichocarpa ectomycorrhiza microbial communities from riparian zone in the Pacific Northwest, United States - 7_EM | ecosystem: Host-associated > Plants > Roots > Unclassified | place...
CGAGTAACAGGCGCCCCCTAATAACTCTACAGGAGTAGAGTACAGTGTGTAATACTAGCGCGTCCGTAGGTTTGTTACGGCAGCAGTGGTTCCTAAGGAGGTCAAAAAGTAAGGTAGTAGAGCACCACTGGTGACTCGCAGGCAACTCGCAAGCGAGCCCCAAAAGGCGGGGAGACGGATCACGGGGTTTTCTCAAATAGAGTTTTCTCCCCACATGTATATAAGGAGTAGTCCGCGTGGGCCCAACAGGGATCCAAATCGGACGTTAAGCAATGAATAATAATAATAACACCAGCCGCGAATATATAGCTATTACCAAACTTGAAAACTTATAATAATAGAACTAAGACTTTACTAGCTTCTTTTTGGAAATTTTGGGCCTTATTAGCAAGCTAGATTAGAATAAAGCCGCTAAATTTGCTGCCCTTTAATAAGCTATTTTAGATAAGATTAGAGCCTAGTTAGTAGGTAGAGAACTACTAAAAAACCTATCTAAATTTGCTATAATATATTAACAAATTAATAAGGACTTTTAATATAACAAACAGACTTATTCTCTAAAGTTAACTATACCTTATATTTAAAACTCTATAAAACTGGTATATACTCTAAAGCGCAATCCTTCTTTAAGACCTAAAAGCCCTATATACAACCCTATGGACCTTAACGCTACCTAATTCTATACACCTCTAGGAATCAATAAATAAAGAACACTTTAGATGCGGTAAAAAAGGATATATTTAAAAACATTGCTAAACTTACCCCTTTAAAAAGGTCTGCCAAAGTTTCTCCTAATCCTTAAATTATAACTATTTCTTAAGTTGTACCCGCTCTATAAATTATATTTAGTTGCCATAAAGCATCCCGCCTTTAGTTAACTTAAAAAATAAATTATCCTAAGGCTAAGTTACGCCTTAGGATAAAAAGTAGAAGAGTATAAGTGTCTAGGCTCTTCCAGCGCTAATACACAGCACAACTCCCTTAATATACTTAGCGAAATTTAAATACTTAGAAAATAAAAGGAGGTATAAATCCTAATAGACGGTGGAGCTACTAGTATAGGCTTTATTAATATAAACTATACAAAAACTTAACGCCTAAAATTAAAGAAACTTAATAAGCCCTAAGGCCTATAAGGCTTTAATAGTAAACCCTTAATATATGGCAAAATAACATACTACGCCCTAGTAAAAATGTAGATAGGCAAACACCTTAAATATATCTCCCTGTTTATTACACCCTTAAAGCAATATAAAGTTATACTTAGATATAAATAGCTAAAGTAATTGTCTATACAAGTAGAGGTTGTAAATAACGTTACGCGCAGAGCGTATGCGGCAGGGGCTATATGCGTAGCGTAGGTCACCTGACTACCTACAGCCCGATAGATAGCCCGACCTTTATTACCCCTTTCTTTCTCTTTGGGTAGACTAAAGAAAGACACAAATGAATTAAGAACCAGTTACCTTATATTGCAATTGCAGTACCCCCCCGGGTGATACCGACACTGATCAGTGATATCACAGATTAGAGCCCAGTGTTATTACGAAGAGAGACAACACCCGATCGCTCCTACCAAGGCCCGTCAATCGTGTCGCGTTTGCTAAGGAGAACCCTTCCTACCAAGGCCCTAGGAGCTCAAAGAACCAACTCCTACCAAGGCTTCGTTCGGTTCGCGTCCATCACGCAAATCAACACCTAGACAAGGAGAACCCTTCCTACCAAGGCCCTGGGAACTTAAAGAACTGGCTCCTACCAAGGCTTCGTCCAGTTCGCGTCCATCACGCATACCAATACCCAGTACGACCTCTTTACTGAGCCAGTACACCCAGCAGCGTCAGCAGCACCCAGTACTTACCTACAACCCCGACACCGTCTGCTACCTTGCAGATCTGCTACGTCGAAAATCACGTTAATAACACGCCCAAACGCCAGCGTGCCCTTTTCCCTTTTACGGCCTTTGCAAGCCATAAACACCATAACCTACACCACGATCTACGCCAGTCAATTATATCCGACACAGGAATTCAACGTCTGGACTAGGGCAATAGGATCACCCTAACCAATAAGACCACCGCAGAAGATCTTACTAACTACATTAACTTCAAAATCAATGAGTATATTAAGCGCAACTTTAAGGATAAAAGCTTATGGGAATCATACCAAGAGGACTTTAATAATTTTAAGGTATAGACATTTAAAGACGCTGATAGGTCTGCAATTAAAAGACTCAAACAACTGCTCCGACGTAATGGAGTATGGGTCTTTAATAAGAAGAGCAAGTCAGTACCACAAGCACTATACGACGTCGCTCACGAGGACGACCGTACGGAATGGTTAGATGAAGAAATTAAACTATTCATCAACAACGAAGAACCCTTTAATTCGTATACCATAAACTACCGCCTCAAATCACGTTCATTAACTCCCTTAATATCATCTGTACCCCAGCAAGCTGCTCCGTCCACGCAAGCTCTGTCCGCGCAAGCTCCGCCCACACAAGCCTCATCCACGCAAGCTCCGTCCACGCAAGCCCCGCCCGCACAAGCTCCACCCGCGCAAGCTCCGCTAGCTTTACCCTCTTCCTTAACTAAAGCCAAGGATCTGCGGCAGCCAAGCCTGTACAAACCTCCGCAACCTGCCCAGCAACGGTATAACTCAGCTCCAGCTGTCTTAAATAACCTTCCTACAGCCGAGCTCCCCTTACCTATAAACGTTACGGCTCCGCCTATAAACGTCACGGCCCCGCCTATAAACGTAACGGCCCCGCCTATAAACGTTACGGCTCCCTCTGCGAACGTTACGGTTCCCTCCACAAATGTTACAGCTCCCTCTACGAATACCCCTATGACACCTCAAACACCTATTGCATTTGTACCCCAACAACCTGCCCAGCAATAGTATAATTTTCAGCAGCCTGCCTAGCAGTAGTAGTACGACCCTCGGTAACCTGGCCGATAACAGTATACCCTATTGCAATTTACCCGACAACAGCAACCAGACCCAGGAGGAGGAGGAACAACGTTATACAATGCTTAGTTATTAGCCCTTCTATCTATTTTCCCCTATGGTCTGCAACAGCTCTATAACACTTATACCTTCCGAAGCCGCCACACCTTTGGTTCTGACTTCAACTACTCTATTACGGGACACCTCGGCAACACCTTGTACGCGCCTACCTGTTTCTACCGCAATATCCGCAATATCCGTAGCGATATCCGCAATATCCGTAACGATATCCGCAACATTTGCAATATCCGCAATATTTGCAATACCCGAGATATCCGCGATTACTGCCCTAAGTACCTGTTGACCTGTATACTTCTTCTTTGTACCTCCTTACCTTTTCTCCTTACGCAATGTCTTGATTTTATCACACAGTTTATATAAGGGAAATAGATTAATGGTTTTTCCACTACCTACGCTTTTTCTATGGATTATCTAATAATTTGGTATAAAGCCTGTTATTCTTCTTTCTTTTTGTAAATGTCGCCAGTGTCTGTACAAGTAGAGGTTGTAAATAACGTTACGCGCAGAGCGTATGCGGCAGGGGCTGTATGCGTAGCGTAGGTCACCTAACTACCTACGGCCCGATAGATAGCCCGACCTTTATTACCCCTTTCTTTCTCTTTAGGTAGACTAAAGAAAGACACAAATGAATTAAGAACCAGTTACCTTATATTGCAATTGCAGTACCCCCCTGGGTGATACCGACAGTAATACAACCCCTTAATTAGTTAGGTTAAAGAAACACTAAAGTTCCATATAACTTACTACTAAAGTTATTGCTTAAAACACTATATGCCCTATAAATATGCATATAACTATTTAAATTTAATATAATATAAATTACCCTTACTATAAACCTTAACATAAGATAATAAAGCTATAACTGCCAATTATGGTAAATAATGTAAAGATGTTTTATTAAAACCTCTTAAAATTTATATAATATAAGCCGCACCCTTTATTTTATTAGCAAAAAGATAAGATTATAAAATCTTTACTATAACTATAGAAGATATTAAGAAAGCACTAGAACCAAAATAGTATATTAATCCTTAACCTTTTATACCTAAAGAGTACTATAATCTAATTAATAAGTTTAAAAAAAAATTTATAGACTAACTAGCCCCATACCAAAATAAGTATAATTTTAAAATAAAACTTAAGCTTAGTATAATACTAAAGTTTGGTCCGCTATATAGCATATTATAAAAAGAACTGCTTATAATATAATAATACCTTAATAAGCATCTGGAAAAAGGATTTATTTACCCTAGTTAATCTCTATTTACCTTACCTATACTATTTATTAAAAAGCTAAAAGAAAGCTTAAGATTCTATATTAACTACTAAGCTCTAAATATAATTATAATTTAAAACTAATATCCAATTCACCTAATTTAAGAGACACTTAACTATTTAGTAAAGGCACGGTACTTTATAAAGCTTAATATAGTTACTGTCTTTAATAAAATCTATATATATAAAGGAGATAAGATGTATATAGCTTTTTATACCTAATAGGGACTCTTTAAATACCTAGTAATGCTATTTAGCATAAAAAACAGTCCTAGTACGTTTTAGCAATATATTAATAATATCTTAATCTACTTGTCCTTACTTTCTAAATATTATAAACATATTAGAATAGTCCTTAAACACTTATAAGATACTGGCTTATAATGCGATATTAAGAAATATAAGTTCTACATATTTAAGGTTATATACTTAGGCTTAATTATATCCCGCAACAAAATTAAAATAGATCCTAAGAAAGTTGCTATAATTATAAACTAGAAAAGCCCTAGCAATATATAAGACATTTAAGGATTTCTAGGATTTATAAATTTCTATTATTAATTTATTAACCACTTCTTGGAAACTGCTTAGCCGTTAGTAAACCTAATAAGAAAGAACATAAAATTTAAATGGACCACTAAATATAAATAAGCTTTTAACAACCTAAAGCATTATTTTATAACTGCTCTAATTCTTATCTATTTTAACCCTAACCTTAAATATATTATTAAAACAAACTTGTCCAATTATACGCTAGGGGGAGTATTGTCGCAATATAATAAGGATAGTAAGCTATATCTAGTAGCCTTTCTCTGCTAAAAACTCACCCCTACTAAATTAAACTATAATATATATAATAAGGAACTGCTTATAATTGTTAGATGTTTTAAATAATAGCGTCCTAGGCTTAAAGGATTATTGTTCCTAATATATATATTAATAGACTATAAGAACCTATAGTACTTTATAACTATAAAGCAATTAACGCAGCACTAAATTCGTTAGGCTAAATACCTCTTATAATTTAACTTTAAGATTATATACTAACCGGGCAAACTTAATTAGAAGCCTAATATATTAATATAACAATTATAGGACCTACCTATAAACGCTATAGATAAACAGATTACAAATAAATTATAGATCTTATTACCTCCTAAACATTTTAAAAAACTATATTCTATATTCCTAGATATGGAACTTAATAGAAATAAATTAGAAGTTAATAAATGGAAAATAGAAATTAATAAGCTAATAGAATATAAATATAAAAACAATATATAAATAATAGATATAATAAAAGCGATTTAAACAGGAAAACAATAGCATAAGGATATTATACTTGCTAAATGTAAGATTCAAAATAACCAATTATACTATTAATAGAAGATAGTACTTCTAAATTCCAAACCTTTATAATTTAAGATACTTAAATTTATATATAACTCCCCTATAGTAGGGTATCCTAGCCATGTAAAGACCTATAAAATTATTTAATAAGCATACTACTGGCCTATAATGTACGACTATATATAAAAATACGTTTAAGTATGCAAGATATATATATATAGAAAGACCTCTTATATAAAGAAGTAAGGAGTACTTTAACCGCTACCAATTCCAATATAAAGATAGTGCGACATCTTAATTAACTTTATAGTCGACTTGCCTAACAGTAATAGGTTTATAAATATTATGGTAATTATTAACCACCTTATAAAAATGTAATATATAATTCCTATAGACTTAATTAATGTAATATTAGTAGCCAAATATTTTGTTAAGCATGTCTTTAAGCTATACGGACTTCCTAACTTAATAATATCTAACTATAAAAGCTAGTTCATTTTAGACTTTTAGTAAGCTCTATATAAATAATTAAGCATTTAAATATAACTCTTAACTGTATTTTATTTAAAGATAAATGGTTAAACTAAAATTGCGAATGCAATTATAGAACAATATCTATAAATATACTGCTCCTACCTATAAGATAATTGGGAAAAATAGCTACCTTTAGCTAAGTTTACTACAAATAATATAATAAATGCATTAATAGGCGTAACGCCATTTTACGCAACCTATAGACAAGACCCTTAACTTAGATTTAAACTATAACTGTTAGAATGTTAGTTATGTGACGTGGTTATAAGACCACAAAGCGAGGCTAGCTAACCTAACCTTGGAGCAACCCTTTACTTCTAAACATTAATAACTACCAACTTCAACATCGCATACGTATCGCAATACAGTGATATTCATGTATGTTGATAAAGTAAGTATACCGACACTGATCAGTAGACGTATAGATCAGGAAATACGTAATAAGCTAGAGCTTAAGAACTATATTAGAAACAGTATACAGATCGCCTAGCCTTGTCTATTTTAGTTAAAGGAGAAAGCTATATTACCCTTAAAGCTTAAGACCACGTATTAGCTTAACTGCTAACGCGTTAGATTGCCTAGAGAATTATATCTTTACTTAGAGAAGATTACGACCTCCCTTAAGCTTAAGAGAATTTATACTGGCCTTATAGCTAATATAATAGATCGCTAAGAGAATCGCAGTCTTGCTAAGAATACTTTATAGGCCTAACGGCTGCAAAGGACGTATATACCTAAACACCCTTACCTTAACACCCTTACCTTAACGACCTCAACCTTGACCTCGACCTCAACCTTAACCTTAAACTACAACATATATAAGGACTAGTATACTGCTTTAAACAACAAGATGGATTCTAAATGGAAGGAGAGAATCGCCAGACATGGTTATAGGATTGATATAGCAACTGCCTTAGAGGAAGACCTAGAAGAATATATAGAAACGAAAATCTATAAGATTACATATAAGAACTTTACAGATCATATACTACGGTCGCTATTCTAAGAAGAATTTGAAGGCTTTACCATTAAGGACTTTAGAAAGATATGCTCTATTACTAGAGTAAAGCTCCGTACTTACCTACTCCAAAGAGGAGTATATATTGCCATACACAGCAATAGATACCCACTTTATAAGGTTCTATATAATGTCCTTATAGAAGAGGAACCTCACAAATGGACAGATAAGGAAATTATAGGAGCTCTTAAGGAAGTCAGCCCTATAATTATAGTGGCACTTTAAAAATAACTTAACTTAATATAAACAGCTCTAATATCAAATTAAGCTATAACCCTATTAGTTATAACCTCTTTAGTTCCTATAACCTCCCCCTACAGCCCACTACCTTCCCACATGGTACTAACGCCTGTAAACTATTAACTACCTCCACTACCTCCAACGCCTATAATTTAGCCTATAGCTACGGCTATAACACCTAGAACATAAATACCTACCCCTATAACACCCTAACTAGCTGTTATATCTATACCCTAGCAAACTGCACTAACTGCCACCTAATAGCAAGCTGCACTTACCTCTACCTAGGATTAACTACTTACCCTCCTTACTTAACTCCTATAGACACAGAATTAGTAATTATTGCCTACGGCAATTGCCTCTACCCTCCCTCTAGTAACCGCTCCTATTCCACCTGGTGCTCCTCCTGCCCAGTATCTTTACCCTAGTACTGCTAATACCGACCCTGCTATACACCTGCCTATATACAGCAAAGAGGCAGCTACTATTGCTAAGATCTACACAGACGGCCAGAAGTATAATGGAGTGAGTAATAGCTTTAACTTTAAGTTAACTATCTTCTATAATATCTGTAAGAGAGCTGGTCTACCTCCTAAAGGCTATATAACTGCATTTCTAACTATGCTAAAGGGACTTGCTTAGGATTACTACTATAATAGCAGCCTTTTAACTAGATTATTTACTAAGGCATATAACTATATGAGTCACTTCTTTAAAGGACCAGAGTACTATCAGAGAAATCTTATTAAATGGAACGCCACCAACTTCTAAGGAATTATTAATAAGAACCCTAATAAGTAAATCTATTAGAGTTTCCAACTACTCCTTAATAAGCTTCTAAAATATTGCTATAGATTATACCTAGAGTTTCATACAAACCTCTTCCTTATAAATAAGCTAGTTACCGCTTGCTAAGAAGTACTAGTATACTATATTACTATTTCTAACCCTTCTAAAGACCTCTCCCAGTTAATTAGCAAGTTGCAATCTTCTATAGTTATATAGGAGAAGGAACACCCTTCCTAGGCCTTAATAAGACCGTCTTAAGGAGCCTACTTTACGGATTGCATATACCGCCGTAATATCTATAATAACTGTAACCGAACCCACTCCTATAGACAAAATACTGTCAGATCTATAAAGGCCAAGTGCTATATTTGCCAAAAGGAGACCTGCCGCTTATAGAAATATATAGAGGAGGAGCGGAACCGTTTTAGAGATAAGTATAAAAGACGTTTTAATAATAATAAGGGCCGCAATAGTAACTTTAAAAAACGCTTTAGACAATACACTATCTACTATAAAGGAGACGATAATAATAAGCGCAATAAAACTTTTAAAGCTCTTGTGCTAGACACAGACGCTAATAAAAACACTAATAATAATAATAGTGAGGAAGAATTAGAAGACCCTAACAGCTACTACCTTATATTATTTGGGACTCTTATTACAGATGAAGCAACCTCTATAAGCGTAGAACTAGCTAATAAGGCTTGCGCTTACTTACTTACTGCAACCTCTATGGAACCTACTACGGAAACTGACCCGTTTAACTATAATATAACAACCGCCGCTTCACGCTATACTTCTATAGTATTTATGGGAATTATAATTGATACTAGTGCGTTAAAGAAGTCTATGGCCGGTTACGGACAATTTTAGGCACTATAGAACGCGGACTAATTTATAAGACTTAATACCTTAACCAAAGGATAAGTTAACGTATAGTTTGGCATTGGAATTGCTACCTCTATTAGAACTATAGATGTTGTTACCCCTATAGGCAAGATACAGTTTTATATTATCTATGCAGATACCCCCTTCTTGCTCTATTTAGCGGATATAGATAGACTCTAAATCTACTATAATAACCTTAGAAACGTTGTTATTACTCACACCAAAAAAGTGCCAGTAGTGTGACGGTTTAGCTACCCATTTCTCCTATAGAGCTTATTACTACAGTTATATTTATCTAAATCCTTTAACGCGAACCCCTGCTACTTAATAGATATAGAGCTACGGCGCCTACATTGCCGATTTAGATATCCCTTAGTTAAGAAATTGTAAAAGCTACTCTACTATACTGGCTATAAAACTGATAGAATGGCCATTAAGCAACTAACTAAGTTCTACCACTACTATTAGAAGTTTAGTAAATTACTAGGCAGATTCCGCTTCACCCTATAAGATAACGTCAATTTTAACTATAATATTATTGTTGACATTATGTATATTAGCAGATTACCCCTCCTATACGTTATTAATAAAGGAACGTAATTCTAAGCCGGTAGATAGCTATAAGACATTAGCGCTAAATATATATAGAACGTTTTATAGATGTGCTAGATTAATATCTACCTAGGGCCACCAGACCTAATTACCCATAACACCAAAAAGAACTTCGTTAGTAAGGAATTTAAGCAATACGCCACTATTATAGGAATTAGTATAAAGGGAGTACTAGTTAAAGCATATAACTCCATTAGAATGGTAGAGCGCTACTATAGTCTATTACAGCAAGCCTACCAGATTATTATAACTGAAATCCCTAATATTAATAAGGAGATGGGACTCTAAATAGCGTTTAAAGCAATTAACAATTCAGCTAGCCCTAAAGGACTAGTTCCCACACTTCTAGTCTTTAGAGCCTACCCCCGAATAGTTAAATCCAATGCACTATCCCCCACCGTTATATAACGCGCTGCCGCAATTAAAAAGGCTATGGCAGAGATATAGAAGCTATAAGCTAAACAATAGATTGCCAATACGCTAAATATGCGAAACGGACCCAATGCTGATATAATTTATAATCTCCTACTAAACTCACCCGTTTTAGTCTAGAGAGAAGGAAACACTAGCCAAAGCGGCTATTAGGACGGGCCATTTACCTTACTTACCGTTAAGGGTAAAATATGCACTGTTAAGCTATCTAGCGGACCTACAGCCTTCCAATCTATGGTTGTAAAACCCTACCTTTAAGCAACTAAATTATAGGAGTAAATTGTTAGACTAGAATTGCCACCTAAACCTCTATTTGGGTTAGCCCTTTCTAAGACTGTCTTAGAGAGACCTACTAAAGCTTAGCAATAACCCCTAAAACAAGGTAGAGGACGCCCTTGCAAATACCCTCTATTTACAGCTATAACTAATATCACCATCTACCTATAGGATAATAGTTAATTTAGTACCTAATTTAGCGCCTTTTAATAGAAGGAGCTTACTGGTCTACTTAAGAAGGGAGTTTTTGAGATCGTAAGACTTATGGATATACTATAAGGCGTACAACTCTTTAACTTGTAATTTATTAACGAGATTAAGAATAAGGGAACTAATAAAGCCTTTAAGAAATCCTAACTAGTTATATAAGCTTATAATAACTTAGAAAAGGAACTAGTTCTTACCTAATTACTAACTATTTAATGAGTTAGCTAATAACTAATTCTCTATATCGCCGCCATAAAGCTTCTATAGGCATGACTTTACCTCTAAGATATTTTATAGGCCTATGTATAATTAACTACTATACTAAATTAAGAGTTCTATGTACGACCTCCACACGAGCTAATTAAGCAACTTGGGATTAATAAGGCCTCCGTTCTAAAGGTTGTAAAACTACTCTATAGAGTACCGGAAGCCGGTAACCACTGGTTTAAGATATATTACTTATATTATATCCAACAGTTGCATATAGACCAGTCTATATATAACCCCTGCCTCCTACAAAGTAATAAACCCTTTGGTATTATAGGCCTATAAACCAATAATACTCTATTCCTGGTAGATAAGACCTTTATAAACGTAGAGCAAAACGAGCTATATAAGGCCAAGTTTATGGCTAAGGAATAGAAATAACTTACCGTTAATACGCCCATTAAGTTTAACGGTGGAGTCATTTAGCTATTAACTAATAGGAGCATTACGCTTACTTAGAAACGACAATGCATAAACCTTAGTATAATTAGCACCAAGCTTGCCATAAGTATAGGATTAAGAGGAGCCATAAAAACCTTAACTCTAAAGGACTAGTATATCGCTTAACGTGCTAAAGGTGCATGTATTGCTTTAGTGTACCAGCTAGAAGCCTTATTTAATTTATTCTTTACCGCCTAGGTAATTAACCCTAATAAGGAAGACGTAAAATAGTTAAATAAGCGTCTAAACTGGCAAATTAAGAACGCTAATAGAGGTCTTAAGTTTGTTAAGTTAGATATTAAAACCCTATAGCTACT